>Ga0210384_10002174_pt1 | contig 24467 bp, 15 predicted proteins | sample IncBWH2MmetaG_FD_160574 | JGI IMG/M metagenome (GOLD analysis project Ga0210384, IMG submission 160574) | Forest soil microbial communities from Barre Woods Harvard Forest LTER site, Petersham, Massachusetts, United States - Inc-BW-H-2-M | ecosystem: Environmental > Terrestrial > Soil >...
GTACAAGGCTGAAAGCGCCGGTCGTAATCTGATTAAAGTCAACCCATCAGGGACGAGCCAAACCTGTATTTGCGGTGCTACAGTTCGCAAACTTCTTTCGGACAGAGAGCATGTCTGTATCGAATGCGGATTGGCTGCACCACGAGACGTGGTATCGGCTCAAGTAATTTTACAAAGGGCTAGGATAAGCCCTTCAAACCGTAACGTAGAGGCAGTTAGCTCATGCGTGGTTTGAGAAGCCGTCGCGTTCACGCGACGGAGAAGTCACTGTTGCGATTTTAGGTCCACACAATAGTTGATATGCTCCAAAGACTGCCGTAGCGTGCGTTCTGCATCCGGTATCTGACGGTGAGAGAAGAAATCCTCTACCTGGCTGTGCAGTTCGGGATCGCAGAAGGAAGCGGTCGCGGCAACCAAGCCTCCCGTGCCGTTGTAGCCTCCCAGCTTTTTCCCTATCTCTTCCCAGTGCTCGCGAACGAAATCCCATGCCAACCGTTCGCCGGCCGGATTGGCCATAACCCCCCCAATCACACCGGTCCGACCGAATGCATCCTGGGTGCGCACTTCCCCGGTCATGGCCAACTTTAACGTGCGATCCAACAACGCTGGATCTTCGAAGCTCTCGAACACCGTCAACGACTGATAGTAATCCTGGGGACTAGCTGCCCTGTTCATGCGGTCCAGAACCTGGTCGTAAAAGGCCGTACCTCCATGGATGGCCGCGAGCTGCAATACTGTGTCGGCCATTGCCGCATCCATTGCCGTTGATCCATCTATGAATGCTTGTGCCAGCTTTCCTGCTTTCTCTAGCACCCCTGGATCGCGGGCCGTAGCGCCCAGGGTCAGAAAGACCTGAGCGCGTAGCGCCTTGCGTTCATCGCCTTCGCCCGGTGCAGCCTGCCACCCGAGATCCTCGGCAAGTCGGGAGAGCAAACCTTTAACCCACCGCTCATAGGATGCGCGGTCAGGTTCGCTTACAAGATATCGGCCAATGTATTCGAGCTCGGTGGTTCCTATATCTATCATCGCTGTATCCGATTCCGCCTTCAGGCCGTCGAGCAGCCCCAAATAGTCTTCGATGCTTTGGCGCCCCACCCGCACCGACGCCCAGGCATCGCTGAGCAACCGGATCCGCTCTGAGGGTGTCAGTTCAGTTTCCAGGTTGCGGGACATCGCCTGCAGGTCTCCGGAATCGTAACCAGTGCGGTAATACCCAGCCGCTCTGACATTGCCCATTACCCAGGAAGCGCAGCCTGACAGAATGACTCGCTCCCGCTTCTTGCTCAAAAGGACGCATCTCTCCTGCGTCTGGCCTGTTCTATCTGTTCCGACTTTCATACAAACCGGAATGGGCCATGATTCATCGCTGCCCGAATTGAACAGCGATCTGTCCGCGAAATAACGCTGCTGCCAAAGAGTCACATCTGTGACATTTCCGCGGCATTTTGCTTCAATGGAAACCAGCGGCAGGCCCGCCTGGTTTATGAATGCGGACATAATCAGACCGACCGGTTTGTTTGACACCGCCGTCAGCGAGTTCCAGAAATCCTCCGAGGTTGCACTCCCGTAGGCATGTTGTTTCAGATAGTTGTGCACACCCTTACGAAAGGTCTCAGGCCCAAGATACGATTCGAGCATCCACAACACGCCCGCCGCCTTGCCGTAGGAGATGGGGTCGAACAGCTCTAAGATCTGGCCCGGTGTCTCGGCCGGTTGATGGACGGGGTGTGTGCTTACCAGCGAATCCTCTTCCATTGTGGCGTCCGGTCCGAGAAATGCGTTCGCGCCCAGCACGTCATCAACCAACACATTCAATTCCGGCTTCCACACCGCTACCGATTTGGTTTGCATCCATGTAGCAAACCCTTCGTTCAGCCAGGAGTCATCCCACCACTTCATGGTCACCAAATCCCCGAACCATTGATGAGCGATTTCGTGGGCCATATCCTCGGCGACGAGCCTCTTCTGGAAGAACGTAGCGTTTTGCTCATCGACCAGCAGGCTGCTTTCTCGGGAAACAATGGCGCCCGTGTTCTCCATGGCTCCGGGCGCGAAGTCCGGTAAGCCGATCAGATCGAGCTTCCCGAACGGATACCTGATCCCGAAATATTGATTGAAAAATCGAATGGACTGCTTCGCCGTCTCCAAAGCAAAAGCGGCCAGCTTCTTTTTCCCCCGCACGGTATAGACGCGAATCGGGATTCCATCGGCAGAACCTTCCAGATATTCGAAATGGCCCACGACGATGGCCACCAGATAACAGGACATTCTCGCTGTGGTTGCAAACCTCACCGTATGTTTGCCTTCCTCGGGACCGGCGAGGTCGGAGACAACCGCGCCGTTCGAGATCACGGTCTCGGGCCGATCGGCGATGACGGTAATGTCGAAAGTTGCCTTGTACTCGGGCTCATCGAAGGCGGGAAACGCCCGGCGCGCGTCGGTGGCTTCCAATTGCGTACCAGCATACTTTTGGCCGTTGTCTTCTCTTCCCAGGTAAAAACCGCGCAGCTGATCATTCAAAATTCCAGTGTAGCGAATCGAAATGGCTGCGGGACCCGGCTCAAGCGTGCCGTCGACCGACAGCGTGGCTGTCTCGGTGCCCGGGTCGAGCGTGACTTTGGCCTTCTGGTTTGTGCTGCCGCTGCTGATGCTCGAATCCTCGAAATTGATGTCCGCCGCATGGAGCACAATCTTCGACGTCGGCTTCAGCACCTGAACCTGGATCGTCTCCAGCCCCATAAAGTTGTCCTTGGCGAAATCGGGCGAAAGGGTCAGATTGTAGTTACTTGGAACCGCCATCCCGGGTAATCTCTGTGCCAAGCACGGAGAACCGAACATCGAACAAAATCCGGCCAAAAAAAGAATTTTCTTCATGGATTCCTCGATCCCGAATTAAATTTCCGAGCCATCGAAGCGCGTCCCGCTCGCTTACAAGACCTCGGGCATTCCCCTCCGTCACTGTGTGCTTGGACGAACCCCGCTGTTTGATCCCGGCCACAGTCTCGCAGCCCGAGAATCCGCTTGTGCCTGAGGCGACCCGCCCGTAACCGGTATGCTCCAAGAGGAAGACCCTGGCTTGGAGGGAAATCTCGACTGGAGCTGCGCTCCCGACCAGCTGGATCCTTTCTTCACGGGGCCAGGGGAAGTCATAGGCGGGTTTGGGCATTTCCGTTTGGGCTTGCACCATGGGGTTTACTGCGAAAAGAAGAACCGCCAAAAACATTTTGCACCTAGGTTGTCTCAGGAGCCGTATTGCTACTTCCTACTTCATCTTTCCTCGAAATAGACTCCCACCTATCTTGTCGGTTAGCGTTTGTTCCGGCTTGCGGGACCAATAAACGCGCTCGCGGGACAAACGCACAAAGCATGGGTCGAGCGAAGGCGTGCGAACGAAGTGGCCGCAACGCGGCAGCATGATTCCGGTGTCATGCGCCTTCCCGGTAGCTAGACACACTGTCGTCGCCCTGCTACCGATTGACACACCGCTTGACACACCGCTTTGGAAATTCCACGGGGGCTCCGACCAGACCGTGCCTGTGTCCGTGTCGCGCGACCGTATCGCGGCAAGAAGGAAAGCGGGCGGACACCCGCTCTACACCGAGTACGCTGGCGTGGATCACAACGTCTGGCAATGGGTTTTCACCGAACCAGGGCTCGAGAATTGGCTGTTCGCTAAGCGCCGAGGCTAGCCAGGATGGTTGCGGGGGATGAGCCATGCGCTTCGAGCGGTGCAGTTTGCGCAGTGCATACTTAAAGGTCGAGGCAGAACCGCTGTTCACTGAGGGCTGGCCATCTTCGAAGCCGACTCTACCCTCATGGCCGAGTCGGGGAAACCAATGCGGGCTTCGAGCGCCTTGAATCGCGGATCCTCATGAAGAGCATCGAACTCCGGCGCGCTGGCAAGAAACACCAAGTCAGCGGAATGCTCCCGAACAGCCTGGGTCAGCATTGCGAGCGCCTGCTCCTTATCGCCCAGACCGATGTAGACGTCTGCGAGTCCGAACGGTGAAACATAGGTCTTGCCTGCGCGCAGTTTCAATTCTCCCAGGATTCTCTTGGCCTCTTCCTTCTTGCCTTCCAAACCATAGGTCATGGCCAATGCGGTGAGAAAATAACTTGCATTGCCTGACAGGTCCAGTGCTCGCTTCAATTCGGCCTCAGCTTCCTCGAAGCGTCTGGTGAACAGGTGGGAGTCTGCAAGCCAGTAGTGCGCAGGAATGAACTGCGCATCCAGCTCCAGTTCCTTCTTGCATTCCTTGACGGCGTTGTCGTATTGGCGGGCGTGCATATACACGAAGCAAACAGACGCATTCATCACGAGGGAAGCAGGGTCCAACTGCTGTGCCTTGCGGATCTCCGCGAGCGCTTCCTGATATCGGCCGGCGTGGGTCAGAAATTCCGCGTAGAGCTTATGTCCGAGAACGGAGCTTGGATTAAGTGCCAGGGCCCGCAGGTACACCCTTTCAGCTCCGGACCAGTCCCAATCGTACTCATGGAGAACCTGTGCATTGGCAAGTTGAGAGTCGGCGAGTGTGTCGTCCATCTTCAGTGCCATTTGGGCGGCCGCCTTGGCTCTCGGATATGCTTCTGAGGGACTGAGATAGGTCCAGCCGGCGGCCAAATCGTAGGAGTAAGCCAGAGCCGCGTAGGCAGGAGCAAAGTTAGGGTCCTTTTTGGACGCCAGCTCAAAGTAGACGACGCTTCTTTCCAAGTCTGCGGGTGTTGTCTTGTTCAATTCGAAGAGCCCCTTCAAGTAGGCATCGTAAGCCTCAGGACTAACTGGTCTTTTGGCCGTAGCGGAGTGCTCGACTGGAGCCAGGAGTTCGATCGAGAGGGATTCGGCGATTCGATCAGCGACCTCGCGCTCGATGGCGAACAGGTTGCGGGCGTCGCGTTCATAGGCGCCTGTCCACAAGCTACCGTGGTCGCGCCCGGTGAAAAGTTGAGCCGTAATTCGCACCTGGTTGTCCTGTCGCAGAAAGCTACCCTCCAGGATGTAATCCACGTGCTCTTCGCGTGCGATCTCTTCAATCGTCTTGCGTGTGTTCTTGTATTGCATCGCCGTGCTGCGGGCGATCACATTCAGATGCTGGGGAGAAACCTCTCCCAACCGCGTGATCATTTCATCCGTCAGACCATCGCTCAAGTAGTCCTGATTCGGATCCCCACTCAAGTTTTGAAAGGGGGTGATCAGAATTGTGCCTTTATGATCGCCGTATTTGGCTCGGGCCGAATGGTCCAGGCGTCGAAAGTATGGGAGTCCGCTCAAGGTCGCAGCCAGCAGAGCAGCGCATGCAAGGACGATTCGCAGTCGTCGAGGGAATACCCAGGCACTGCGCTTCGGCGGCAGGGGAGGGTTCACACTTTCAACCGGGATTCCAAACGGAGCGTGCTCGGTAGCAGCGGGCGTCTCTACATCACCCGCGACCTCCGTCACCCGGGCGACGAAACGATAGCCCTGGCGCGGAATTGTCCTGATCAATTCCGGCTCGTTGGCATTGTCCCCCAGAACTTGTCGCAGGCGGTTTAGACAGGTATTCAGATTGTGTCGGGCATCGACGAAGGTGGCGGACGGCCAGAATCGCTGCGATAGTTCTTCTCGGGTGACAATCTCCCCGGCTCGCTCCAATAACAGACAGAGGATTTGAAGCGGCTTCTCCTGCAACTTGACTCTAAATCCCTGCTTTCGCAGGTCGCCCGTTTGCAGGTCGACCTCGAAATCTCTGAATCGAAACCTCTTCGCAGAAGCGGCCGAATCTTTCATGCGCCTGGATGTTTCACCTGTGGCGGCCCTGTGGCTGATCGCCTGCCGCATCCCTGAATCTGTACTCACCGGCACTACTCGGACCGGCGCCTGGATGGGCACAGACGGGACTCATGACGGCCGGGCGCCAGTCAGGTTTCGGTGCTGGGTCGAAGTTGGATTTTGAAGCGACAGTGACGTCGCCGGTTGCCGCAATCGAATCCACATTTAACTTCCCGTGTAAATTGTCCTGAGCCGCGAAGGAGCTCCAAGGACCCCGAGAAACCGATACGCTTACGCTCGACGCCGGGAAAAACGAAAAAGAACAGCATTCAGTATTTTCTTGCTGGCCAGGTTTTGAGCCTCGGGAAATTCTGCGCTATAGACCTCGGCTGCCGCTCCGAGTCGAACCACAGGAACTAGCAACGCGAGGGTGTCTCTCGCCATCCCGCTCCGCCATCGGTGTGGTGTTTCAAACGCCACCCTGTGAGACGAAGCGAGTCGGAAAAGGCAGAGTGTCTCGGGATATCTAGCGGCAAACGAACGATGACCAGCTAGGAATTGGGGATGAACGCATTCACCTTGCGACTGTCGATTCTCGTGCGCTCGGAAATTGCGGGAGTGGACTAGTAGCACCGATGCGTGCCAGTGCCGGGATACAACACACTCCCGCTCGATAGCGGGAATGGCGATGCGGGCCGAAGCGTTGACAGGGTTGGTTGATTTCGATTTCTTCCTCAATCCAAGTGGGGAGATTGTCAAGCTTGCGAGGGCGTATTCCGAACTTCGTAATCTTCTACAGTAATCGGAAGCCACGAGCATAGAGAAAGACACCTAAAGAAACACACTGTCTCCTGTTCTATCGCACTTTCACATTCAAATTTGGAAGCCGATTCCGTCCGGCGAATTACACGGTGACTCGAAATTCACCTTGATTCCATGAGTGAACCTTCACTGTGCGCATGAAATTGCACTAAGGGCCCGCCATGAGCCGTGTCAGCGTTCTTCCTCGGTCGAAGAGTTGTTCGGAGGAAGTCAGTCTGGAAAGCACGGACATTCCCAACATTTGAAGCTAGGAGTGTTCTAGATGAACATGAAAAGAAGGTTGCTCTCTCGGATTCTGTTGTTCACCGTGTTGGTGGCCTTTGCACCGAATGTCTTGGCGCAGGAGTCGGCAGCCAAAGGCTCACTGAACGGCACCGTAGTTGATTCGACCGGCGGCGCGATCGTCGGCGCACAGACAACTCTAACCGGTCCGCAAGGCAGTCAATCTCAAGTGACCAACGGCTCGGGCACCTTTATTTACCAGGACCTGATCCCCGGCAGCTACAGCTTGGCGGTGGAGATGAAGGGCTTCCGGCGCGCGCAAGCTCCCGATGTAATCATCAACGTGGGGCGCGTGTCAGCCGTCCGAATACAGTTGGAGCCGGGCAGCATCAGCTCGTCAGTCGAAGTTATTTCTTCGGCGCTCTCGGTAGACACCACGACCAGTGCAGTCGCTACCAACTTGAGCGACGACTTCTATCAGAAGCTTCCAGTCGGGCGCGGCGTCGCGGGCCTTTTCTACTTGGCTCCGGGCGTGGTGAGCGGCGGAGGCACCGGCGCATCGAATCCTTCGATCGGCGGGGCTTCAGGCCTGGAAAACCTATATGTCGCCGATGGCGTGAGCATCACGGACACGGCGTTCGGCGGTCTGGGAATTTACTCACGCGTTTACGGCTCGGTCGGCACGGGAATCAACCTTGCCTTCATCAAGGAAGTCCAGGTGAAGACAGGTGCCTTCCAACCGCAATACGGCGGCGCGACAGGCGGTGTAGTCCAAATCGTGACTAAGTCCGGCGGGCACGACTACCATGGCGCGGTCGCGGGCTACTGGCAACCGCAACAATTTGAAGCAAACCGCGTCAACCCGGACGATTTCGGACTTGCGAATCCGTTCGGCAAATTGCTTCACAACGCCAGCGCGGATGTCTCTGGGGAAATCGGGGGTTCGGTTCCTGGTTTGCGGGACAAACTGTTCTTCTTCGGTTCCTTTGACCCGACGCTGAACTCGACCTATCAGCTCGCGGATCCCCGCACGGGACTGTTTTCCTTGGGGGAACAAACCGGCAAGACCTGGGTTTACAATTACGCCGCAAAGCTCACCTACAAACTCAACGATCGGCACTCGCTTGAAGGATCCGTTTTCGGAGACCCCGCGTCCTCGAATACGTTTCCCTGGATTGCATTGAATTGGGGTGTGGTGGGCTTTCCAAACAACTCCAATTTCAGCAAGCTGACCTACGGGAACCGCGATGCTGTGGCACGCTACAATGGCACACTGTCGCCTACTTGGGTGATCAACTCATCTGTCGCCTGGCAGCACAATAAGTTTACGGAAAGCAACTTCGACGGTTCCATATCGAACGTTCGTGACCAGACGCAAATTGCCGGCTTGCCCGGTCAGGAGGGCCAGTTCAATTCAGAGGGCCATGGCTTTCTTGAGAACACTCGCGATGAAAGCTATGCCGCCAACTTCAACACCACCAAGATTTTCAACTTCTGGGGTCAGCATTCCTTAGACGTCGGCTACGCTTACGTTCGCGGCTACTACGACGGCTCGCGCACCTATACGGGTCCTGCAGGACCGGCTCCTGTCGTCAACGCTGAAGGCGACTCGCTGTGCGCCGGGCCATGCCCCTGGGCAAACCTGACCGCCAATTATGCATGGTACCTGCGGCTGGCACCCACCTGCACAATCTGCCCGGTGATGAATGTTCCGGGATTCGCAACACCACAACCAGTGTACCTGCGGATGAACCGAAGCGAATTCAATGTGGCACCCGACGGATTCGAGCACTTCGGCACTCATTCGAGGGGACACGCCGCCTACGCCAATGACAGCTGGACCATCAACAAGTATGTGACCGTGAATGCCGGCATTCGCTGGCAGCAGGAGCGCATGGTTGGTGAACAGGCACAGTACACGTTCACAGGTGACTGGTCTCCGCGCATCGGTGTGGATATCGACCCCCTGGGCGACCGAAAAAATAAGATCTTCTTCAATTTCGGGCGCTACAGCTACAACCTACCGCTCGACCTTGCAGAAAGGTCTCTCACAAACGAGCTGGACCTGTCCGGGTTCCGGTTGATTCCGGATTTCTCGGTCGTGGGTGGACAGAGAGTCGTCAACATCAATCAATTTGGCTCCGTGACCCCGGTCGTTGACGCAGCTCACGTCATAAACCGCATGCCAGGTGGGTTCCCAAACAATGTTCCCGCTTCGTCTGCCGGGGGAAACCTCGAGTTCATTCACTCAGGCACGAAGTTGAGTTACGAGGATGAATACGTATTCGGCGCCGAGCACGAGTTCTCGCGCGGCGTTATCCTGACCGCGAGATATACACGCCGGAGTTTGAGAAGAATCGTCGAGGATACTGGCGGTATCGCGCCGGAAGCGAACCAGGCCGGCGTCACTCAGTTCTTCTCCATCACCAACCCCAGCAAGAACCTGGACATATTCACGAACCCAATTCAGCACGACTTCGTGGCAACCACGAACGCTGCTGGGATTGTCAACAATGTCCCGGCGGCCTGTGCTCCGGGGGACTTTGTCGCCTTCCCGATCACCAACAGCTTCGGCAGTCCGATCACCGATCCCCAGGGAAACACCGCCGCTTGCTTTTCCGAAGGTCGGGACGCCATTAGCGGCAATTTCGTCCCTGTCGGAGTCAAAGGGTGTCCTGCCACCGGAGCGTGCACTCCAGCCGGGTCACCTGTCCCTGATGGCATCCCGGACGGCTTCACCGACCCGATTCACAGATACTGGTCCTTCGAGCTGGAAGTCAACAAGTCGTTCTCACACAACTGGCAGTTGCGCGCAAACTATCGAGTCTCGAGGGTCTTCGGGAACTTCGAAGGGGCATTTCGCAATGACAACGGACAATCTGACCCGGGAATCAGCTCGCTGTTTGATTTCACCCCCGGTCAGTTCGGCCAGTTGGGCGCCCAGTTCGCCCCCGGCGTGCTGAACCAGGATCGTCAGCAAGTCGCGAACGGTTATTTCAGCTACGTGTTTGATCATGGCATGCTGAAAAACCTCACCGTGGGAACCGGCATTCGCGTTCAGACGGGCACACCGGTCAGTGAGTTGGCTGCGCACCCGGTCTATCTAAACCCGGGTGAGGTGCCTATCGGCGGTCGCGGCAGCGAGGGCCGTACACCTACGAGCGGCTCTGTTGACTTCCACGGGGACTATGTCGTGAACGTCACCGAAAGAGCCCATTTGCGCTTCGGCGTTGACCTATTCAATGTGGCCAACACCAAGCGCGTCCTCTACATCAACCAGAATGTGGATCTCGGGTTCGGAACCACGAACCTCGACTTCCTAAAGCCCGCGAATATCACGGGCGCACCCATCAGTGCATCGAGCGGAATTCAGTCTCCGTTCGACGCCCGCGTGTTCTTCCGACTGGAGTTCTAACCAGACCGTCCACTCCAAGGGGGGAGCGCTTTCAGCTCCCCCTTTTTTTTTCTGGTGCAAAATAGCCATCCACGACGAAATCCGCTCCCCTCTGAGCTCGCCAGTGTCCGCCCTCTCCACCAGGGCGATTCCTGCCCCACTCTCCTCACATCAGCGGGGTAGAGTGTAGACGATCTAATCCAGGTTCAGGTTTGATTGCCGGCGGTTCTGTCACCCGACTTGCGAGCTTCGACTCTCACGATTCCGCCGTTCGATCGTCCAATCCGGGAGAACAGAAGTCCCGATTTCCATTGCCGACCGGACTTGAGGGTGCCGCTCAATTAAAAAGGCGCGATTGTTCCCAGCGGATTTGGCCGGTTCGCTGCGTCGAATGTGAATGGGGACTGAGGGAGAAATGATACTTCGACTACTGACGGTGTTGATTGCTGTGGGGACAGTTGGCTGCGGTGGTTCAGGAAGAGAAAATCCGGAACCGACACCAACGAGCAAATCGACGAAACTCTCCGGAGGGAAGTGGTTCGACGGAGAGGAGTTTGTATCGAAGACTTTCTACTCTGTCGCCGGGGTACTGACAGCCGCCCAGCCAAATAGGCTAGATGCCGTATTGGACCTCAGCGGCAAGTTTGTGGTCCCTCCCTATGCAGATGCTCATGTCCACAATCTAAACGAGGAAGATTCCATTGCCGAAGACGTGAGAGGCGCGCAGCTAGATGGAGTGTTCTATGCCATGGAACAAGACCCTGCGATCGAATTATCTCCTGGAGTCCTCAGCCGAGTGAATACGCCAGAAAGTGTGGACGTTGTGTATACGCAAGGGCTGGTTACTCCGTCGTGGGGAGTTATGGCGGACATGTACACCATGCTGGCAGCAATGGGGCGCTTTGGGGATAGAAAGAAGTTGGCACAACTCGACACTAGGGAGATTTTTCTGATCGACGATGAAGCCGACTTGGAGAAGAAATGGCCGGCCCTGTCGGTGAAGAATCGCGACTTCATAAAGGTCATCGTCGCCTTCTCGGAGGAGCAGAGCAAACGGAAACGAAACCCCCGATACGGTGCCAAACCGGCGGAGTATTCAGCCAAAGCGGGCATCGATCCCGAGGTTTTAGCCGACCTGGTGAGACGCGCTCACGCGCTCGGACTGCGAGTGTCTGCTCATATAGAAACGGCCGCGGACTTCCATCTAGCCATGAAGTCTGGTGTGGATATTATCGCCCACCTGCCTGCGTCCTGGCAGATCGGACCGAAGACCGGCTTCACAGATGGCCGCCTGGATCACTGGAAACTCTCGGAGGAGGATGCCCAAACGGCTTCCGAAAAGAAAGTGGTCGTGATTACGACGACGCTTAAAGAACCGGCTGATCGGGATGCGGCAAACTATCGTGAGGTGTACCGTCACAACCTGAGTTTATTGGCGAAGCACGGGGCAAGAATCGCCATTGGAACTGATTCACGCGGCTCAGCTCAGGCCGAGGCACTGTACTTGAGTTCTTTGGGTGTCTTCGACAATCGAACCATTCTCCGGATGCTTACCGAAACCACCCAGCAATCGATTTTCCCCCAGCGAAAGATTGGTGAGCTGCGCGAGGGATACGAGGCAAGCTTCCTGGCATGCGACAGAAATCCGCTCGAGGACATAAAAAATATAGGGAGCATCTCAATTCGTTTCAAGCAGGGTCACCTCATTGGAGGCGCCGCAAGTCCAGAGGGGAAGAGCTTTCCAAGGAAGTAAAAAGGGCCGAGCCAGGGGCGGTAGCCTCGCCGAACCTTCGCGTGGCAGCGTCCCGAACGCCTATCTAAGCTGAACAGTGCCTATGCGAGTGTTCTCGTCGCCGAAATGGCCACTCGACACAGTTCGAGGCTTGTGGGCCAGCTCGAGACGCGCCATCGGATGATTTCTCTCTAGGGCAACTCAGGCGGCGTAGAACTCCTCTAGCGGTTGGGTTACGGCTGTGTCTACTTTCCTCTCCAGTACAGATGCCATCACCAGTCAGCACGTGGAACCCAAAACGGAAGCCCAGATCGTTGTCTGATCAGCGTCCAGCCCAATTTACTTAGTGTCATTCCTGAGGGTGCTCTCTTGCTGTAGGCCTTGACGCGAACGATCAAAACTACCGGAGAGGGGCGCGGTATTATTCTGCGTTCACGGGGAATTAGCCAGGGAGCCGATCAGGAGCCGGCGCGGGAGCTAGAACTGGGGTCATCACGTCGGGGCGCGACAACCCCAGCCAATTGCTCTTGAAGGATCCAGTCAGACGGACACTCGGAGGCCGTCCTAACAGGAAGAGTCGCTGCCCTCAAGGACACATTTGTCTACGTCTCCAGGTGGATTTAAGTCAATTCGTAGTTTCCGCAATTTCGCTTCAGTATTTTTCGGATCCTCAAAGGTGAAGGCAGTAAGAATTAGTCGGTCCTTCGTCCGAGCGGGCCTGGAACACTTTTTGCGCACCCACGTGCGGGCAGTACGGATTGGCTGGGCCCTCGGCTCTGGTGAATGGCCGTCATATCGAAGAGATTTCCTAGGACACCAAAGAAGGTAACCAGACGACTCCGCGGGTCTGGGGCGGAACTGGGGCTGCTGCCGTCCTTCTCCGGCGGCCCCGGCTAGATCTTCCCTTCCTCGAGCGCTGTCCCCCGAGGTGATTGACTAAGCCCCGATGGAGTCGAGCGTGAGAACGCATGGAGCACTCATGATTCACATTTGGAAGAAAGCTGTTCGCTTCTGCGCGCGACGTAGGTGCACGGAGCTCCCGACGCAAGGATACCATGGTCTCGAGTTTGTATAGGACAGAGGGGTCCTTCGAAGACTTACCCTCCCGCCTGAACCGAGCTTAGGTCGGTACGTTCGGAGACTACGGCCCCGAACGGCTGAGTACTGAGTCCCACAGCTGCACTGCCGTATATATAACACTAAGCTACTTGTATTGTTGCGAATAGACAGCTAGCTGCTTTTCAAGTAAATAACATATCGGCGGATACGCGTCTTCACTCAGGCGGAGGGACGCATGGCAGACGCCGCGGTATGTCTTGACAGAACGTGCACCCATGTACGGGCAACGGAAGAGGTCAAGAGGATGCGCGGAGGGACGCAGGCGCATTTAATCCGCTGTGGCGAGCGAGAATACTATGTAGTGAAATTCCTGAATAACCCCCAGGGAGCGCGGGTGCTAGCGAATGAGTTGCTTGGAACCGGGCTTGCAGCGGCGCTTGGGCTCCCAACCCCCTTGGCGGCGGTAGTCAACGTGGGTGATCAACTGATCGCATGCACGGACGACCTTGTCATTCAGCGCGGCAGAGGGAGAGTACCGTGTCAGGCAGGTCCTCAATTCGGGTCACGCTACCCTGGTCCCCCCGCGGAAACCCCCGTATATGATTTCCTGCCCAATGAATTGTTAAGCGGGGTCTCCAATCTCGCAGATTTCTGTGGAATGTTTGTGTTCGATAAGTGGACCTGCAACACAGATGGTCGACAGGCGATCTTCTTTCGCAACCAGGGAGACACGCGCTACCAAACGCAGATGATTGATCAGGGCTACTGCTTCAACGCTTGCGAATGGAATTTTCCCGATGCGCCCCTCCACGCCCTCTACTCGCATGGGCGGGTCTACCAATCGGTTCAAGGGATCGATTCGTTCGAGCCTTGGCTTTCACGCTTGGAATCGACCATGACCAGGGCGTTGCTGGACGATGCTGCGAATGAAATTCCTCCGGAATGGTATGAGTTTGACGAAAAGTCGCTTGCCAAGCTGTTAGAAATTCTTTTGCGGCGGCGCGGAATGGTTCGGGAGTTGATCAACTCCGCTCACGATTCCTCCGCGCACCCATTTCCGAACTGGAAGTGAGTCAATGGGGTTCCGACCAGAGCTGCCATAGTGGCCGGAGGCGCGGCTTGCGCGTCGTTATCGTTCGTACAGTGCACGGTTGATTCAAACCACCCGCGACCGCCAGAAACAGCTCGCAGCAATCGCTGCGGCCTTGCAATTCTCACCGGGTACTGCTCCCCAGCGGCACTCAGGCAAAATCCAGCTCCAACTGGTCCTTATAGCACCAGCCCCAATTCTCGCCGGGCTCGAGTGACTTCATGATGGGATGGTTTGTGCTGTGAAAGTGCTTCGTCGCATGTTTGTTCTTCGACGAGTCGCAGCAACCCACATGGCCGCATTCCAGGCACAAACGCAAATGCACCCAGGTATCGCCCATTTTCAAGCATTCCTCGCAGCCCTTCGTCTGCGGAGTGACCTTGCGGATTTGATTCAGGTGCGTGCAAGTTGCCATTTTTCCTCCCTCATTGATGAGACAGATAGCGGTGCACAAATGTGACCGCCATCGCGCCCTCACCCACAGCCGATGCGCAGCGTTTCACGGAGCCGTGCCGGACATCGCCCGCTGCAAACAGGCCCGGGATGTTCGATTCCAAATAAAAAGGCGCGCGCTTCAGCGGCCACATTTTCATGTGCCCGCCGTTGAGTTGCAAGTCCGGGCCGGTTACCAGATAGCCTTCCGAGTCACGAGCGGCACCGACTTCTGCGGCCCACTCCGTGTGCGGCTGGCCTCCTAGACACAAGAACAGCCAGCGTGCCTCCATCCTCCGCTGCTGCTTGGTCTGGTTGTTGGTGGTGGTGATCGAACGCAACGCAGTGTCGCCCTCGAGTGCCGTCACCTCTGTGTGCGTCAGCACTTCCACCTTCGGCAAGGCATGGATCCGATCGAGGAGATATTGGGAAAGGGTCCGCCTCAGGCAGTCTCCACGAATGACCATGGTCACTTTTCGCGCATAGCGTGAAAAGTGCATTACGGCTTGTCCGGCAGAGTTGCCGCCCCCGACGACAAACACGTGGTCATTGGCGCAGAGCGCAGCTTCGCTGGCCCCCGCGCCATAGTAGACGCCCACTCCCTGGAAGCGCTCCTCATTCGGTAGATTCAGACGGCGATAGCTCACTCCCGTGGCACAGATGGTGGCGTGCGCGACAATTTTAGTCCCATCTGCCAGGTAGCCGATGCCCTTGCCAGGATGGAACTCGCCGCGGACTCCCTCGCGCAGCAACAGAATTTCGGTCCCGAAGCGGCTGGCCTGATCGCGCGCCCGTTTTGCAAGGTCGGCGCCGCTGATCCCTTCGGGAAATCCGAGGTAGTTCTCAATCCTCGAGCTGGTTCCAGCCTGACCGCCAACGGCCGAGCGCTCGATCAGCACGGTCTTCAAGCCTTCCGAAGCGCCATAGACGGCCGCGCTCAGGCCCGCTGGCCCGGCTCCGTAGATCGCCAGATCGTACTCTTTGCGCGACGGATCACGGAGCCAGCCAAGCTTCTCACTGATCTGCCGGATGGTCGGAGAGTCCATCCGCGTGCCGTCCGAGAAAATGCAGACAGGGAGAGTTGCGTCATTCAGGCTGTCGGCGCCGATTTCGCGTGCTTGCTCCTCACTATGCAGTTCCACCCATTCAAAGGGAACGTCCCCTCGATTGAGGAAGTCGCGGATCGCATAGGCCTTGGCTGAATCGGATGTTCCGAAGATTTTCAACGCAGCAGAATCGCTCGCTTGCAATTCGTCCTTCATGGTTCCCCTTGCCCTGAATCTGATTTGTTCGCTCGCGAGTTCAAAATCTCAATGGAATTATTTCCTGGCATTCTCAATTCATCCCCTGTCCTAGAACCTCGCTCTGCCTTTGTCAGGAGTAAAGAATACGGTATTGATGAGCGTCTAGCCAATTCCAGAGCGCTTCCCCTCCCAATCGCGTCTTGCTGGGAGAAGCCACCTAGGCGAGGAAGGACGTGCAGCTCAATCGATCGATGACCGGGAAGGCGGGGCCAGGAACACTAGCGGGCAAAAAAGGTCGGCAAACCCTCAGTGGGAAGCGCTTGAAATGGGCGCCAGGGGCACGGCCAGCGCCGAGTCCGGGAACCCGATGTTCGCAACCATGGCTTTGAATCTCGGGTCGCTGCGAAGAACTTCAAATTCCGGGGTTTCTGGAAGAAACATCAGGTCCGCCGAATGTTCCCGGACTGCTTGTGCCAGCATGGCGAGCGCCTGCTCTTTATCGCCGAGACCGATATACACATCGGCGAGTCCGAACGGCGAGACGTAAGTTTGTCCAGCGCGCAGTTTCAACTCTCCCAGGATTTTTCTTGCTTCTTCCTTCTGGCCTCCCAAACCGTACGTCAAGGCCAACGCAGTGAGAAAGTAATTTGCATTACCCGAGAGTTCCAGGGCCTTTTTGAATTCCGCCGCAGCCTCTTCATGGCGTCCCGTGAAAAGATAAGAATTCCCCAGCCATGCGTGCGCGGGAACGAAGCGAGGATCGAGTTCAAGGTCTTTCTTGCACTCCTTGATCGCGTTGTCGTATTCGTGGGCGTGCATGTACACAAAACAGACAAATGAATTAGTGATGAGCGAGGCAGGATCCAATTGCTGTGCCTTGCGGATTTCCGCGAGCGCCTCCTGATTTCGGCCGGCATGGGTCAAATATTCGGCATAGAGCTTATGTCCGACAGCCGAACTCGGGTTCAGTTCCAGGCCGCGGAGATATTCCTTCTCCGCCCCGGACCACTCCCATCCGTAGCTGTGCAGGACCTCGGCGAATGCCAGGTGTGCGTCGGCGAGTGAGTCATCGAGCCCCAGCGATTTCTGCGCCGCCGCCTTCGCTTTTGGAAAGGCCTCCGTCGGGCTTAGATAGGTCCATCCCGCTGCGGTGCTGTAGGAATAGGCCAAAGCAGCGTAGGCGGGTGCAAACTGAGGGTCCTTCTGTGAAGCGAGATCGAAATACGTGATGCTTTTTTGCAGATCTTCGGGCGTTCTCTTATTGAGTTCGAAAAGTCCTTTCAGGTAGGCGTCATAGGCTTCCGCGTTCACCGGTTTTATTGCCGCCGCATCATGCGCGGCCGGAGCCAGCAGCTCGAGCGACAAGGATTGCGCGATCCGGCCAGCCACTTCGCGCTGGATCGCGAATAGGTCGCTGGCGTTTCGTTCATAGTCCTCTGTCCACAGACTTCCTTGGTCACGCGCATTGAAAAGATGCGCGGTAATGCGCACCCGATCGCCTTGACGTCGAAAGGTGCCTTCCAATATGTAATCTACATGCTGTTCGCGTGCGACCTGCTCAATCGTCTTGTGCGCGCCCTTATACTGCATGGCCGTGCTTCGAGCGATCACGTTCAAATGTTTCGGCGAAATCTCTCCCAAACGCGTGATCATTTCATCCGTCAGGCCGTCACTCACGTAGTCCTGGCTACGATCGCCGCTTAGGTCCTCGAACGGCATTACCAGAATTGTTCCCCGGCGAGGATTGCGTCCGGCCTCAGCCGAACGTCCCGCCCACCGAAAGTAGGCGACCCCGCTCACCGCGAGCGCCAGAAGAATTCCAGCCGCAAGAATGAATCGAAGCCCTGGAGGTGCAAAGGATTCAAGCCACACTCGCGGTCTCGGGGCCGGGGCTTCCGCAATGCCTACTACCGCCGCCTCCGGCCGAGGATCTGGGAGATCGGTGCCTTCTTCGATTTTTGTGATGGTCGCGATGAAGCGATAGCCCTGGCGCGGAACTGTTCTGATGAAATTCTGTTCGTTCGCCGTGTCCCCCAGCGCTTGCCGCAAACGGTTGAGACTCGTGTTGAGGTTGGCGTCGAAATCGACGAATGTGTCTGCAGGCCACAGCCTTTGCCGCAGCTCGTCTCTTGTAACCACCTCGCCAGCCCGTTCCAAGAGCAGCGACAGAATCTGAAATGGCTTCTCCTGCAGCCGGATTCTATGCCCATGCTTCCGCAAGTCTCCGGTGTGCAGATCCACTTCAAAATCGCCGAATCGAAGCCTTGCTGCGGACTGGGCTGAATTCTTCATTCGCCGGCTTCCTTGTTGAATCGCTTTCGATTTCCCGTCCCATGACGATCTTTCGGAATATTTTCTTAGCTTGTTAGACGCTCTTATCTGCATTTTGCGTTACCCGGGCATAGATAATTTCTTATCTCCTGGTTCCGTGAGAGTGATTCCATTTCTGAAGCGAGACTAAAACCAAACAGAGAGAGCCCATGCTTCTGGCTCTGGGTGGATTCCGATACTGGTAGTTCTCTACGGTAATCAGGATAAAAGATCCTGGAACATCTTGGCCGGAAACGAAAAGCATCTCTAATCCTTTCAAAACATAACCTCCACGCTGAAAAGCTCTCCTGGTTCAGCCGTTTACATCGTGAGCCTTAATTTATGGCAATTGAGTGACCAATCCCCCGCAATGTCTGCTCGCTTGCATTAGCCCTCCTGCGGAATGACTCATACCCAGGCCATTTGCGTTTCGCATGTGTTTCGCAACAGAACCTGCGGGTCTTGATGAGCATTTCAGACATCGAACGCGAGGAGTGTTCTAGATGAAAATGAAACGGGCGTGGTTGTTAGGAACTCTGTTCCTCGCCGTGATGGTGGCCTTTACGCCAAACGTGATGGCGCAGGAATCCGCATCCAAGGGCACACTGAACGGCACCGTTGTTGATTCGACCGGCGGCGCGATCGTCGGTGCACAAACGACTTTGACTGGCCAGCAAGGCTCTCAGTCGCAGGTGACGAACGGGCTGGGCAACTTTGTTTACCAGGACCTGATCCCCGGTACCTACAAGCTCGAAGTGGAGATGAAGGGGTTCCGCCGGGCGGAAGTGCAAGACGTCACGATCAACGTTGGACACACTGCGGCGGTCCGCATTCAGCTAGAGCCGGGCAGCGTCACTTCCACCGTCGAAGTCGTGGGCACGGCCGTATCCGTCGACACTACGTCGACCGAGGTAGCCACGAACCTCAACGACGACTTTTATCAGAAGCTCCCGGTTGCGCGCGGCGTTGCGGGCCTTTTCTATCTGGCTCCCGGTGTGGTGAGTGGCGGTGGCACGGGCGCAGCGAATCCTTCGATTGGCGGCGCCACGGGCCTTGAGAACCTGTACATCGCCGACGGCGTCAGCATCACCGACACGGCGTTCGGCGGCCTCGGGATTTATTCCCGCGTCTACGGTTCCTTGGGCACCGGCATCAACCTCTCCTTCATTAAGGAAGTCCAGGTGAAGACCGGCAGCATCCAGTCGCAATACGGCGGCGCCACCGGCGGTGTCGTTCAGATTGTCACCAAGTCTGGCGGCAACCAATATCATGGCGCCATCGGCGGCTACTATCAGCCGAACGCCTTTGAAGCCTCGCGCATCAACCCGGACAATTTCGGACTTGCGAACCCATTTGGCTTGCTGGTCCACAACTCCACTGCCGATGCGTCCGGCGAACTGGGCGGCCCGGTCCCATTTGTTGGGAAGGACAAGCTGTTCTTTTTCGGCTCCTTCGATCCCACACTTCTGGGAACGACCCAGCATGCCCCTCCTCTCGATGGTATCGGCTCGCTTGGGAATCTTACCGGCGACACGCGGTCCTTTAACTACGCTGCAAAGTTGACGTTCAAGCTGAATGAAAGAAACACCCTTGAAGGATCGGTCTTCGGCGATCCTTCGAATCGCGGCATGTTCCCCTGGTTCACCTTGATTGAAGCTCCCAAGGGTCTCCCCAATTCCACCAGCTTCAGCAACGCGAAGTTTGGAAACCGCGACGTCGTAGCTCGCTACAACGGGACGATCTCACCCACGTGGGTCGTCAATCTTGACCTCACATGGCAGAACAACCATTTCACCGAGGGCGGCTACAACAACTCTATTTCCGCGATCAACGATCAAACGCAAACTGCTGCCGGGCCTCCAGGCAACGGAGTGATCCTTCCGGGCATTCAGCAAGGTAACTTCTTCGCTGTCGGCCGCGGTTTCGTCGAGAACACCGAAGACGATAGCTACGGCGCCCACATCAACACATCGAAGATCGTCAACTTCTGGGGCCAGCATGCTATTGACATCGGCTATGGGTACAATCGTCCCTTCTACAAGGGAATACGTGCCAATAGCGGACCGGCAATTACTCCTCCGCTGGCCAATGAAGACGGCACTTCTCCAAGCGGCCAGTGCACGGGCGCACCTTGCCCCTGGGCTGGCGAATTCTCTAACTACCTCTGGCGCTTGTTGCCGGTCGCAGCGGTTGATCCAGCCGTAGCGTGTCTCTCCTGCCCAATCATGAACGTCCCGGGCGTCGGACCGGAACCCGTCCTGCTCTCTGAAACTCGCGGCGAGTTCGGCGTGGCCTCGGATGGCTTCGAGCATTTCTCCACAACCGGCAGGAATCATTCTGCCTACGTCAACGACAGCTGGACCATCAATAAGTACGTGACCGTCAATGCAGGCATTCGTTGGCAACAAGAACGGCTGATTGGGGAGAACGCCAACTACACGTTCACAGACAACTGGTCACCGTCTCTTGGTGTGACCGTTGATCCAATCGGCGACCGGAAAAACAAATTCTGGTTCAGTTTCGGCCGCTACAATTACAACCTCCCGCTCGACCTGGCCGAACGGTCGCTTACGAATGAGAAGGATCTGTTCAATCTCTACATCGCGCCGAACTACGTCACTGCCGGAACGGGCGGTTGCCTGCCAACTGTGTTTCAAGGCAACACCTACGATCGGTGCGTGGTTCTCAATGCTTTCGGCACAGTCACACCAACCGTAGATGCTGCACATGACCTGAACCATTCCGTAAACGGAATACCGATCGGAATTTTCGGGTCCGGATCCAGCCTGGAGGCCATTCACACCGGAACCAAGCTGACCTACGAAGATGAATACGTCTTCGGAGCGGAGCACCAGTTCTCGCATGGTCTTATTCTCACCGCGAGGTACATGCACCGCAGTCTCCGAAGGATTGTCGAGGACACCGGCGGTATTTCACCTGAAGCCGCGCTTGCCGGCGTTCCTCAGCAGTTCTCCATCACCAATCCGAACAAGGGTCTCGACATTTTCACCAACCCGGTTCAGGTTGACTATATCCACGCGAACGGACTGCCGGCAGCTTGCGGCACGGGGAACTTCAACATCTTCCCGCTCACGAACAGCGTCGGCATTCCGCAAACAGATGCTAATGGGAACGATGCTGCTTGCTTCGCACAGGGCATCGATGCTTCCACTGGTAAGACGGTACCGGTCGGCATTAACGGGTGCCCTCCTACTGGTCCCTGCACAGCAGCCGGCTCGACCGTTGCGGACGGTATTCCGGACGGTTTTGCCGACCCGATTCACAAGTACTGGTCAGTGGTGTTTGAAGTGAACAAGTCTTTCTCGCACAACTGGCAGTTGCGCGCGAATTACACGATCTCGAAGGTGTTTGGTAACTTCGAGGGCGCTTTCCGCAACGACAACGGCCAGTCCGACCCGGGCATCAGCTCTCTGTTTGATTTCACGCCCGGCAACTTCGGTCTGCTCGGCAATCAGTTCACGCCCGGCATACTGAGCGAGAACCGTCAACAGGTCGCCAACGGATACTTCAGCTATGTTTTCGACCACGGCATGCTGAAGAACCTCACTGTGGGAACCGGCATCACTGTTGCGACCGGGACTCCCATCAGTGAATTGGCAGCCCACCCTGTGTACCAGAACGCCGGTGAAGTTCCCATCGGCGGTCGCGGGAGTCAGGGAACCACACCTACAACCGGTCACGTTGATTTTCATGGCGATTACGTCATGAGCTTGACGGAGAGATTTCACCTTCGCTTTGGCGTGGACTTGTTCAACATCGCCAACACGAAGCGCGTCCTGTTCTTCAACCAGAACCTAGATTTGGGCCTCGGTGTGCCGAACAATGACTTTCTGAAACCGGCAAACCTCACCGGAGCTCCGATCAGCGCCTCAAGCGGAATTCAATCGCCCTTCAACGCGCGAGTGTTCTTCCGTCTTGAGTTCTAGTCCAACTCAGCCCATTCGGGGGGGAGCGCATTTTGCTCCCCCTTCTTCTTTTTTCGCTCGGGAGACAATTTCATAGAGGAGTGCTCCTATGAGACTTGCAGTACGGTTGGTCCCTGCCGCTGTGATCTGTTTCGTCCTATTTCCTAATCATTTGCGGGCGCAAATGCCACAACCCAAACCGACGTTCGCCATGCATATCAGCGTTCAGGCACGACTACCGAATGGTTCGCCTGCCCCGATAGGTTCACTCTGCGAGCTCGAGCTTCAAAATGGCGAGATGCTCGATCAAGGACAAACAGACAGCTCGGGCAAGTGCAACTTCACGCCTAGCGACCACACGATTTACAAGATCCTGGTCAAAGCCCCGGGCTACATGGAAGCCGCAAGCCAAGTGGATCTCCAGAATTCTCCGACCGGTATAGCCCTTCTGACGCTAAGACCCGTCCCTGGGCAGACGCCGCTGGTGCCAAAAGACGCCCGGGGCGCAACTGTTTCGGCCATCGACCTCTCCGTTCCGGAATCTGCGCGCAAGGAATACGATTTGGGACAGCACGCGGTCGAAAATCACGATCTGGAGGGCGGCATAGCACACCTGAAAAAGGCCCTCCAGATAGACGATCAGTTCCCCCAGGCTTACACATTGCTGGGCATGGCTTACAACGAGCAGAAGAAATGGAAGGACGCACAGGGCGTGCTTCAAAAGGCCCTCGAGGAGGATCCCAAGTCCGTCGAAGCTTATTTCCAGCTAGGGGCTTCTCTAAATCAGCAGAGGGATTACCTGGGCTCGGTCAAGGCCCTCAACCAGGGCCTGGGACTCAATGCGGACGCGCCGGACGCTGCCGCAGCCCACTACGAGCTCGCCAGAGCCTACCTGGCGCTGGGCCAGTGGCAGGATGCAAACCCCCATGCCGCAAAGGCGGTGGCCATGCAGCCCGACGTTGCAACCTGGCACATTCTGATGGGCAACATCAACCTGAAAAAAGGGGATGGTCAGGGGGCCATCAATGAGTTTCAGGCATGTCTGAAGCTTGAACCCAATGGTCCCGCGGCGGCTTCCATTCGCGACCTGATTCCCAAAATTCAAGCGGCCCTGCAAAAACGGTAGCAGCACATGCCGCCTACTCCGAGCCGACAATCTCTTGAACGACGGACCAACTTGAGCGAGTAAGATCCGCGAACGCCTCCAGGTCCGCTGTCGCTGCTACGCCTTCCGGCGATGCCCAGGCGGCTTCCATCGCTTCGCGGTCGTCCCAGTACAGGTCGACGACGGCGTCCCAGGCAGGCGTTTTGCGCGTGGCATCTTGCGCAGGATGGTTTTGAACGTAACGCCTCAGCCCGGGCAGTCGACGTGCCAGATTTCTGTGGGTGGTGCGGAGGAAGGCGGAAAAATCTTCACGCGTCATGCCGGGCCGCCGGTATAGGACGACGACGAATTTGATCATCACTGGCTGACGATCTTGGCAGCCTCGGGAAGCCGAATCAGGCGGGCATCTGTGATTGCGGGAATCGCGCGAATGGCTTCGACCACGGACTCCTCGACGCGGCCATCAAGCCTCACCAGCGCGACCGCTTCGGCACCGTGAATCGGCTGGCGGCGGCCGAGCGCGAAGGTCGCGATATTCACGCCGAGGTTGCCGAGCACCGTCCCGATTTTTCCGATCACCCCGGGGACGTCACGATTGCGCGTCATCAGCAGCGTGCCTTCGAGCGGGGCTTCCAGTTCAATCCCGTCGAGTGAAAGAATCCGCGGGGTGCCGTCGTGCACCACCGTCCCTTCCACGGTAAATTGTTCATCGCAATCCGCGCAAGCCACTTCGAGCGTGTTTGGGAAGCCCCGCTCGCGGCGTCGTGTGGTTTCCTCGACAATCAATCCGCGCGCTGCGGCCGCTTCCGATGCATTGACGAGATTCACTTTTTCATCGAGCACAGAATTCAACACACCGATCAAAACCGCGCTGCGAATTACGTGCGAACCCAGGTCAGCCGGTTCGCCAGCGTAGCGGATGCGTATGCGGCCTAGGCTGCGAGAGGGCGCGGCCTGGGCGACCATCGATCCAAGGCGCTCGCCCAATTCCAGATAGGGCCGCAAGCGGCGATACTGCTCGGCGGAAAGCGCGGGCATGTTGACGGCATTGCGAATCAAACCGTCGGCAAGGTAGTCGCGCACCTGTTGCGCAATCAGCGTGCCGACTTCCTCTTGCGCCTCGGCGGTCGAGCCGGCAATGTGCGGCGTAGCGATCAAATTCGGCAGGCCGAGGAGCGGCGAATTTTTCGGCGGCTCTTCGGCGAACGTGTCCACGGCCGCGCCCGCCAGATGTCCCGACCGCAACGTTTCGGCCAGTGCGGCCTCGTCAATCAATTCGCCGCGCGCGCAATTGATCAGCCGCGCGCCACGCTTCATCTGCGCTAGCGCGGCAGCGTTGATTATTTTCTCGGTGGCGGGACCGAGCGAGGTGTGCAGGGAAATTA
>Ga0210384_10002175_pt1 | contig 24467 bp, 24 predicted proteins | sample IncBWH2MmetaG_FD_160574 | JGI IMG/M metagenome (GOLD analysis project Ga0210384, IMG submission 160574) | Forest soil microbial communities from Barre Woods Harvard Forest LTER site, Petersham, Massachusetts, United States - Inc-BW-H-2-M | ecosystem: Environmental > Terrestrial > Soil >...
GACGCCGTCGGGCTGGGAGAACAGCGTGGTCAGCACGCGGAACTCGGCTTCGACCAGACCGAACGGACGCAGCCTCTGTTCGAATCCCGCGGCCATCTCGCGGCCCAGGTGCAAGACCAGACGACAAAGCAAGATCCCGCTAAAGGGCAAGTCCGGCACCCGCTCGCCCAAGGCCCGCAAATTCGCTTCCAACTTGTCGAATGGGGTGTCGGGATCGGAATTATTCATTTGCACTCTAACAATTAAATACGATATATTTTAGCAAATGAATATCCATTTTGTAAATATTTCTCTTGCATTGGAAAATGGCGCATGTCATTTTTTGGCCATGGATGTATGCCAGCTTTCGGCCATGGATGACCTCAGCCGGCCCCCTGAACCTCTGATTACCCAGGCACGGCGACCGCTCTCCGGACACCGATTCGGCCCATCCACGCGAGTTCAGGGGAGTTTGAGGGGTTTTTCGCTGCGAAGTGTCGATTCCTTGTCCCCCTGTTCGTCATAGAGCTTAAGACCATGAAGACCATCAACCATCCCGTGCCAAAGACCGCCGGCGTGGCCGCGTGTGTGGCAGTCGCCACCACCGGCCTGCTCGCCGCCTGCGCAGTGGGGCCGAACTTCAAAGCTCCCGCGGCGCCGCGCAACGCCGGCTTCGCACCCGCCGGCCAGATTGCGCCGAAGACCACGGCGGCGCCGTTGCCGGGCGGCGAAGCGCAGCGTTTTGTCGACGGCATGGACATTCCCGGTCAGTGGTGGACCCTGTTCCAGTCCGCGCAGCTCAATGCGCTGATCGAGCGAGCGCTCAAGAACAGCCCGACGCTGCAGGCGGCGCAGGCGGCGCTGCGGCAGGCGAATGAAACCACCGCTGCGCAGCGCGGGAGCTACTATCCCAGCTTGTCGGGGACGGCCCAAAGCGAACGGCAAAAGGGGTCCGGGGCGTCCTTCGGGATTCCCGGATTCCCGAGTTCCTATTACTACAACCTGCAGACTGCCTCGGTGAATGTGTCGTATACGCTCGATGCATTCGGAGGCACGCGGCGGCAGGTGGAAGCGCTGCAGGCCCAAGCCGAGTACCAGCAGTTTGCACTCGAGGCAAGCTATCTCACCCTTACCGCAAACATCGTGGCGGCGGCCGTCAACGAGGCCTCGCTGCGGGCGCAGATCTCGGCCACGGAAGACATTGCACGCTCGCAGCAGATGCAGCTCGATATCACGCAGCGTCGTTTCGCCGCGGGCGCCACGTCCCGCGCCGACGTGCTGCAACAGCAATCCATCCTGCAAGCCACGCTCGCGACCCTGCCGCCGCTGCGCAGTCAGGTGGCGCAGCAGCGCAACCAGCTCGCCGCCTACATCGGCGATTTCCCGTCTGATTACACGGGGGCCGAATTCAATCTCGATTCGCTGAGCTTGCCTCAGGATCTGCCGGTGAGTCTGCCGTCGAAATTCGTCGAGCAGCGCCCGGACGTGCGCGAATACTCGGCGTTGCTGCATCAGGCCACCGCCCAGATCGGGGTCGCCACGGCCAATATGCTGCCGCAGATCACGATCACCGGAAGCTATGGGCAAGATGCGTCCAAGTGGGCGAATATATTCTCACCCTCCTCCAATGTGTACAGTCTGATCGGCTCCATCACGCAGCCGATTTTCAAGGGCGGGCAGCTGATGCACCAGCGCCGCGCCGCCGTGGCCGCCGCGCAGGAAGCGGCCGCCAACTATCAGGCCACGGTCATCACCGCATTTCAAAACGTGTCGAATACTCTGTACGCCCTGCAGGCCGACGCGGACGCGCTCGCGGCGCAAGCCACCGCCGAGCGGAGCGCGGCGGACAGCCTTACCTTGGTTCAAGCGCAGTACAAGAGCGGCGCCGCCAGCTACGTGCAGGTGCTGACCTCGGAGCAAAGTTATCAAAACGCGGCCGTCGCCCTGGTCAAGGCGCGCGCGCAGCGCTACGCCGATACGGCCGCCCTGTTTCAGGCGCTCGGCGGCGGCTGGTGGAATCGAAGCGAGCCGCTAGCAGACATTTCAACCACGCCGCGTTCCCAGCAAGCACAGTGATGATTGCTCAGCGAACGTACGACGAATACTTCAAAAAACCGAGAGAAGCTCCGTGAAGAAACGCATGATCATTATGATTTTGGGGGTGGTTCTCCTCGTTGCCGGGATCGGCTTCGTGGTTTTCCGGAACATCATGCAGCAGATTGCGCAAGGATCGGCTCCGCAACCTCCCTTGGTGGTGACGGCCATGAAGGCCGCCACACAGGAGTGGCAGCCCCAACTGAACGCGGTGGGCAGCTTGCGCGCCCTGCGAGGTGTGGACGTAACCACCGAAATCGCGGGCTTGGTGCGCGAGATTCGGTTCAAATCCGGCGACGAAGTCAAGGCGGGCGCGGTCCTGATCCAGCTGAACGCGGATTCCGATCTCGCGACGCTGGCCTCGCTCAAGGCGGCCGCCGACTTGGCGCAGGTCACGCTGACGCGCGACCGGGTGCAGCTCGGCGCCGAAGCGATCTCTCAAGCGCAGGTTGACAGCGACGAAGCCGATTTGAAGAGCAAGCGCGCCCAGGCTGCCAGCCAGCAGGCGACCATCGACAAGAAGACGATTCGCGCGCCGTTTTCGGGACGCCTCGGCATCACGCTCGTCAATCCGGGCCAGTACCTGAATCCGGGCGACAAGGTGGTCACGCTGCAGACCATCGATCCCATCTTCATCGACTTCAATCTGCCGCAGCAACAAATCAGCGGCGTATCGCTGGGTCAGTCGGTGGCGGTGCTGAGCGACGCTTATCTTGGTCAGACGTTCAGCGGCAAGGTGACCGCGATCGACGCGAAAATCGATACCACCACGCGCAATGTGCAGATCGAGGCCACGGTGGCGAACCCGAAGAAACTGCTGTTGCCCGGCATGTTCGGACGCGCCGCCGTGGATTCAGGCGAGAAGAAGACCTATCTCACTCTTCCCCAGACCGCGATCACCTACAACCCTTACGGCGCAACCGTGTTCGTCACGATCGATAAGAAAGATGCGAAAGGCAATCCTCAGCTTCAGGCGCAGCAGGTATTCATCACCCCGGGGCCGACGCGTGGAGATCAAGTCGCGATCTTGAAGGGCCTGTCCGAGGGGGCGATGGTGGTCACCAGTGGGCAGCTCAAATTGAAGAACGGCACGCCGGTGCGCGTCGACAACAGCGTGCAGCCGTTGAACGACCAAAACCCAACGCCTCAAGAACGATGAGGCTCGACCTATGAACTTTACGGATCTCTTCATCAAGCGTCCGGTCCTCGCGGCCGTCATCAGCCTGCTGATCCTGGTGCTGGGTTTGCGGTCGGTCGGCAGCTTGCCGGTCAACCAGTACCCCCACACCGAAAACGCTATCGTTACCATCTCCACCGCTTACTACGGCGCGGACGCAGCGACCGTGGCGGGCTTCATCACGCAGCCGCTCGAATCGGCGATCGCGCAGGCGCAGGGCATCGATTACCTTTCCTCCTCGAGTACCACCGGATCATCGACCATCACGGCGACTTTGCGGCTGAACTACGACTCGAACCGCGCGCTGACTGAAATCAACACGCAGGTCAGTTCGGTCAAGAACCAGTTGCCGCCTCAGGCCCAGCAGCCGGTATTGACGGTGCAAGTCGGCCAGACGGTCGACGCGATGTACATGGGGTTCTACAGCGACACCATCCCGAGCAACAACGTCACCGACTATCTACTCCGCGTGGTCAAGCCGAAACTGGACTCGGTGGAAGGCGTGCAGACCGCCGAGATTCTGGGCGCCCGTCAATTCGCGCTGCGCGCCTGGCTGGACGCCGCGAAGCTGGCGGCCCACAACGTCACGGCGCAGGACGTGTACACGGCCTTGGGCAACAACAATTACTTGGCGACCGTGGGGAGCAGCAAAGGCCAGATGGTTACCGTCGACCTGACCGGCGGCACCGATCTGCATTCGGTCCAAGAATTCCGGCAGTTGGCGATCAAGCAGGTGGGCGACTCGATCGTGCGTCTCGAGGATGTCGCCGAGGTCACGCTCGGCGCCGAGAACTACGATCTGAACGTCGCGTTCAGCGGCAAGCGCTCGGTGTTCATCGGCATCAAGGTGGCGCCGAAGGCGAATATCCTGACCGTCGCTAAAAATGTCCGCAAGGCGTTTCCGGACCTGCAGTCGCAGCTGCCGACCGGCGTCACCGGCGAAATCGTCTACGACTCGACCGAGTTCATCAACACATCCATTAACGAGGTCATAAAGACATTGGTGGAATCGCTGGTCATCGTGACGGTCGTCATCTTCCTCTTCCTCGGAAGTCTGCGTGCGGTCATCATACCCGTGATCGCCATGCCGCTGTCGCTGATCGGCACCTTCTTCGTCATGCTGGTATTGGGATACTCGATCAATCTACTGACGCTGTTGGCGTTGGTGTTGGCCATCGGACTCGTGGTGGATGACGCCATCATCGTGGTCGAGAATGTCGATCGGCACATGAAACAGGAACACCGGTCGCCGGTCGATGCCGCCATTGTCGCGGCGCGCGAGCTCGGCGGCCCGATCCTCGCCATGACCGTGGTGCTGGTGGCGGTGTACGTGCCGATCGGCTTTCAGGGCGGTCTCACCGGCGCTCTGTTCACCGAGTTCGCATTCTCACTGGCGGGCGCGGTGGCCGTGTCCGGAGTCGTCGCGCTGACGCTCTCGCCCATGATGTGCGCGGTGTTTTTCCGCTCGAGTCAGGATACCGGCCGATTCGTCGAGCTCATCGATCGAAATTTCGAGCGGTTCCGCGGGCGCTATCACCGCGCACTGCATGCACTGCTCGACACCTGGCCGGTCGTGATCGTGATGGGCGTCCTGCTGGTGCTGGTGCTGGTGGCATGCTTCAAATTCACCAAGTCGGAACTGGCGCCGGAGGAGGACCAGGGCATCGTACTCGCGCATATCCAAGGCCCGCCCAATGGGACTGCGCAGCAGATGCAAACCTACGCGGACCAAGCCTTTCAGGTTTCCAAGCAGGAACCCGAGTACGCGCAGATGTTCCAGATCACGGGCGTGCCGACCCTCAACCAGGGCATCGGCGGCGTGCTGTTCAAGCCCTGGGATCAGCGCACCCGGAGTGCGCATCAACTGCAGCTCGACCTGCAGCAGAAATGGGCGCAGATCGCCGGCGCCCAGGTGTTCGCGTTCCAGTTCCCGCCGCTTCCGGGCTCGAGCGGCTACCCGGTGCAGTTCGTGATCACCACGACCGAGCCGTTCCAAAATCTCAACGACGTCGCCCAGGCCGTGGTCGCCAAGGCCATGAGTCAGCATGCCTTCTACTTCGCGGACATCGACCTGAAACTCGACAAGCCGCAGGCGACCCTCGAGGTCGATCGCGACAAGGTTGCCGCGTTGGGCCTGACCCAGACCGACGTGGGTAGCGCGTTGGGCGCGGCCCTGGGCGGAGGTTACGTCAACTACTTCTCCATCGCCGGGCGCTCCTACAAGGTGATTCCGCAAGTCCAGCAAGTGGACCGGCTGAATCCCGAGCAGGTACTGGACTACTACATCCGCACCCCCTCGGGTACTACCCTGCCCGCGAGCACCGTGGCGCACATCAAGTATTCGGTGGAACCCGAGTCGATCAATCGGTTTCAGCAGTTGAATTCGGTGACGATCGGCGGCGTCAGCGGCATGGCCCAAGGAGATATTCTCAAGCTTCTCAAGGACACGACCACTCAGGTCGCTGGAAGCGGATACACGGTGGATTACGCGGGTCAGTCGCGCCAGTTCATCCAAGAATCCGGAGGCTTCTTCGTCACTCTCGGCTTCGCGATCATCATCGTGTTTCTGGCGCTCGCCGCGCAGTTCGAAAGTTTCCGCGATCCGATCGTGATTCTCATGTCGGTGCCGTTGGCCCTCTTGGGGGCGGTGATGTTCCTGACCATGGGGTTTGCGTCGCTCAACATCTACACTCAGGTGGGTCTGGTGACACTCCTTGGGCTGATCAGCAAGCACGGCATTCTGATCGTCCAGTTCGCCAACGAGCTGCAGCGCGCGGGACGCTCGAAGCGCGAGGCGATCGAAGAAGCAGCCTCGGTGCGCTTGAGGCCGATTCTCATGACGACTGCCGCCATGGTCCTCGGCGTCGTGCCGCTCGTCATCGCTTCAGGCGCAGGCGCCGCCGGCCGCCATGACATGGGACTCGTGATCTTCACGGGATTGTCGATCGGCACGCTGTTCACATTGTTCGTCGTTCCGGGCGTGTACATGCTGATCGGCGCCGATCATTCGGCGCAAGCCGTCTCGGACATCGGTCTGCCTCAATCAGAGACGTGATGTGTCACCAGGGATCGTCAATGAGCGGACTCACCGCTCTTATGATTTTATAATTCAAATGCTTACACTATATTTATAACTGTGTTTCTAGAAATATCGGGAGGATCCGCAAAAAGTCCATGGTTGAACTCAGTTCGTCGACTCCTTCAAAGAGTTGATAAATTCCGCGTTGCGTTTCCGTGATTGTCTTGTATATTCCGCCTCCAGAGTCTTGATTTAACAAGATTCGGGCGGGGGGTTGCGGCCTCGAAACCACTTTAAGGTTTCGTCTTTGTCAAGTGTGTGAGGCGTCCATGATCAGAGCCTGGGAATGTTTCCATTTCGCCACACTGGAGCTCGTGCGCTCGACCCCCATCAAACAGCGTTTGATCTGCGCCTACCGGCGTCACCTCGCCTTACTCTCAGAAGAACAATTGCCTGACGAAGCCCATGAAGCTTTCAACCAAGTCATGCGTTGCCTGCAGGGCGTGCGGCCGTTGCCGGGAGAGGACGCGGTAGCGGCATCCGTGCGCAAGATGTCCAATCAGGAAGCCGATGAATGCGCTGCGCTCATCGTCGAGATCTTCGGCGTGATGTGCCGGTTGCATGTTGCACCGAGCCGCCCGAACGCGGTTGTGCAATTGCACAGCGTGGATTCGGCACCCGCCGACTACGAAGCGCCCGCGCTCATCGCTAGTCAAGCTTGAAGTCTATCGAGTCCCAGCGCGTCGTTTCCTGATGCCGGGCTTGACGGCGCAAAGCGTCGATCAAGTTGCGTTCGTTCCACGCGCTCACTTCATCCGCCAGATCCTTGATGGCCTTCGGCAACGGATCCGTCGAACCGAAATTTTCCATGGCGACGATCGGCCGATCGGCGGCCTTGGCAAAGTTCATCTGAAACAACACTAGTTCGGGTGCAATCTGGTACACGGCCGGCAGCACCACAATCACCTCGCTGGGGGAGATCTGCCGCCGCAGGTCTTCACGCTGCGACTCTTTGTCGATCGGCCGCTTCGCCTGCGGCTGGCTGGTGTTGAGGTAGTAAAAGGTCCCCGACGCCTCGAGATACTCGAACACTCGCCCATAGTCGTCGTTTTCCAGCCATGCATGGGTGACGAACAGGCGAATGGGGTTCACGCGGGTCGACATTCGCGTAGTGTAGCTTGACGATGGTCATGCGCGAAGCATCCGGCGCCGATACAATGAGTCGGGTGCGATTGCTGATTTACAATATACGATATGCCACCGGAACCGGGCCGGCGTTCCATCTTCCCTTGCCCGGCGCCGGTTACCTTCGCTCCAGCCGGCAGGTTCTGTCGCAGATTACCGACTTCATCAAGCAGCAGGACCCGGACGTGGTCGGCCTGATCGAGGTCGATACCGGCTCCATCCGCACCGGAATGGTCAATCAGGCCGACTTCATCGCGCGCTCTCTGGGCCACTACTCCACATTCGAGTGCAAATACGGCGTGTCCTCGGTGAATCAGTTGGTGCCCATCGTGCGAAAACAAGCCAATGCCTTTCTCGCAGCGCCGCGGGTGCGCGGCGAGCGCTTCCATTACTTCGACACCGGCATCAAGCGCCTGATCATCGAGCTGGAACTCGACGATGTCGCCATTTTTCTGGTGCATCTGTCCCTGAAATTTCGGCATCGGCAATATCAGCTCCGATATCTCTATGATTTGCTGCGTAAAACCCGCAAGCCCGTCATCGTGGCCGGCGATTTCAATACTTACTGGGGCGATCACGAGCTTTACCTGTTCACCCAGGCGGCTGGACTGACCAGCGCCAATCTCCACGGCCTGCCGTCCTACCCGAGCCGCAGCCCGCGCAAAGAGCTGGATTTCATCCTGCACAGCTCCCAGATCGAGGTAAATCGCTTTGAAATACCCGACGTTCAATTCTCCGATCATCTGCCGTTGATTTGCGACTTCACGATCCACAGCCAGGCTCGGCAGGCGGCTTGATGGCCGATACCCTCACCTGGTCCCTGGAAATCGACGCCGACCGCGTGGCCTGGCTGGTGTGCGATACGCCCGGAGCCTCGACCAATGTTCTGTCCGCGGCCGTGCTTCGCGATCTGGCCGCGCAGCTTGCCGACGTAGCCGCCAAGCGCCCTGTCGGAGTGGTGATCCGCTCCGCCAAGGCAAGCGGCTTCATTGCGGGCGCCGACATCAAGGAGTTTCTGAAGATTCGCACCCCCGAGGAGGGCTACGAGCTGGTGCGCGCCGGACAGACCGTTCTGCAAACGCTGGCTGATTTACCCTGCCCCACCGTTGCGGCCCTGCACGGCTTCGCGCTGGGAGGGGGCCTGGAACTCGCGCTCGCCTGCACCCATCGAGTGGCTGCGGACGACGCCGCGCTCTCGCTGGGGTTGCCCGAAGTGCTGCTGGGCATCCATCCTGGATTCGGCGGCACGGTGCGCAGCGTGCAACTCATCGGCGTGCGCCCCGCTCTCGATCTCATGCTCAAGGGCAAACCATACAAGGGTGCGCGCGCGCTCGCGGTGGGTTTGATCGACGAACTCGTGCCGCCCGCCGACCTTCTCCAGCGCGCGAAGTCGCGGCTGCTGCGATCGCCCCCGAAGGCAACGGCACCCTTCGTCGACAAGCTCTTGAATCTAGGTCTGGCGCGCCCGTTCATCGCCAGACAGACCGCCTCGACCTTGAGACAAAGCGTGCGGCGCGAGCACTACCCGGCGCCCTACGCCATCCTCGACCTTTGGCAGCGGTATGGCGCCGCCGGCGCCGAGAGCTACGAAGCGGAGGCACGATCCATCAGTGAGCTCATGTGCACGCCGACGTCGCGCAACCTGGTGCGCGTGTTCTTGCTGCAGGATCGGCTCAAGAGCTTGGGCGGGAAGTCGCCCGCCGATTTTCGCCATGTGCACGTCATCGGCGCCGGCGTCATGGGCGGCGATATCGCCGCCTGGTCGGCGTTTCGCGGCATGACGGTCACTCTGCAGGATCGCTCGGAAGATCTGATTCAGCCGGCACTGGACCGCGCCAAGGCTTTTTTCGACAGGCGGCTCAAAGACCCCGCGGCCGCAGCGGCCGCCCTCGCTCGCTTGAGCATGGACGTGAAAGGCGGCGGCGTCGCCGATGCCGATGTGGTCATCGAGGCCATCTTCGAGAATGTCGACGCCAAACAAGCGCTGTATGCGGAACTCGAGCCCAAGCTCAAGCCGACCGCCATCCTGGCCACCAATACCTCGAGCATCAAGATCGAGACCCTCTGCCGCACCCTCCAAAATCCGAGCCGTCTGGTCGGCATCCATTTCTTCAATCCCGTGGCGCAACTGCAATTGGTGGAAATCGTGCAGGGCACGGACACGCAACCGCAGGTGGTGCAGAACGCGCTCAGGTTCACCCGCAAGCTCGACAAGCTTCCGCTGCCGTGCAAAAGCGCCCCCGGCTTCGTCGTGAACCGCATTTTGACGCCCTATGTCAACGAAGCGCTGTTTGCCCTGGAGGGCGGCATCCCCGCCGCCGTCATCGACCATGTCGGCAAGGCATTCGGTATGCCCATGGGGCCGATCGAGTTGACCGACGTGGTCGGCCTGGACGTGTCGCTCCACGTCGGCCGGGTTCTCGCGGACGCGTTCCAACGGCGCGTGCCTGAGATACTGGTCACACTGGTGGCCCAGAAAAAGCTGGGCCGAAAGACCGGGGAAGGATTCTATGTGTGGCGCGACGGCAAGCCCGTGATACCGAAGTCGCCGCAATTTGCCGTACCGGCTGACCTGGAGGACCGGCTGCTATTGCCCATGCTCAACGAGGCGGTCGCGTGCCTGCGCGAGGGAATCATAGAAGATGCCGATTTATTGGACGCCGGCGCCATATTTGCGACGGGCTTCGCGCCTTTTCGCGGCGGTCCGCTGCAATATGCAAAGGCCCGAGGCATCGCCAACGTCACTGCGCGGCTCACCGAACTGGCGCAGCGCTATGGCGAGCGCTTTCGACCCGATCCGGGCTGGCAGCAGTTCGCTGCTTGATACGTCACTCTCTGTGATCTACATCGTCGGATCTACCGTCGCATATGGTAGGATTTACAGCCAAAATCATAGGGTTGAAACCAGAGGCGCAGGCGAATTGTTAGATGGATGAACGACCTCTCGATCTTGCAGTACTCAGGACCTTCTCGCCGCTCGACGGGCTGAAGGCCGAGAATCTGCATGCGCTCGCCCGCAAGACTCACATTCGGGAATTGGCCGCCGGACGCGTCCTGTTCAAGGAAGGCGATACCGATAAGCGCACCTTCTATCTGGTCGCCGGCAGCGTCGAACTTCGAGCGGAGGATCGGCTCATCGGCACCGTACGCGCCGGCACTCCCGAGGCGCGCGCGGCTCTCGCTCCGGGCCTGCCGCGAAAGTTCACCGCGCGCGCGGCGATCGATCTCGAATACATCATGATCGACAGCGATCTACTCGACGTGCTGCTGACCTGGGACCAGACCGGCCAGTACGAAGTCGCCGAGTTGCGGGGGGACGGCCTCGACGTGACCGGCGACTGGATGACCACGCTGCTGCAGACCAAGGCATTTCACCGCATTCCGCCGGCGAACATTCAGGCGATCTTCATGCGCATGCAGCGCATCAACTATCGCGCGGGCGATGTCGTCATCAAGCAGGGTACCGAGGGCGATTATTTCTACGTCGTGGTTGCCGGGAAGTGCGTCGTGACGCGCGAGACGCCGCTCAACAAAGAAGGCATCAAGCTCGCCGAATTGGGCCCGGGCGACAGCTTCGGCGAGGAAGCGCTGATCGCCGAAGCGAAACGCAATGCCACCGTGACCATGTCCACCGAGGGCACGCTCATGCGGCTCGGCAAGACTGACTTTCAGACCCTGCTCAACGAACCGCTGCTGCAATGGGTGGATCAGGACAGGGCCAAGGAAATCGTCGCCGCCGGCGGCAAGTGGCTGGACGTACGTCTGCCCAGTGAATTCCAAAACTTCCGCATCGACGGCGCGGTCAATATTCCGCTGTATTTCATTCGACTGAAGTTGAATGCCCTGGATAAGAACACCCAGTACGTAGTGTGCTGCGACACCGGCCGCCGCAGCTCCGCCGCTGCGTACATCTTGAGCGAACGCGGCTTCGAAGCGTACGTATTGAAAGGTGGCCTCGCCGCCACCGAGGCCGCCCGCTCGCGCAGAGGTTGAAGCCTGTGCCCAGATCGTTTCGTGGCGAGGAATCTCGCGGCTTTCCTGAACCTGGCGCCATTCAGGAATACAAGGCGCGGTCCATGCTCGAAGAGTACAAGGGCCTCGCCATCGTGTTCGCAATCTTAGGCTTGGCGCTGGCGGCGTATTTCATCAAGTCCGTGCGTGCAGCCCGCCCGCCATCACCGCCGCCGGCTCAGTCGGTTTACATCGAGGTGGTGCCGCAGAACGCACCTCCGGCGCCGCAGAACTCGCCCCCGAATCCTCCATAAGCCCGTTACCTGCAGACTCGTCACCGGGGAGAGCTACATGGTGTGCGTCGGCTTGTCTCCGCCCAAGGCGCCGGCGAGATAGTTCTCGATCTTCTTCTGGGTGTTGCCGCGGTCTTGATCGCTGAATTGCACGCCGATGCCGGCGGTACGCTTGCCCTGCGCACCCTTGGGGGTCATCCAGATCACCCGGCCGGCGACCGGGAGTTTCTCTTCTTCGCCCATGAGATTCAGCAGCATGAACACTTCGTCGCCCAAACGATAATTGCTGTTCGTCGGAATGAACAGGCCGCCGTTCTTCACGAAAGGCATATAGGCAAGGTATAGCGCGCTCTTGTCCTTGATCGTGAGCGTCAGCAACCCCGGTTTATTACTTGGACTTCGCAATTCCTACCATTCCCACGGAAAGCCTCAATTCGCCAGCGCGGTTCGGCTACCGAGCAGCAAGGCCTCCAGCGCCAGTTGTTGATTCATGCCGGTCGACGCAAGACGCCGCAACTCGCGCGCCGCGTCAAGCAGCTCGAATAGGGCTCTTATCTTGGGCTTAAGTAAAGCGGCAGGCAAGCGGACCGGTTCCGCACTTTGACGCGAAGTGCCGCCTCCCAGGGATGCACGTACTCGCCGTGTGATCCAGTTCTCAAGCCAGGCGATGCGCAGCCCCGGATTGGATCTCATCCAGCGGTCGGCGAGCAAGGTCACGTCCACGGAACCCGTGGCCAACTGTTTCAAGGACTCCCGCATGTCTGCATCGAGCGCCGCGATTTCCGGTGAATTCAACTCCAGGGCCAGCAGGGGCGCGCCGCCGGCGAGGCTCAAGGCCGCGTCCCAGGATTGCGCGTCTGCTGAAGCGGCCGCGGCTTCGCTCCCGGCCTTGGGGTAGGCGCGCGCGCGGGCTTCGAGCCAGGCGACGGCGGCCTCCGCTGGGGGCGGCGTCAAGGTCAGCCGCAAACAGCGGCTGGCGATGGTCGCCGGCAGGCGATGGCTCGGCCTCGCAATCATGATCAGCATGGTGTTCGCGGTGGGCTCTTCCAGCGTCTTCAGGAAGGCGTTGGCGCCATTGACATTGAGCGCCTCGGCGCCCTCGATGACACCGACCTTGTAACCGCCGCGATAGCTCTTGAGGGACAAGGACTCGATCAGACCGCGCACCTGGTCGACCTTGATCTGCTGCGCGTCCTCTTCCAGACGTACGATGTAGGAATCCGGATGGCTGTCCGATCGAAGCAATAGACAGGATGCACACACGCCGCAGGGCCGGGACCCTAGGGACTCGCACAAGACCAGGGCGCTCATCCAATTCGCCAGTTGCTCCGCGCCGAGTCCGGGCGTCGACAGCAGCAACAGCGAGTGCGGCAGTCGCTGCGCGGCGAGCGAGGCGCGCAGGCGCTGCCTCGCGCCTTCGAGCCACGGCAGGGACTCGGCGCTCAAGAAATCCATGATCGCGCCACGAGCAGGTCGAGGATCTGCGCCGCCACGCGATCGATGGGTTGACTCGCATCGACCACGGCAATTCGGTTGGGCTCGGCGGCTGCGCGTGTGCGATAGGCGTCGCGCACGCGCTCGAAAAATTCGGCGCGTTCGCTCTCGAAGCGATCCGCGGAGCCGGCATTGCGCCGGCGCACACGCTCGAGCGCCTGTTCCACCGGCGCGTCCAGCAGCACGGTGAGATCAGGACGTCGTGCTCCCACCACCATGGTTTCCAGCCGTCGAATGTGCTCGACGTTCAAGCGGCGGCCGCCTCCCTGATAGGCATAGGTGGCGTCGATGAAGCGATCGCACACCACCCACCGCCCGGCGCGCAGGTTCGGCTCCACGAAGTTGGTCAAATGCACCGCTCGCGCCGCGAACATGAGCAGCAGTTCCGCCATTGGCGGCATAGATTCGCCGCTCGCGTTATTCCGCAACACCATCTCGCGGATTCTCTCGGCCAGCGGCGTGCCCCCGGGCTCACGCGTCACCACATGCGCGATCCCGCGCTCGTTGAAGCCTTCGGACAGACGCGCCACCTGCGTCGATTTGCCGACTCCCTCGATTCCTTCGATGGTCAAGAATCGCCCCGGAATCGCGCTCACTTGACCCCCGCCGCCTTCTGCCGCTGATGCGCGAGATACGACGCGACAGCCGCGTTGTGCTTCTCCAGCGTGGGTGAAAACACATGACTGCCGTCGCCCTTGGGCGAGGCCACGAAATAAATCGCGTCGGTTTTCTCCGGGCGTGCGGTCGCGCGAATTGCCGCGGCGCCGGCCAAGGCAATGGGCGTGGGCGGCAGCCCGACGCGGGTGTAGGTGTTGTACGGTCCATCGGTGCGCAGATCCACGGTTCGTATGTCGCCCTCGTACCGGTCCCCCATCCCGTAGATCACCGTGGGATCGGCCTGCAACCGCATGCCTATCTCCAAGCGATGCAGATACAACCCGGCGATGAGCCCAAGTTCTTGCGGCAAGCCGCTCTCCTTTTCGACGATCGAGGCCATGATCAATAACTCGCGAGAGTCTCGCAGCGGCAGGCCGGGGTCCCGGCCTTTCCAAGCTGCGTCCAGCTCTTTGGTGAGCGCGGCGTGCGCCTGGCGCAGCAGTTCGATGTCGGTGGTGTTCGCGACAAAGCGATAGGTCTCGGGCAGGAATTGACCTTCCGGATCGACGCCCGGAAGCCCAAGCTTGTCCATGAGATTCGGCGCCGTGTCGCCCAGAGTGGAAATGATGTCGGGATTTCGGCGCAGGGCGGCGAGCATATCCTGGACTCTCCAGCCGTCGATGATGGTGAACGAATGCAGCAGCACCTGACCGTTGACCATTTTCGTCAACAGCTCGCGCGGCGTCGTGCCGGGTTGAATTTCGTACTCTCCCGCTTTGACCGCAGGGGCAAGATGCGACCAGCGCGCATAGAAAACCCACGCCCGCGGGTTGACGATCACGCCCTGTGCCGCCAACTCCGCCGCCACCCGGGCAAACCGCGCGCCCGAGGGCACCTTGAACCGCAGGGGCTCCGCGAGCCGCACCGGTTCATCGAGACTGCGCATGCCGAACCAGACCACGGCGGCGGCGCCCGACACCATCAGGAACACACAGATGATCAGTGCGTAGCGCCACGCGCGTCTCACAATGCATCCAACCGCCGGCGGAGCCGGCTCGCCGTCTCGAACGCCGAGAGCCGCAGCCGCTCTCGGCCGCGCTCGATCACTCCCACCGATCTCAACCCCACGACGGCATTACTCATGAACACCTCCTCGGCTTCGCTCAAGTCTCGCCATCGTATGCGGCGCTCCACCGGGTTCAGGCGGAGCTCGCCCGCCGTCTCCAGGATCCAGCGGCGCATCACTCCCGCCACGCCGCAACGGTCCAGCAGCGGCGTCATCAGGGAAGATCCACGCCTGAGAAACAAGTTCGACATCGTACCGCAGACAATGTTCTCATCCGTGTCCCGCATCAATCCCTCCCAAATGCGCGCGCCGCTCCATTCGGCGCGGGCGAGCACCGATTCCAGACGGTTGAGGGTTTTGAGGCCGGCAAGGCGGGGATTTGAGCCCAGCGGCGTCGTACATAGCCGCACCCGCGCCGGTGTCGGTGCGTTCGTCAAAACGGCCTTCGGCAAGGCGTGCAGGGCGAGGATGCGCGTACATCGTTCGCGGCCCGTGGGCCGATAGCCGCGCGGTCCGGGGCCGCGCGTGACGATCAGTTTCAATACGCCTTCCGAGCGCCGGGCGGCGGCTCGTGCGAGTTCGCGGCGCAGCCCGGGGAGCGGCGGGCCCGCGATCCTCAGTTGCCGGCATCCGCGGTCGAGCCGTTCGAGGTGATACTCCAGGAGCCGAACTCGGCCGCGGTGTACCCGCATGGTTTCGAAAACGCCGTCGCCATATTGCAATCCGCGATCGCGATAGTCGATCCTCGCACCGCTCCGGCCATTGATCCACGCGCTCAACGCCGCGCGCTCAACGTGGACTCGCCAGCGCGCGCAGCAGCCCCTCGGCCTTGGCCCGTGTCTCGGCCAATTCCTGCGCCGGATTCGAATCCGCCACGATTCCGGCGCCGGCGCGAAACTTGAACAGTCCGCCCTGCGCCGTGATGGTACGAATCAAGATATTGAGGTCACAGCTGCCGTCGCGGTTCAAGTAGCCGATGGAACCGGTGTACGCCCCGCGGCCCACTCCTTCGAGCTCCGAAATGATTTCCATGCAGCGAACTTTGGGACACCCCGTGATCGTGCCGCCGGGAAACAGCGCACGGATCACGCCGATGGGCGACACGTCGTTGCGCAAACGGCCGCTCACGTTCGACACGATGTGGTGCACGTGAGCATAGGTCTCGACGCTCATGTACTCGTCGACGCGCACCGATCCGCCGGCGCATACCCGTCCCAGATCGTTGCGCTCGAGGTCGATCAACATGACGTGCTCGGCGCGCTCCTTCTCATTGTCGAGGAGCGATCGGACCAGCGCCGCATCGGCTTCCGGCGTGGCGCCGCGCGGCCTGGTCCCGGCGATGGGGCGCGTGGAGACGGTGCTCCCCCGTATGGACACCAGCCGTTCGGGCGAGGAACTCAAGCAGGCAAAATCGCCATGTCGCAGCAGCGCCGCGAACGGACTGGGATTGGTGGTCCGCAGGCGCCGGTAAACGCTGACGGGATCGACCGGAGAGGCCGCCCTGCCCTGCCAACCCCTCGACAAATTGGCTTGATACACATCGCCGGCCGCGATGTACTCGAGGGCCCGGCGTACGGAATCCAGAAATCTCCCGGGCTCGTCCTCTTCGACGCGGAATGCGGCGCCGCTCGTGCCCGCCGGCTCGCGCGATGCGGCGACACGATGCTCGAATTCGTCGAGCAAGGCTTCGAAGCCGGGTTCGGCGACGAGCCACGCCTGCCCGGTCGCGCGGTCGCGAATCCATGCCGCCGGCGCTCGGATCGCCAATGCGACCACGGGGTCGGGGCCCGGCGGCAACCGCAGGCGGGGTTCGATTTCCGAAGCCAGCTCATAGCCCAAGTACAGCAGCCAGCCTCCGGTAAACGGCAAGGGGGATCCCATCTCGGGGAGGCGCAGCTCGGTCCACCAATTCTCGAGCGCGGCGAGAAAGCCCTGCGCGCCCGCGTGAGGGCCGGACAACCGACCGTCCGAGCCGAGCCTCAAGGCTTCGCCGCCGGCGATGGGGAGGATATCGAACCGACTGTCGATGCAGCGGCCGCCGCGTGCCGCCGCCATGCCGGCACCGCTCTCGAGAAGTCCCGGGTACTGCGCCGGAAACTTCTCGATGAGAGTCAGCGGCTCAAGATCGGCGGAAAATGAGCGAACCGTTGGTGCCACCGAACCCAAAGGAATTGGAAAGGGCGTATTCGATCGACATCGGACGCGCGGTATTCGGAACGTAATCGAGATCGCAACCCTCGCCCGGCGTATGCAAATTGATGGTCGGTGGCGCGACCTGATCGCGCAGCGCAAGCACGCAAAAGATCGCTTCGACGACCCCGGCGGCGCCGAGCAAGTGGCCGGTCATCGATTTGGTGGAACTGACGGCCAGTTTGTCGGCGGCCGGCCCGAAGGCGCGGCGGATCGCAGTGGTCTCCGCGCGATCGCCAAGCTCGGTGGAGGTGGCATGCGCATTGACGTATTGCACTCGGTCGGGACTCAACTGCGCATCGACCAGAGCCTTGGCCATGGCCTTGCGCGCGCCTTCGCCGTTCTCGGGCGGAGCGGTCACATGGAATGCATCGCCGCTCATGCCGAACCCGACGATCTCGGCATAGATCTTCGCCCCGCGGGCCTTTGCCTGCTCGTACTCCTCGAGCATCATGGCCCCGGCGCCGTCGCCCATGACGAAACCATCCCGATCCTTGTCCCAGGGACGGCTGGCGCCTTGGGGATCATCGTTGCGCTGTGACAGCGCCTTGGCCTGCGCAAACCCGCTCATGCCGGTGACGCAGGTCGACATTTCCGAGCCGCCGGCCAGCATCGCGTCCGCTTCGCCGTACTGAATGAGCCGCATGGCCAAACCCACGGCGTGGGTCGAAGTCGTGCAGGCCGTGGCGACGGCGAGATTCGGCCCGGTGATGTTGAACGCGATCGACAGGTGCCCGCTCACGAGATTGATGATGCTGGCCGGAATGAAAAACGGCGACACTTTCTTCGGCGAGTGAGTCTCGAGATACTTGTCGTAGGTCTGCTCGATCGACTCGAGTCCTCCCATTCCGGAACCCATCAGCACGCCGATGCGGTCGGTATTGGCTTCGGTGACCGCCAATCCGGAATCGCGCATGGCCTGCATGCCGGCGACGACCCCGTACTGCATGAACGCATCCATGCGGCGCGCGTCCTTCGTGCTCATGTAGGGTTCGAGATTCAGCCCGCGGATCTCACCGCCGAAATGCGTGGGAAAGTTGGTGGTATCGAACCGCGCCACGACATCGATGCCGCTGCGGCCGGCCAGGATAGTGGCCCACGCGCCAGCCACGTCGTTGCCGACCGGCGAGACGATTCCTAGACCCGTAACAACGACGCGTCGTTTGCTCAACCGCGGCTCCTCACGAGGATTTGCATAGTGGCCTTGCGCCTTCACAAGCGTCAGGGCATTGCCACGCTACCCAATGGGGGTTCAGGCCTTGCCCTTGTGCGAATTGATATAGTCGATGGCCTGCTGAACGGTGGTGATTTTCTCGGCGTCCTCGTCGGGAATTTCGGTCTCGAATTCTTCCTCGAGCGCCATCACCAGCTCGACCGTATCCAGCGAGTCTGCGCCTAGATCGTCGACGAACGATGCATCATTGGTGACTTCTTCTTCTTTCACGCCCAGCTGTTCGGCCACGATCTTCTTAACTTGCTGCTCAACAGTACTCATCGTTATGGTGTCCTCTCGGAATTGCTATGTATGCACTTAACTGACAAAAGCCCGCGACCAGCCTTAGGGTATCGGGCGCGTATTTTATGTGAACATGGGGGCGGCGGCTACCTGGAACGTATATTTGACCTCTGTTCTCCCGGGTCCGTATTGACAAACCCGTACGAATTAGGGCCCAAAACGCCTAGGGCATGTACATTCCGCCGTTCACATGCAAGGTTTCGCCGGTGATATAGGCGCCATCGGGAGAGCATAGGAACGACACGGCCGCGGCGACGTCGGCCGGCTGGCCCAGTCGCCCCAAGGGGATCTGGGCGTTCAAGGCCGCGCGCTGCGCCTCGGCCAAGGCTCGCGTCATGTCGGTGTCGATGAAGCCCGGCGCGATCGCATTCACCGTAATGCCGCGCGAGCCCACTTCCCGAGCCAGCGACTTCGTGAAACCGATGATTCCGGCCTTGGCGGCGGCATAGTTGGCCTGTCCGGGATTTCCGGTCAGACCCACGACCGAGGTGATGCTGACGATGCGACCCTTGCGCGCCTTCATCATGCCGCGCAAAACGGCCTTCGACAGCCGGAATACCGAGGCCAGATTCGTATCCAGCACGGCGTCCCAATCCTCTTCCTTCATGCGCAACAGCAAGGTGTCGCGCGTGATCCCGGCGTTGTTGCAGAGAATGCCGACGCTCCCTTCCTTGGCTTCGATGTCGTCGAGCACCGCCTCGATCGAGTCCGGTTTGACGACGTCCAAAACTACGCCGCGGCCGCCCTGCGCCGCCAGACTCGCGCTGATCCGGGCCGCCCCTTCCGCCGTCGTGGCGGTTCCGATGACTCGGGCCCCGTCGCGGGCAAGGCGATCGGCGATGGCCGCGCCAATGCCGCGCGTAGCGCCGGTGACCAAGGCAATCTCTCCATTCAACATAGGAACCCCAAATTAGATCGTGACTATCATCAGAGCTTCGCCGCCGCGAGCGCATCGTCCAGGCTCAGCGGATCCTCCAGCGCCATCATCTTGAGATCGCGGTTCTTGTCCACTCGCCGGTTCAAGCCCGTCAATACCTTGCCCGGACCGCATTCCACGATCTGGGTCGCGCCCGCCGTGACCATCGTGCGCACCGTCGCCGCCCAATACACCGGCGTATACAGCTGTTTGACGAGCCCGGCGCGAATGCCTTCCGCGGTGGTATGCGTTTTGACATCGACACCATACACGGCGACCCCCGAAGGCGGAGTGAATGCGGTGCTCTCGAGCCGCACACGCAATTGATCCGCCGCCGGCTGCATGAGGGAGCTGTGCGCCGGCACGCTTACGGCTAAGGCCAAGGCTCGGCGCGCACCTTTGGCGGTGGCGATCTCGACGGCGCGCGCAACCGCCGTGGCAACACCCGCAATCACGACTTGTCCGGGCGCATTGAAGTTGACCGCCTCCACCACCTCACCCTGCGAGGCCTCGCCGCACGCTTCGTCGATATCGATGTCCTCGAGTCCCAGAATGGCGGCCATGGCGCCTTGACCCGGCGGCACGGCCGCCTGCATCAATTCGCCGCGATACTTCACCAAATCGACCGCCGCTTTGAAGTCCAAGGTGTTTGCGGCCACCAGCGCCGTGAATTCGCCGAGACTGTGGCCCGCCATCATCTCAGGCTGAGCGCCGCCGCGCTCGCGCCACAGACGATAGGTGGCGACGCCGGCCGTCAACATCGCGGGCTGAGTGCACTCGGTGGAATTGAGCAATTCGAGCGGTCCTTCCTGGCACCGCTGCCAAAGATCGTAGCCGAGCACGGCCGAGGCTTCGGCGAAGGTCGCCCCGATCGTCGGGGAGATTTTCGCCAATGCGCTCATCATGCCGATGGACTGCGATCCTTGACCAGGAAAAACAAATGCAAGTGACATGAAGTTCAAGCCTCTATCCGCTAGAGCGGTGGCGAATTATAGCGGTCCTTGCGGACAGTGCTGCCCCAACGACAAATCCGGAGCAGGCCCCATACAGATGCGCGTCGACGACGATCAGAGGTGCCCTCGAGCCGCCCCACTGCTCCCATGCCAGCTTGGCGCACAGGCCGGTGACCAGGATCCAACGGTCCCAGGAGCGCTCCGCAAGGTGCTTCGCGGCGCCCGCCGCCATCACCGAATGCAGAACGCCGGACGCGCCGACATACCAGGCGACCCGGGGACTCAGCCACCAAAGGCCGGAGCTGATCGCCAACGCACCCGCCGACACGATCGCGCACCACTCCACGGCATCATAATCCTGCGCGAACAGCGACCACATGAGCACCAGGCCCAGCTCGTTCAGCGCCAAGTGGTGGATGTCCAGATGCACGATGTGGGCTGTGAGCAACCGCCACCATCCGCCGGCCGCAATAGCACTGCGATCATAGCGTAAGAGCTGACCCACGCTGTCGCCAAGACCCAACACCGCGTCCAGCGCCAGAAGAATGATAAGCAACCAAATCCATCGGCCGCGATCCCACTGTAGCGCGGCAGCGATGTTTGCGAAGCGATTTGCGGCGTCACGAGGCATCGTTGTCCCCTATTTTGGTATCATCCCAGGAATTTTCGAGGTCACCATGCGCAACGCTCAAGGCGGTTTTACTCTTATCGAGATCATGGTCGTGGTCGTCATTCTCGCAGTGCTGGGTGCGCTCGTGGTGCCAAAAATTCTCGAAAATGTCGACAAGGCGCGTGTTACCCGCGCACAAAGCGATATTCGGGCGATTCAGACGGCCCTGGACCTCTACCGTCTGGACAACTTCAAATACCCCACGACCGAGCAGGGACTGCAGGCTCTGGTCAAACAGCCGGTGGACCCCACGATCACGAACTACCGGTCGGGCGGCTACTTGGGGTCCCTGCCCAAGGATCCGTGGAACAACCCGTATCAATATGTGAGCCCAGGCCCCGACGGCCGTGATTACGAGATCACCACGTATGGCCGCGACGGCAAGCCCGGCGGTGAAGGCTACGACGCCGACATCAGCACCTCGACGCTCGAACAGAGGTAGGCAGAGCGCTTGGCAGTGCCTCAGCATGCGCAGCAAGGGCTTCACGCTGGTCGAGATCTTGGTGGTGGTCGTGATCATGGCCGTCGTCATCTCGCTCGCCGTGCTGTCGATCGGCACCACGGGACGCGACGCTCAACTTGACGAAGAGAGCCGGCGCATCGAGGGCTTGGTCGGTCTCCTGCATGAGCGCGCGCTGCTGGAGGGCCGGGATTTCGGCATGCGGATCGAACCGGCCGCCTATGAATTCGTCGTCTATGATTCGCGCCGCGACCGCTGGACTGCGCTCGATCAGGAACACGAATTCCGCCGTCGCGACTTGCCCAAAGGCGTGAGCTTCCAGCTCGAGCTCGATTCTCACATCGTCGTGATCAAGCCGAAGGACCGCGATCTGACCAGCGATACGGCGCCGGCACCCCAGCTCGCCATTGCGGCGAGCGGTGAAGGGACGCCGTTTCGCCTGACGCTGCTGCGGGACGGCACCGCCTCGAGGGCTTCGGTGGATGGAGACGCTCTCGGCAAAATCACCCGCCTGAGTTCGGATCATCCGGGGAAGCGCACGTGACTCGGCGACCGCCGCGCGATATTCACCCGAGCCGAGGCTTCACGCTGATCGAAGTTCTGGTCGCCTTGACGATCGTCGCGATGGGTCTTGCCGCCTTGATGCTGGCAGTGAGCGGCACCGCACGGACCAGCGGCTATTTGCGCGATAAAACTCTCGCACAGTGGATGGCGCTCAATCGACTCTCCGAGGTCCGCTTGAATCTGACCAAATTCGGGCAAAATGCCGACACCGGAGAAATCAACTTCGCCAATCGGACCTGGCACTACGACACCCGCTATTTCGATACCAGCATCGCCACCATGAAGCGCGTGGTGGTGCGCGTCTATGCCGGAGATGCCAAAACCAAGGGCAATCCGCTGGCCGAATCCACGGGATTTCTGGGGAGCGCGATCGCCACACCCGGCAGCTCCAATTCGGCGGACTGGACCGTCGGCAGCACCCTGGCGCCGCCGCCGGGCAACATTGCCGCGCCGGGCACGCCCGGCGCCACTCCCATCGGCTCGACGCCGGTCCCCCCGAGCGGCGCCGGCCAGACGCCGGCGCCAGGGCCTACGCCGACGTACCCATGAACCTTCAGCGCAAGTCATCCCGAGACGCGATCGCCGGCTTCACCCTGATCGAAGTCCTGGTGGCATTGCTCATCCTAGGAATCATGTCCGCTCTGGGTTACGGAACTTACCGGACCGCGCGCATCTCGGCCGAGCGGACCGAAGAGTCGCTGAAGCGCTCGCGCGAAATAGAGTTCGGGATGCGCATGATGATGCAGGACTTCGCGGAAGCGGTGCCGCGTCCCGTGCGCGACATCTTGGGTAGTGAAACTCGTTTGCCGGCGATGAAGGGCACGGGCGGGATCGGCACGCTCAGCGCCCCAACGAGTTCGAACTCCGGCTCGAGTTCGGGATTGAGCTTCGCCAGCCAAAGCTTTACCAGCCAGAGCTTCAACTCAGGCTCAAACTTCGGCGGCAGCAAGAGCTCGAGCGTCGCGTCGATCGTCGATCTGACGCGCGCCGGCTGGTCGAACACGGCCGGTCAGCAGCGCAGCACCCTGCAGCGCGTGTCCTACGGCCTGGTCGACGACGTGCTCAAGCGCAGCTACCAAGTCAATTTGGACGCCGTGCAGGGCAGCACGCCGGTGGTTCAAGACCTGTTCACCGGCGTCAAGGCAATCCAATTGCGCTACCTCGACTTCAATCAAACCTGGCAGAGCCAGTGGCCGCCGCCGACCATGCCGCCGTCCGAGGGTAATGTGGCCCGGCCGGTGGCGGTCGAACTCATCATCGAATTCAAGGATTGGGGACGCATACGCCGACTCATCGAGGTCGCCGGATGATTTTTAATTCCCATGCGCTTCGCGCAACTGTCAACGGGGTCGCGGCGACCCCGCCCGATAGGTTAAATAAATCCCCGGGCCCGCGGCATCAACGGGGCGTGGCACTCATCATCGCGCTCATCCTGGTGGCGCTCGCCACCATTCTGGCGACGAAGCTGACCTTCGACGGATTCCTGGAACGGCGCCGCGCCATCGGCGTCCTGGCCGCGGAACAAGCCCTGCATTTCGGCATGGGGGCCGAAGCGCTGGCCGCCGATGTGCTGGTGCAGGATCTGCAAAACAGTCCCACTCAGACGACGCTGATTGGGGCCTGGGCGCAGCCCACCCAGCCCTTGCCGATCACTCCCCAGGACAACCCCGAAGGAGAACCCATCGGTACCTTGCAGGGCCAGCTGGAAGATATGACAGCCCGCTTCAATCTGAACAACTTGGCGCACGTCATCCCGGGCGCCGGGCCCCAGGGCGCCATCCAGGATCCGCAGCCACTCGAGCAGTTCCAACGGTTGCTGGTGTCGGTCGGGCTCGAGCCCAAATGGGCGGGGATGGCGCGCGATTGGATCGACGCCGACGACATGCCCGGAAGTCCGGACGGCGCGGAAGACCAGATTTATACCTCGCAGACTCCACCCTACCGCACCGGTAACTGGCCCATGATGTCGCCCACCGAGTTGATGAACCTGCCGGGATTCGGCGCGGATCGGTATCGCAAGATTGCACCTTATGTGACTGCGTTGCCTACCGCGACGGCGACCATCAATGTCTGCACGGCATCCGCGCAGGTACTCGAGAGTCTGGCTCCCAATTTGGGGGAGTACACCCCGGAAGTACTGGCCAGCGGCCGTAAATCCGGTTGTTTTCCTGATTTGGACACCTTCAGGAAGGTTGTCGGCGCCCAGGTGGCCGCGACGATAAACACTAAAATCGATTCCAAGAGCACATATTTCCGCCTGACCACGCGCGTCACCCTTGGCACTACGGAGTTCACCTTGTACAGTCTTTTGAAACGAGGGGATGGCGGCGCCAAGGTGACGCC
>Ga0210384_10002176_pt1 | contig 24428 bp, 21 predicted proteins | sample IncBWH2MmetaG_FD_160574 | JGI IMG/M metagenome (GOLD analysis project Ga0210384, IMG submission 160574) | Forest soil microbial communities from Barre Woods Harvard Forest LTER site, Petersham, Massachusetts, United States - Inc-BW-H-2-M | ecosystem: Environmental > Terrestrial > Soil >...
TGCTCCGTGTGCTCGGTGGTTGCCAGGCTGTAGAGGCCTCTTGCGACGCGCTCCAGCTTGCCTGCCCGGTGGAGCTTGAGCAGCAGTTGTGGAGACCACCCCTGCGCGCGGACGTCCGCCGCACGCAGCAGGCCTTGCCGCTGCGCGAACTGGAGGATCTGGTCGGACTGACTTGATTGCACGGACGGAGTTTATTAGTCGCACTACTAATTGGCAAGTAATGCGAGAACAAACTCAAGAGACGGCCCATCGCTTCCCGCCCGATCCATGGCCCCGCACGTGATCGGAAACCTCGGAGCCCTGCAGCGATTCGCTCACACCGGTGGCAGCCCGATGCAATTCGAACGGGCTCGGCTCGCTGCCCGGGAAAAGCGAGCCGCGCAACGCCACCGGCCGTGGGATGCGGCTCCCAGGGGCAAGGTCACTCGACGTTCTGCACCTGCTCGCGCATCTGCTCGATCAGCACCTTCATCTCCACCGACACGCCGGTGAGTTCCAGCGCGGCGGACTTCGAGCCCAGCGTGTTGGCCTCGCGGTGCAGTTCCTGGATCAGGAAGTCGAGCCGCTTGCCCAGTTCGCCGCCGGCCTTGAGCAGGCGGGTGATCTCCTCGAGGTGGGCGCGCAGGCGCGACAGTTCCTCGGCGACGTCGATGCGCAGCGCGAAGGTGGCGGCCTCGTTCATCGCGCGTTCGCGCAGCGCCTCGGTGGGGACGCTGCCGGCCGAACTGGTGGCGTCGATGCCACCGGTCGCCTTCAGCGCCTCGGCCCAGCGTTCCAGGAAGCGTTGCTGCTGGCGTTCGACCACGGCGGGCACCAGGGGTTCGGCCTGGGCGGCGAGCTCGCGCAGGCGCACGATGCGCTCCATCAGGATCGCCACCAGCTTGTCGCCCTCGCGGGCGCGGGCCTCCTTGAGCGCGGCGACGGCGCGCCTGCCGGCCTCCATCAGGGCTTCATCGACCCGGCCGCCCGTCGCCACAGGCGCCGAGCGGCACCAATGCAGGACTTCGTTCACGCTCAGCGGCGCGGCCTTGGACATCCATGACGTCACGGTGCCTTCCAGGCGTGACAATCGGTTGAGCTGGTCGGCCGTGGGCTGGGGCCAGTCGTCGCCGCTGCTCTTGGCCGCGCTGACGCGGACGTCGATCTTGCCGCGCCGGCATCCGGCGGTGATCAGGTCGCGCAACGCCGCCTCGTGCTGGCGGAGCTCGTCGGGCATGCGGAACGAGATGTCGAGAAACCGGCTGTTCACCGATCGCAGTTCGACGGTGACCGCCGCGGAATCCGTGGCGGCGGCGCCCTCGGAGGAGGCGGCGGATGCTGCGGTCGCCGAGGCGTTGCCGAAGCCGGTCATGCTGTAGACTGCCATATCGCGAGTGCCAGGTTGCAAAAAGAGATTATGTCAAAGCCAAAACCCGCCCCGCTTCCTTCGGGGACTGTGGTTGGCGGCTACCAGATCGTCAAGAAGATCGCCGCCGGCGGTTTCGGCATCGTGTACCTGGCCGAAGATGAAACACGTCATCTGGTCGCGCTGAAGGAATATCTTCCCGCCTCGCTGGCCGATCGATCGCCAGGTGAATTGATTCCGCGCGTGAAGCCGGAAAAGCAGCCACTGTACCGCCTGGGGCTGAAAAGTTTCTTCGAAGAGGGCCGTTCACTTGCACAGATTTCGCATGCGAGCGTCGTCTCGGTGCTGAATTTCTTCCGCGAGAACGAAACCGTCTACATGGTGATGAACTATCTGCAGGGTGACACCATGCAGGATTTCATCGTCACCGCGCGCGACCTGAAGCGCGAAAAGGTATTGCGCGAATCCACCATTCGCTCGTTGTTCGACGAGATCCTGCGCGGGCTCCGGATCGTCCACCAGCACAAGATGCTGCACCTGGACATCAAGCCCGCGAATATCTTCATCACGAACGACAACCGCGCCGTGCTGCTCGACTTCGGCGCCGCCCGCGAAGTGCTCAGCAAGGAAGGCCAGTTCATCCGGCCGATGTACACGCCGGGCTTCGCCGCGCCGGAGATGTACCGCCGCGACGGCTCGCTGGGCCCGTGGACCGACATCTACGCCATCGGCGCCTGCCTGTACGCCTGCATGCAGGGCTACCCGCCCAACGACGCGCCGCAGCGCATCGACAAGGATCGCCTGCCGCTGTCGCTCTCGCGCCTGCGCAACGTCTACTCGGACAACCTCATCGAGGTCATCGAGTGGTGCATGGCGCTCGATCCGCTGTCGCGCCCGCAGAGCGTGTTCGCCCTGCAGAAGGAACTCTCGCGCGAGATCGAACGCCGCTACACCACGCTCAGCTTCTCGGAACGGCTCAAGCTGCAGATCGAGAACCTGAAGTCCGGAACCCACCCCTGATCCGGGTCTGGAGCAGAACAGATGAAGTTTGGAACCTACCAGGTCAGCCGCAAGGGGGGCCGCGAGAAGAACGAAGACCGCATGGGCTATTGCTACACGCGGGATTCGGGCCTGTTCGCGCTGGCCGACGGCATGGGCGGCCATCCGGAGGGCGAGGTCGCCTCGCAGCTCGCGCTGCAGACCATCGCCGCGTATTTCCAGAAGGAAGCCAAGACCGACCTGAAGGATCCGCAGCGCTTCCTGCAGGACGCCATCCTCGCCGGCCACCACCAGCTGCTGCGCTACGCCACCGACCGCGGCCTCACCGACACCCCGCGCACCACCATCGTGGCCTGCGTGATCCAGGGCGGCAACATCTACTGGGCCCACTGCGGCGACTCGCGCCTGTACCTCGTGCGTGGCGACCGCCTCATCGCCCGCACGCGCGACCACTCCTACTCCGAGCTGCGCGAGGCGCTGTCGCACGTGGTGCCGCTCGACGAGAAGGTCAACCGCAACGTGCTGTTCACCTGCCTGGGCAGCCCCGGCAAGCCGGTGATCGACAGCGCCGGCCCGATGGTGCTGCGCACCGGCGACCGCGTGCTGCTGTGCTCCGACGGCCTGTGGAGCAGCGTGGAGGATCCGGACATCGTCAAGATGCTGTCCGGCTTCCCCATCCACGACTCGGTGCCCGAGATCGTGGAGCAGGCGCTGCGCAACGCCGGCGAGAAGAGCGACAACGTCACGGCGCTGGCCGTCGAATGGGAAGCGTCCGAGGACGACGACGCCAACGGCAACGTCTCCACCCGCACGCTGGGCGAGGACGTGTTCGCGTCCACCATCCAGGCCAGCATGAGCGGCGACTCGTTCCTGCCCGACATCGACGACGACGAGATCGAGCGTTCCATCCGCGAGATCAACGAGGCCATTCAACGCTCGGGACCGCGCAAGACCTAAGGTCGAAGGGGTCTGGCTCCCGCCAGAGGACATCGCCCAGCGGCTGACGACCGTACCGGCGGGTGCCTGACCCCGATCCCCCGCCGAGACCTCCACGCACGATCGGGGTCAGGCACCTTTCCCATCCGCAATCCATATCGTTCCTTCGATCCGCGCCATCTCGCGGATGCGAAAGGAGCCAGACCCCTTCCAGGAACCTCCATGACCTTCGCCCGCACCCAGGACCGCGCCGTCAACCAGCTGCGCCCAGTCAAGCTGACGCGCAACTTCACCGTCCACGCCGAAGGCTCGGTGCTGGTGGAGTTCGGCGCCACGCGCGTGCTGTGCACGGCCTCGGTGGAGGATCGCGTGCCGCCGTTCCTCAAGGGCAAGGGCGAAGGCTGGGTCACGGCCGAATACGGCATGCTGCCGCGCGCCACGCACACGCGCTCCGACCGCGAGGCCGCGCGCGGCAAGCAGAGCGGCCGCACGCAGGAGATCCAGCGCCTGATCGGCCGCTCGCTGCGCGCCGTGTTCGACCTCAAGCTGCTGGGCGAGCGCACGATCACGCTCGACTGCGACGTGCTGCAGGCCGACGGCGGCACCCGCACCGCGGCCATCACCGGGGCCTGCGTGGCGGCGCACGATGCCATCGCCAAGTTGCTGGCCGCCGGCAAGATCGAGCGCACGCCGCTCACGGGCTTCGTGGCCGCCGTCTCGGTGGGCATCGTCGAGGGCACGCCGCTGCTCGATCTCGAATACGTCGAGGACTCGGCCTGCGACACCGACATGAACGTCGTGATGACCGGCGCCGGCCACTTCATCGAGGTGCAGGGCACGGCCGAGGGCGCCGCGTTCTCGCGCGTGGAGATGAACCAGCTGCTCGATCTCGCCGACGCGGGCATCCGCCAGCTGATCGTCGCCCAGAAGGCGGCATTGGGGCTCTGACATGAAGCTCGTCCTCGCCTCCAACAACGCCAAGAAGCTCGCCGAACTGCAGGCGCTGTTCGACGGCCTGGGCATCGAGCTCGTGCGCCAGGGCGAGCTGGGCGTGACCGAGGCCGAGGAGCCGCACGTCACCTTCATCGAGAACGCGCTGGCCAAGGCGCGCCACGCGTCGGCGGCCACCGGCCTGCCGGCCATCGCCGACGACTCGGGGCTGTGCGTGGATGCGCTGGGCGGGATGCCTGGCGTGATCTCGGCGAACTATGCGACGGTGGTCGCGCGCACGGGCGAGGCGCTCGCGCGCGAGACCGTTCGCGAGACCCAGGACGAGGCCAACAACGCGCTGCTGCTCGAGAAGCTGCGCGACGCCGACGACCGCCGCGCCAACTTCGCCTGCACGCTGGTGGCCATCCGTTCGGCCGGCGACCCGTCGCCGCTGGTGGCCGTGGGCCGCTGGAACGGCGAGATCCTGCGCGCGCGCGAAGGGCAGGGCGGCTTCGGCTACGACCCGTTGATGTTCATTCCGGCGTTCGGCGCGACGGTGGCGTCGCTCGCCAAGGACGTGAAGAACGCGCACAGCCATCGGGCGATCGCGGCGGCGCAGATGCGCGCGTTGATGCAGCAGGCCTGGCACCTCTGAGCCCATGAGCATCGTCCGCATCCACCCGGTCAACGCCGCCGGCGGCGAGTCCGGTGAAGGCGCTGCGAACGGAGAGACGCTCGCCGGCGCGCCGCTGCGCGACCCGCAGTGGTACCACCGCCCCGGCACGCTGAGCCTGCCCGCGCCGCCGCCGCTGTCGGTGTACGTGCACCTGCCCTGGTGCCTGAAGAAGTGTCCGTACTGCGACTTCAACTCGCACGAGGTCGGCACGGCCGGCGCGACCCCGAAGGAGCTGCCGGAACAGCGCTACCTCGACGCGGTCCGTGCCGACCTCGAGCGCTCGCTGCCCATCGTCTGGGGCCGCACCATCCAGACGATCTTCATCGGCGGCGGCACGCCCTCGCTGTTCTCGCCGGACGGCATCGCGCGGCTGCTGTCCGACCTGCGCATGCTGCTGCCCCTGGCCGCCGACTGCGAGATCACGATGGAGGCCAACCCCGGCACCTTCGAGAAGGAGCGCTTCCGCGCCTTCGCGCAGGCCGGCGTGAACCGGCTGTCGATCGGCGTGCAGACCTTCGACGACGAACGGCTCCGCGCGCTCGGGCGCGTGCACGACGGCGCGCAGGCGCGCGCGGCCGCGGAGGAGGCGGCGCGCAGCTTCGAGACCTTCAACCTCGACCTGATGTACGCGCTCCCCGGCCAGACGCTGGCCGACCTGGACGCCGACCTCGACCTCGCCTTCGCGCTGGGCGCGCCGCACCTGTCGCTGTACCACCTCACGCTGGAGCCCAACACGGTCTTCGCGAAGCACCCGCCCGGGAACCTGCCGGACGACGACGCCGCCTACGACATGCTCGATCGCGTCACCGAGCGCACCGCGGGCGGCGGCTTCGAGCGCTACGAGGTGTCGGCCTACGCGAGGTCCGGCCATCGTTGCCGTCACAACGTGAACTACTGGCAATTCGGGGATTACCTCGGACTCGGCGCCGGCGCGCACGGCAAGCTGTCGTTCGCGCATCGCGTGACGCGCCATGTGCGCTGGCGCGAGCCGGGCATGTACATGGATCGCTCGCTCGGCGGGCAGGGCGTGTCCAGGGAGGACGACGTGGCCCGCGCGGAGCTGCCGTTCGAGTTCATGCTCAACGCGCTGCGCCTGCGCGAGGGCTTCGCGCTGGCGCTGTTCACCGAGCGCTGCGGGCTGCCCTCGTCGGCCATCGCCAGGCCGCTCGAAGAGGCCGAGCGACGCGGCCTCGTCGCGCGCACCGGGCCGCCCGGCGCCGAGTGGATCCGGCCCACCGAGCGCGGCTTCGACTTCCTGAACGACCTCCAGGAACTGTTCCTCTGAATCGGCGTGCTGCCCGAAACCAGGCAGGCACACTGCTTGCTGTGGGCTCCCATGGTCGAGCGGGCGCCCCGCGCGCGCCCGTCGCCGGCATCGCGGGGAATCCTTCCCGCGGGACAGGCCGGCTGCTCCTATGATTCCGCTCGCCCGTCACCGACCGCACGGAATCCCCACATGCCCGCAAACGCCGCCCTCGACACCGCGCAGTTCAACCGCATCGCGCGCCGCAACGTCTCGCTGCCGCTGATCGTCGGGCTCGTCAGCGCCGCGTCGTTCCTTGGCTTCTTCCTGTATTTCCTGTCGGTATCGAGCTGGGTCGACCATACGCACCAGGTGATCGGCAAGATGAACGAGCTGACCACGCTCGAGGGGGACATGGAGGCCGCCGTGCGCGGCTACCTGCTGACCGGCGACGACGTGTTCCTCGGGCCGTACCGGGTCGCGAAGCCGGAGTTCAGCGCGCAGATCGACGACCTGGTGAAGTCGACCTCCGACAACCCCGCCCAGACCGACCGCCTGCGCAAGGTGCAGGTGCTGCAGCAGGCGTGGCAGGACTACGCCGAGAAGGTGGTGGCGCTCAAGCGCGACCCTCATGCAGACATCCAGCAGGCGATCAAGAGCCTGGACGGCCGGCAGATCGCCGTCGGCGTGCGCAGCGAGATCGTCGCGGCGCGATCCATGGAGAACGCCCTGCTGAAGGACAGGCTCGACTCGCTCCAGGCGGTCACCTGGTTCGGCATCGGCTCGTACTTGCTGTTTATCATCATCGTCAACTGCTACATCGCCTGGGCGGGCCGGCGCGACATCAACCAGCTGTCGAACGACTTCGGCAGCGCGCTGAAGGCGCAGACCGACGCGACCGACGTGCTGTCGGAGCAGGCCTGGGTGCGCGACGGCCAGGCCCAGCTCGCCGAGACGCTGATCGGCCAGCAGACGCTCGCCGCCGTGGGCCGCGGCGTGCTGGCCTTCGCGGCCCGCTACCTCGATCCGGTGCTGGCCGCGATGTACGTGCGCGACGGCGCCGGCGCCCTGCAGCGCGTGTGCACGCATGGCTTCGAGGACGCCGACGACGGCGCGCGGGTCGCGGCGGCGCGCGACGGCCTGGTGGGGCAGGCGCTGCGCGACGGGCGCATCAACCACGTCGCCAACCTCAAGGGCGGCTACTTCAAGGTCGGCTCCGGCATCGGCGAGACCGCGCCGGCGGAACTCGTGATCGCGCCCACCAGCAACGACGGCGTCACCAACGGCGTGATCGAGCTGGGCTTCATGCGGCCCGTCACGTCGCGCGACCGGGAACTGCTCGAGTCGATCGCCTCCGCCATCGGCGCCTCGCTGGACTCGGCGCTGTATCGCAAGCGCCTGCAGGACTCCATCGAGGAGACCCAGCAGCTCAACGAGGAACTGCAGGTGCAGCAGGAGGAACTGCGCACCGCCAACGAGGAACTGGGCGAGCAGTCGCGCGTGCTCACCGAATCGCAGCAGCACCTGGAGCGGCAGCAGGCCGAACTGGAAGCCACGAACGCGCAGCTGGCCGAGCAGGCGGGGGTGCTCGATCGCAAGAACGAGGCGCTCAACGAGGCCCAGGCCGCGCTGCAGGAGCGCGCCGACGAGCTGCAGCGCGCGAGCCGCTACAAGTCGGAGTTCCTGGCCAACATGTCGCACGAGCTGCGCACGCCCCTCAACAGCTCGCTGATCCTGGCCAAGCTGCTCTGCGAGAACAAGGAGGGCAACCTCAGCGCGGAGCAGCTGACGTTCGCGCAGACGATCTACGGCGCCGGCAACGACCTGCTGAACCTGATCAACGACATCCTCGACCTGTCCAAGGTGGAGGCGGGCCGCCTCGACCTGCAGCCGCAGTTCGTGTCGGTGCCACGCCTGACGGAATCGCTGCAGCGCGTGTTCACGCCGCTGGCCAACGAGAAGAAGCTGGCGTTCGAGGTGCATGTGGCGCCGGACGCGCCGGCCTCGATGGTCACCGACAACCTGCGCCTGGAGCAGATCCTGAAGAACCTGCTGTCCAACGGGATCAAGTTCACCGACGCGGGCGGCGTGGTGCTGAGCGTGAGTTCGCGGCCGGGCGACCGCGTCGCGTTCGCGGTCGAGGACTCGGGCATCGGCATCCCCGAAGGCCAGCAGGACGTCATCTTCGAGGCCTTCCGCCAGGCCGACGGCACCATCAACCGCCGCTACGGCGGCACGGGGCTGGGCCTGTCGATCTCGCGCGAGCTCGCGCGCCTGCTGGGCGGCACGATCACGGTGGAGAGCGTCGCGGGCAAGGGCAGCACGTTCACGCTGACGCTGCCGGCCAAGTGGACGGACGTGCCCGAGCCTGTGGCCGACGCCTCCGCGCTCGCGGTCGCGGTCGCGACACCCGCGCCGACGCCGCGCGCGGCCGCCGCCTTCGCCGACGACCGCGATGCGCCGGCACCGGAGAAGGGCCGCGTGCTGCTGGTGGTGGAGGACGACGAGACCTTCGCCGGCGTGCTCTACGACCTGGCCCATGAGATGCGCTACCGCTGCCTGGTGGCCGCCAGCGCCGGCGAGGCGCTGGAGCTCGCCACCACCCGCCTTCCCGACGCGATCCTGCTGGACATCCGCCTGCCCGACGACTCGGGCCTCAGCGTGCTGCAGTTCCTGAAGGACGACCCGCGCACGCGCCACATCCCCGTGCACATCGTCGCCGGCGAGGATTTCTCCGAGATCGCGCTGCACATGGGCGCGATCGGCTTCGCGGTCAAGCCCACCACGCGCGACGAGCTGAGGGAGATCTTCCAGCGCCTGGAGGACAAGGGCGCCAGGAAGGTCAAGCGCGTGCTGGTCGTGGAGGACGACGCCCGCCAGCGCGACAGCGTGGTGCACCTGATCAAGGAAGACGACATCGACATCGCCGCCGTGGCCACCGGCGCGGAGGCGCTGGAGCTCCTCAAGGCCACGGTCTACGACTGCATGATCATCGACCTGAAGCTGCCCGACATGGACGGCAGCGAGCTGCTCGAGCGCATGACCGCCGAGGACATCTGCTCGTTCCCGCCGGTGATCGTCTACACCGGCCGCAACCTCACGCCCGAGGAGGAGGCACGGCTGAACAAGTACTCGCGCTCCATCATCATCAAGGGCGCGCGCTCGCCCGAGCGCCTGCTCGACGAGGTGACGCTGTTCCTGCACACGGTGGAGTCCCGGCTCTCGGCCGAACGCCAGACCATGCTGCGAAGCGCGCGCAACCGCGAGAAGGTGTTCGAGGGGCGCAAGGTGCTGCTGGTGGACGACGACGTGCGCAACATCTTCGCGCTCGCCAGCGCGCTGGAGCAGAAGGGGCTGCAGGTGGAGGTCGGCCGCAACGGCTTCGAGGCGCTCTCCAGGCTGGCCGAGGTGCCCGACATCGACCTCGTGCTGATGGACCTGATGATGCCCGGCATGGACGGCCTGGAGGCCACGCGCCGCATCCGCGCGAACCCGAGGTTCGCGCAGCTGCCGGTGATCGCGGTCACCGCCAAGGCGATGAAGGACGACCAGGAGCAGTGCCGCCGCGCCGGCGCCAGCGACTACCTCGCCAAGCCGATCGACCTCGGCCGCCTGTTCTCGCTGATGCGCGTGTGGATGCCCAGCATCGAGCGTCTCTGAAGCGCCCGGCCCGTGCCCCACGCCGCCGACATCGAGATGCGCCTGCTGCTGGAGGCCGTGTACGCGAAGTACAGCCACGACTTCCGCGACTACTCCGGCGCGTCGCTGAAGCGCCGCGTGCAGCACGCGTTGCGGCAATTCGACTGCGACACGATCTCGCAGCTGCAGTCCAGGGTGCTGCACGACGCCGTGGTGTTCCAGCAGTTGCTGGAGATCCTCACGATCCCGTTCACCGAGATGTTCCGCGACCCCGGCTACTGGCTCGCGCTGCGCCAGCAGGTGGCGCCGCTGCTGCGCACCTACCCGTCGCTGAAGGTGTGGGTGGCCGGCTGCGCCAGCGGCGAGGAGGTGTTCTCGCTGGCGATCCTGCTGCGGGAGGAAGGGCTGCTGGAGCGCGCGCTGATCTACGCCACCGACATCAACCCGGCGGCGCTGGACAAGGCGCGCCAGGGCATCTTCCCCATCGCCGCGGTGCGCCGGCACACGGCCAACTACCAGGCCGCCGGCGGCAAGCGCGCGTTCTCCGACTACTACAGCGCCGCCTACGACTCGGCGCGGTTCGACCCCGAACTGATCCGCAACGTCACGTTCGCCGACCACAGCCTGGCCACCGACACGGTGTTCTCCGAGACGCACTTCGTCTCGTGCCGCAACGTGCTGATCTACTTCAACAAGGCGCTGCAGAACCGCGCCTTCGGCCTGTTCCACGAGTCGCTGTGCCACCGGGGCTTCCTGGGGCTGGGCAGCAAGGAAAGCCTGGACTTCTCCAGCTTCGCCGACAAGTTCGAGCCGGTGTCCAGCCTTGATCGCCTGTTCCGCAAGACGTGAGCGCCGCAGCAATGACCCGCTCGTCCGCCGAAGCCGTCGCCGCCGCGGCGTCCCGCCGCATCCGGGCAGTGGCGATCGGCGCGTCCGCGGGCGGGCTCGAGGCCATCCTGGCGATCGCCAAGGACCTGCCGGCGAGCTACCCGATGCCGCTCGTGGCCGTGCTGCACCTGCCGGACAACCACGAGAGCCGGCTCGCGGAGCTGTTCGGCCACCGGCTCGCGCTGCGGGTGCGCGAGGCGCGCGACAAGGAATCGCTGGAGCCCGGCACGCTGTACTTCGCGCCGCCGGGCTACCACCTGTCCATCGAGGCCGACTTCTCGTTCTCGCTCAGTTGCGAGGAACGCGTGAGCTTCGCGCGCCCGTCCATCGACGTGCTGTTCGACTCCGCGGCCGATGCCTGCGGGGAGTCCCTGGCGGGGATCCTCCTTACCGGGGCAAACCACGACGGCGCCGCGGGCCTCGCGGGCATGCGGGTTGCCGGTGCATTGACCATCGTCCAGGACCCGGCCACCGCCGAAGTGCCGACGATGCCCGAGGCCGCCCTCCGCCGAATGACCCCCGACCTGATCCTCCCGCTCGCCGGGATCAACGCCTTGCTGTGCAGGCTTGGACAACCGCAATGACGACAGACCCCGGCATCAAGCTCCTGATCGTCGACGATCTGCCCGAGAACCTCCTGGCGCTCGAGGCCTCGATCCGCGACGACGGCTACAGCATCCACCAGGCCTCCTCCGGCGAACAGGCGCTGGCGCTGCTGCTCGAACACGATTTCGCGCTGGCCATCCTCGACGTGCAGATGCCCGGCATGAACGGCTTCGAGCTGGCCGAGCTCATTCGCGGCATGGCGCGCACCAGGCACCTGCCCATCGTGTTCGTCAGCGCGGCGGGCAAGGAGCTCGACTACGCGTTCAAGGGCTACGAGAACGGCGCGGTCGACTTCCTCCACAAGCCGCTCGACGCCTACGTGGTCAAGAGCAAGGTGCAGGTGTTCGCCGACCTGTACCGCCAGCGCACCGAGCAGCGCCGGCAACTGGCGGCGCTGGAGGAATCGCGCCGGTACCAGCAGGCGCTCGTCTCCGAGCTGCAGACGGCGCAGGTCGAGCTGAAGCGCGCGCTGCAGATGCGCGACGAGTTCATGTCGATGGTGGCGCACGAGCTGCGCACGCCGCTGAGCGTGCTGGCCATGGAGGTGCGCGTGCGCCAGCACCAGGTGGCCGCCGGGAGCGCCACCTTCTTCGCGCCCGAGAACCTGTCGAAGATGTTCGAGCGCGACCAGCGCCAGGTGCGCAGCCTCACGCGGCTGATCGACGACATGCTGGACGTGTCGCAGATCCAGCACGGCAAGCTGTCGATCCGGCGCGCCCGCTGCGACCTCGGCGCGATGCTGAGGCGCGTGGTGTCCGAGGTGCAGGGACAGCGCGGCGACGTGCCCATCTCGCTGAAGGTGGACAACGTCGACCTGCTGGGCGAGTGGGACGAGTTCCGCCTCGAGCAGGTGGTGGTGAACCTGCTCACCAACGCGCTGCGCTACGGCGCCGGCAAGCCCATCCGTGTGGAGCTCGCGCAGTTGCCCGGCGCGGCGGCCATCCGTGTCAGCGACCAGGGCGTGGGCATCGCGCCCGAGGATCGCACCCGCGTGTTCGATCAGTTCGTGCGCGTGGGCGAGCGCCTGCGCACGTCCGGCCTCGGCCTGGGCCTGTACATCACCAAGCAGCTGGTGGAGGCGCACGGCGGCACGATCAGCGTGGAGAGCTCGCTGGGCGAAGGCTCGACGTTCAGCGTGGCGCTGCCGACGGTGGCCGCCGAGGCGTTGCCGGCGTTCGGCTCGGCCAAGGCAGCCTGAAATCATCCTGCGACTTCGCGCAGGATGACGACGCGGCAGGGTCAGGCCACCAGCACCGGCTCCAGCGTCGACGCGTTCGCCGCGTCCAGCGCGAGTTCGGGCGGCCCCGCCGATTCCGGCTGCCCGGCGTGGCGCGCGTCGGCCAGCGTCGACACGGCGAGCTGCAGCGCTTCCAGCATCGCGTAGCGGCGGCGGTACATGGCGCGGCGCTTGGTGGGCACCTCTTCCAGCGGACGCAGCGCCGTGTCCAGCGGCAGCGACCAGTTGCCGCTCGCGTCGCGGACGGCCTCGTGCTCCTGCCAGAACGCGCGGTAGTCGAAGCGCAGGCGCGAGTCGCGCAGGTTCCAGCGGCCCTTGACGTGGTTCTCCGGATCGACGCCCTCCAGGCGCGTCGCGCCCCAATGGGCGGCCAGCACGCGCAGCGTGTGCACCAGCAGGTGCGCCGGGCGCATGCCGTGCGCGGCGTGCGTGACGTCGCGAATGCGGTCGAGGCCCTCGTCCTTCAGCGACGGGCCCTGCACGTTGCCCATCAGCAGCGTGTGCTCGTCGGTGAAGCCGAAGCCGATGCTGTACAGGCGCACGCCGTCGGCGCCGAGGAGGCCGACCTGCCACAGGCCTTCGTGGAAGCTCACGTCGTTGAGCGACAACACCACGCGGGTCTGGTCGGTGAGCTCCACGAGCGTCAGGCCTTGCGTCAGCAGGCTGGTGACGTTGGCGTCGTCGCCCACGGACTGGCTCACCACGCGCAGGCTGGCGAGCGTGGTGCCCAGGCGCGCCTGCGCGCTCATGCGGCGGTCCATCAGGTGGTTCATCACCGGATAGAACGCGCGCGGCTGGGCGCGGAACAGGGCGGTGGCCATCGCCTGGCCGTCGAACTCGCGCAGCAGGCGGCCGCGCACGTTCCAGGTCAGGGCCAGGCGCCACAGGTACTTGATCCGGCGTTCCAGGTTCAGCTCGAACGCGCCGTCGAACATGGCTCGGGCGTCGGGCCAGGCCAGCGTGCCCGCGGCGGAACTGGCGCCGGAAGTGTCGAGAGAAGTGAGAAGCATGGAATCCATCGGTGCCGAGCGGAAGCCCGCTCTCTGAGCGTGCGAGTGTGGAAAGTTCACCTGTCGGATCCCTATCCCCCCACGTCCCAGTCGGAAATGTTTCCGAATTGTATCCGCGACATGTCGGATTGACGCATCAAAGGCAGGGATCCAACCCGCGGCAGCGGCCCGTCGCCGTGCGGGTGACAATGTCTCGCCATGCGACTCCTGCTGATCGAAGACGACATCCACATCGCGCGCGAACTGCTGCTGCGCTGGCGTGACAGCGACCGCCTTGCGCAGCACGCGGCGGACCTGGCCCAGGCCGACGCCGCGCTGGCGGAGGCCACCTTCGACATCGTCTTGCTCGATCTGGGCCTGCCCGACGGCGACGGCATGGACTGGCTCGCCGCCTGGCGCGCGCGCGATCCGCACGGCGCCGTGCTGGTGATGACAGCGCGCGACCGCGTGGCCGACCGCGTCAAGGGCCTGCGCCTGGGGGCCGACGACTATCTCGTCAAGCCGTTCGCGCCCGAGGAGCTCGATGCCCGCATCGACGTGCTGGTGCGCCGAGCCAACATCTCGCGCACGCCGGCGATCCGTTTCGGGCGCCTCGACCTCCTGCAGGAGACCTGCGAGGTGCTGCTGGACGGCAAGCGGCTGGACATGTCGCCGCGCGAGTACGAACTGCTGTTCATCCTGATGCGCGCCGCCCCGCGCCTCGTCGCCAAGCGCGCGCTGGTGGACGCCTTGTCCGAACGCAACCTGGAGCTCAACGACGCCGCGGTGGAGCTCTACGTGTCGCGCCTGCGCAAGAAGCTCGAAGGCACCGGCACCGGCATCCGCACGCTGCGCGGCGTGGGCTACCAGCTGGCCATCTCCGCTCCGGCGCCGGGGGGCGCGCCGGAAGGTTCCCAGTGACGCGGCAGGCCGAGCGCGCGCGGCCGATCCTGTATCGGCAGCTCACGCTGCGGCTGATGATCCCGCTGGTGCTGATCGTGACCGTCGTCGGGGCGATCGGCATGTACAGCGCCGGCTCCGAGTCGGCCACCGTGTTCGATCGTTGGCTGCTGGACGCGGCGGTGTCGTTGGCCGACCAGGTGCGCAGCGGCAACGGCGGCAGGGCCAACGCCATCGAGCTGCCCGAGGCGGCGCGCACCATGCTGGCGTACGACGAGATCGACCACACCTGGTTCAGCGTCACCGACGGGGGGCGCATGCTGATCGGCAGCAGCGGCATCCCCAGCAGCGGCACCAACACCCAGGCCTACGCCGACGGACGCGCGTTCGACGCCGTCTACCAGGGCGCCCCGGTGCGCGTGGCCGCCGTCGGCGCGCCGTGCGCCGGCTGCGAGCGCGTGGTGGTGCTGGTGGCCGAGACCACGCTCAAGCGCCAGCGTTCCAACCGTGTCGTGCAGTGGCTGCTGATGCCGCTGGGACTGATGCTCGTCGTCACCTGCTCGGCCATCTACATCGCCGTGCGCAGCACCGTGCGGCCCCTGGAGGCGATGGCCGACCGCTGGAACCGCCAGGCCCACGCCTCGCTGCGGCCGATCCCCGAGGACGACCTGCCGCACGAGCTCTCGCCGTTCGCCACCGCGCTGAACGACCTGCTGTCGCGCATCCGTGACATCCTCGTGCGCGAGCGCATGTTCGCGGCCGCCGCCGCGCACCAGCTGCGCACGCCGCTCACCGCGCTGCGCCTGGGAATGACCCGCGCGCGCAACAGCCCCGACCTGGAAACCGCCCGCGCGGTGCTCGACGAGCTGATGCAGGTGACCGAGCACACCGGCCGGCTGGTGCAGCAACTGATGCTGCTGGGCCGGCTGGATCCCGAGGGCCGCGGCGACGTCGACCGCGCGCCGGTCGACCTGCGCGACATCGGGCGCGACGTGTGCGGCCTGTTCGCCGAGGTGGCGCTGGAGCAGCACGTCGACCTCGAGCTGCAGGTGCCGGCCGTGCCCGTGATGGTGGTCGCGCAGTCCGACCTGCTGGTGGAGGCCGTGGCCAACCTGATCGACAACGCGCTCAAGGCCGCCGGCCGCAAGGGCCAGGTGCTGGTGGCCGTCATCGAATCGCCGCCGGGCCTGCGCATCGGCGACAGCGGGCCGGGCATCAAGCCGTCCGAGCGGCGGGTGATCTTCGAACGCTACGCGCGGGGCTCGCGTCCGCGCTGGGAAGGCACCGGCCTGGGCCTGGCCATCGTGCACGACGTCGCGACGCTGCATGGCGCCACGGTGAACGTCGTCGACGGCGAACTGGGCGGGGCCTGCTTCACGTTCGAGTTCGGGCCGCAGGCCTGAGTCGCCTCAGCCGGGCCTGCGTCCGCGCACGGCGTTGGCGCGTGCCTCGATCGTGATGCTGCCGTCCGCCGCCGCCACGAGCCGCTCACGCAGCCGTTCCTTGAGCACGTCGGCGCCGCCGGCCCCGAGTTCGGACAGCCGCGGCGCGATGCGCGGGCCCTTGCGCGCCGCCGCCCAGAACGCCTCGAAGTCGGCATGGGTGCGTTCGACGGCGATCTCGTGCGTCTCGACATCGACGAGGCCCGCGTCCGTCCACGACTGCCGCAACGCGTCCATGCGCGCGGCGGCCACGCTGGGCGGCCACAGCGGCTGCTGCCCCAGCTTCGCCATCTCGTCCTGCAGCGCGAAGTAGGGGAAGCCGCCGCCCAGGATGTCCCAGGCGTAGGCGCAGACGCCGCCGCCGGGCCGGACCACGCGCACCATCTCCGCGATCCCCCTGGCCGGCTCCGGCACGAAGAAGATCACCAGCGCCATCACCGCGGCGTCGAATTGGCCGTCGGCGTACGGCAGCGCCATGGCGTCGCCCACGCGGAACGTGGCGGGCGCCCGCGCGAGACGCCTGCGGGCGAAGGCCAGCTGCTCCTCGGACGGATCGACGCCCTGGACCTCCGTTGGCGCGCAGCGCTGCAACAGCAGTTCGGTGAACGCGCCGTTGCCGCAGCCCACGTCGACCCAGCGCAGGCCGGAGGCGGGCGAGAGCCACTCCAGGAACGCCTGGCCCGCGAGCAGGCTCCACTTGCCCATGAATTCCTCGTAGGCCGCCCCGTCGTCGAACGTGATCGTCTCCGCTGCCATGGTCGTGCGCTCCGTCGGTCGTGGTGGACGGAGTATGCCCGCGTGTCGAGCGGGCGGCGGGAATCAGTTCGCCAGGGCCAGGGTCTGGGTGCTCTCGGTGCGCTCGCCGGCCATCTCCCATTCGGGCATGCCGCCGCGGAACCAGTAGACGTGCTTGTAGCCGGCGGCGAGGGCGGTGCGGCTGGCCTTGTACGACTTCCAGCATTCGGGGCCGTTGCACTGGAACACGATGTTCCTGTCGGGACTCAGGCGCGCCAGCCCCGGGAAGCTGTCGGCGTGGGGATCGAAGGCGACGTCCTTCAGGCTCTTCTCGCCATAGGGCAGCCACAGCGCGCCGGGAATGTGCTTGTCCTTGTATTCGGACTCGATGCGCGTGTCGACGAGCACCGCGCCGTGGGCCACCAGCGCCTTCATCGCCTCGAGGTTGACCACCGTGGCGCCGGGCAGGGCCTTGGGCGTGAAGGTGCCCAGCTCCGCGACGCGCGTGTAGGGCGCCAGGTCGGGGTGCGCGTTGATGGGCTTCAGGCCGCAGGACGGGGCGTCGGTCTCGAACCAGCGGGCCAGGTGCGCGCGCGTGTCGGCGGGCAGCTTCGTGCGCAGGGCCACCGACAGGCCGCCGGGCACCGTGCTGGAGACGGCCAGCACCTTGCCCACGCCGGCGTGTTCCTTGTCGAAGCCTTCCCATTCGGCGCGCCGCACCAGGGTGGCTTCCGAGGTGTTGAGCAGCAGCGCGTACAGGCCCGCCTGCGGGTAGTGCGCGAACTCCACGTTCTTCATGTCCTTGAAGCTCAGGCCGTTGGCGTTGAGCAGGCCGCGCGCGAGATAGGTATAGATCGAATCCTGCTGCGGGAGGTAGATGTGCGTGCCGCGCAGGTTGCCCACCGACGCGACGTCGCTGCGGCCCACCAGCACGTACTGTTCGTCGGCGTCGGTGACGCCCACCAGCGAGTAGCCGTGCGCGAGCGCCGACGCGGCCACCTGGGGCGGCGAGATGAACACGTCGTAGCCGCCCGAGCGCGTGGCGCGCATCGCGTCGGTCATGTCGTTGGAGACGGTGACGCTGACGTGTTCGCCGAGCGCCCTGGTCAGCCTGGCCTCGAGCGCGTCGCGCGACACCATCAGGCCGTCCTTGCGATTGCTGGGCTCGATGACCACGAGGGCCGACACGTCGGCGAGCGCCTGCGCGCTAAGCAGGCAGGACAGCAGGAGTGCGGTGAAATGTTTCACGTCTTTCGTCCTCATGACAGCGATAACGATCGATGGATGGTGGATGGCCGGTTCGATGCGACGCGGAAAACTCTCTCGGTGCCAGGGGCCCCGGGGCTTCCTTCCCTCATGCGGACGCACGGATCATCGTAGACGTCGTGAATACCCTGTGCTGTATCCAAGCGCAACAGGCTCTGGGCAGTCACGAGCCGGGGCTACACTTCGCCGACACGTTGTCTTCGTTCGCGCCGCGACCCGATCAAGCGCCGGGATGTAAGACTCTGTTTCCGTCGCTGCCCAGTCCAAGGAACCCGCATGACGAACGCTCCCAGGAACCGCCTGCGCCGCAGGCTTCTCGTCGCCGGCGGCGCCGGCATCGCCACGGCGGGGTGGGGGCGGATCGCCCGCGCCGCCACGACGGCGGCCAGCAGCCTCGACCTGCCGATCGTCAACGGCCATCGCAACCTGGTCGCCTATCCCGAGAAGCGCCCGCTGATCGTGCTCACCTCGCGGCCGCCGCAGCTCGAGACGCCGTTCGAGGTCTTCAACGACGGCCTGATCACGCCCAACGACGCGTTCTTCGTGCGCTATCACAACGCCGGCATCCCCACCTCGATCGACGGCGACAAGCACGTGATCAACGTCGGTGGCAACGCCTGCGGCAAGCCGTTGGCCCTGACGCTGGCCGACCTGCGCACGCAGTTCAAGCCGGTCGAACTGGTGGCCGTCAACCAGTGCTCCGGCAACGGGCGCGCGCTGTTCAACCCGCGCGTGACGGGCGGCCAGCTCACCAACGGCGCGATGGGCAACGCGCGCTGGGTGGGCGTTCCGCTGAAGGACATCCTGGCCCGCGCCGAGGTGAAGAACACCGCCCGGCAGGTGACCTTCGACGGCCTCGACCTGGCGCTGATGGGCGGCGGCGACTTCGTCAAGGCGCTCGACATCGCGCAGGCCGCCAACGGCGAGGTGATGGTGGCGTACCAGATGAACGGCGCCGACCTGCCCCTGCTCAACGGCTATCCGGTGCGCCTCGTCGTACCCGGGTACTACGGCACCTACTGGGTCAAGCACCTGTCCGAGATCCAGGTCATCGACTCGGTGTTCGACGGCTTCTGGATGAAGCCCGCCTACCGTGTCCCGGACAACGCCTGCGCCTGCGTCGAGCCCGGCACGGCGCCGGCTGCCACGCGGCCGATCGGGCGCCTCAACGTGCGCTCGTTCATCACCTCGGTGAGCGACGGCGCGCGCGTGCATGCCGGCGCGCCGCTCGCGGTGCGCGGCATCGCCTTCGACGGCGGCCAGGGCATCCGCGAGGTGGCGTACAGCACCGACGGCGGCCAGAGCTGGCGCGAGGCGGCGCTCGGCGAGGAGCTGGGCCGCTTCTCGTTCCGTGAATTCACGTTCGGCTTCACGCCGCAGGCCGGCGCGCACGACCTGCGCGTGCGCGCGTTCAACCGATCGGGCGAGAGCCAGCCGATGGAGCCGTTGTGGCAGCCCGCGGGCTACATGCGCAACGTGGTCGAGTCGGTCAAGGTCGTGGCCAGCTGAGGAGCGCACATGAAATCTTCCATGATCGCCACCCTCGTCGCCTGCGCCGTGCTGGTCCTGCCGGCCGCCGCGAAGGACATCACGCTGCTGCCCGACGGCGTGCAGCTCACGCCCAGCCCGCTGCCCGGATTCGCGAAGGCGCAGGCCAGCTGCACCATGTGCCATTCGGCCGAGTACATGCGCTACCAGCCGCCGAACGCGGCGCGGCCATACTGGGACGCGATGGTGCATCGCATGAAGGCCGTCTTCAAGGCACCCATCGCCGACGAGGACATGCCCGAGATCGTCGACTACCTCGCGAAGACCTACGGCAACGAGCAGCCGAAGTGAGCTGGCGGGGCGCCGTGGATCCCGCGGCCGCGCGCCGGCCTACAGGTCGAAGTTCGTCGGCAGCATCACCACGTCGCGGATCGTCATGCCGCGCGGCCGCGTGAGCATGAACAGGATCACTTCCGCCACCTCGCCCGGGTCGAGCAGGCTGCCCGACGCGCGCGCCTGCGCGAGCTTGTCGGCCGGCCAGTCGGCGATCAGCGCGGTCACCACCGGCCCGGGCGAGATCGCGCCCACGCGCAGGCCGTGCCTGAACACCTGCCGCCGCGTGGTCTGCACGAAGCAGTCCATCGCCCACTTGGACGACGCGTAGACCGGCTCCCAGGGCGTGGGGAAGTGCGCGGCCAGCGAGCTGGTGACGAGGATGTCGCCTGAACCGCGCGCGATCATGTGCGGCAGCACGTCGCGCACGTTCTTCATCACGACGTTGACGTTGAGGTTGAGCATGCGGTCGATGGCGTCGGCCTGCGCGTCGACGAGGTCGCCGCCGAGGTAGAGGCCCGCGTTGGCATGCAGGATGTCGATGCGGCCCGCGAGATCCAGCGCGGCCGGCACCATGGCCGCGCAGGCCTTGGCGTCGAGCAGGTCGACCACCAGCGGGATCATCGCGTCGCCGTGCGGCGCGCACGCCGCCGTCAACGCGGCCGCGTCGCGGTCGACCATCACCACGCGCACGCCTGCGGCCACCAGCGCCCGCGCGCTGGCCAGGCCGATGCCGGACGCGGCGCCGGTGACGACGGCCACCTGGCCTTGCAACGAGGAAGCCATCAGCCGTGCTCCTTGATGAACAGGTCGCGATCGGGTGCGAAGTTGGCGTGCAGCGGCAGCAGCGCGCCGCCCAGTGCGCCGGCGTCGGCGCCGATGGTGCCGGCGAGCAGCCGCGGCGCGCTCACGCCTTCCCAGTTCGAGCGTCGCATCGCGGCTTGCGTGGCGGCGATCAGCTCGTCGAGCAGGCCGCGGTGGACGGCGCCGTCGACGATGACGCCGTCGAGGTCGAGCAGGCAGGTGGCGCCGTTGATCGCGTGGGCGATGGCCGCGGCGGCGCGCGCGAGCCAGGCGCGCGTCACGTCGCGCCACGGCGCCTGCAGGGCCTCGGGGCCGTCGAAGCCCGGATCGGCCAGCCCCGCGTCGCCCCAGGCCTGCTCCAGCGTGTGCAGCGAGGCCACGCTGAGCAGTTGCGGCGGCGCGCCGTGGCCGTCGGGCAGGCCCAGCGGCATCGAGCCGATGGCGCCGGCGTTGCCGGTGAGGCCGTTGCGCAGGTGGCTGTCGATCACCAGGCCGCCGCCGATGAAGGTGTCGACGAAGATGTAGAGGAAGCTGTGCATGCCGCGGCCGCGGCCCTGCACGAGTTCGGCCACGCACGCGGCGGCGGTGTCCTTCATCGAGTGCACGCGCCAGTCGCACAGGCCGGCGACGGCCTCGCGCAGGTCCAGCTCGTTCCAGCGCTGCGCCGCGGCGGGCGTCACGCCCAGCAGCGACTGCCAGCTGCTGAGCGCGAGCGGCGCGGCCAGGCCCACGCCCTGCAGCCGGTCGCGGCGCAGCGGGCCCAGCTTGCGGCGGATCGCGGTGAAGCGCAGGCGCAGCTCGGCCAGCACGTCCTCGGGATCGGGGAAGCGGTAGTCCAGCGACCAGCGCGCGCAAGGCTTGCCGGAGAAGTCGATCAGCAGCGTGTCGAGCCGGCGCCGGCCCACCTTGATGCCGATGGAGAACGCGCCGTCGGGATCGAGCGACAGCGGCACCGAGGGCTGGCCCACCTTGCCGCGCATCGGCGCGCCCTTGCGCAGGTAGCCGTCGTCGATGAGGCTCTTGGTGATCATCGACACCGTCTGCGCGGTGAGCCCCGTGAGCCGCGCGATCTCGGCGCCCGGCAGCGCGCCGTGCAGCCGGATCGCCTGCAGCACCACGCGTTCGTTGTACTGGCGCAGGCCGCCCTGGCTCGATCCGCGCGGGCGCAGGTGGGCGCTTTCGGCGCGGGCGGGCGAGTCGGTCGTCACGGGGGCGGCGAAGGTCAGTGGGCGAGGGCGCCGGGCGGCAGGTCCTCGGGGCGGAGCGCGCCGGTCATCACCGCCACTGTATCGCTCATGCCGATCTTCTTCGGGTCGAGCACGCACCCGCGCTTGCCCAGGCGCGCCACGTGGATGCGGTCGGCCACCTCGAACACATGCGGCATGTTGTGCGAGATCAGCACCACGGCCAGGCCGCGGTCGCGCACGCGCCGGATCAGCTCCAGCACCATGCCGCCTTCCTTCACGCCCAGCGCCGCCGTCGGCTCGTCCATGATCACCACGTGCTTGGCGAACGCGGCCGCGCGTGCCACGGCCACGCACTGGCGCTGGCCGCCGGACAGCGTCTCGAGCGCCTGCGACATCGAGCGGATGCCCACCTTCAGCTCGGCCAGCCGCGCGATGCTCTCCTCGATCATGCGGCGCTTGTCCAACTGGCGCAGCACGCTGCCGCGCCAGCCGGGCCGGCGCATCTCGCGGCCCAGGAACAGGTTCTCGGCGATGGTCATCGCGGGCGCGACGGCGAGGTCCTGGTAGACGGTCTCGATGCCGGCGCGGCGGGCCTCGATGGGGCTCCTGAACTTCGTGACGACGCCGTCGAGCCGGATCTCGCCGGAGTCGGGCGTGGTCGCGCCCGACAAGGCCTTGATCAGCGAGGACTTGCCGGCGCCGTTGTCGCCGATCACCGCGAGGATCTCGCCGGCGCGCAGCTCGAAGTCGGAGCCGTCGAGGGCGACGACCTGGCCGTAGCGCTTGACGAGCGCGGTGGCCTGCATCACGACGCGGGGTTGTGCGGTGGCGTTCATGTCAGCGGGCTCCGCGTCGAGAGAGTTGATCGGCCGTGACCGCGAGGATGACCAGCACCCCGGTGACCAGCACCTGGTAGATGGACGACACGCCCATCAGCGTGAGGCCGTTGCGGAACACGCCAACCACCAGCGCGCCCACCAGCGAGCCCACGACCACGCCGCGCCCGCCGAACAGGCTGGTGCCGCCCAGCACGACGGCGGTGATCGCGTCGAGGTTGTCGGTCTGGCCCGCGTTCGGGTCGCCCACGCCGGTGCGCGCGACGCTCAGCAGCGAGGCCACGCCGTACAACGCGCCGGCCACCACGTAGACCACCAGCAGCACCCGTTGCGTGGGGATGCCCACCAGGCGCGTGGCCTCGGGGTTGTTGCCCACCGCGTAGACGTGGCGTCCGGCCGCCGTCTCGCGCAGCACGTACCACGCGACGGCGTACAGGGCGAGCATCGCCACCGTGCCCCACGCGAACTGCGTGCCGCCGACCGAGAAGGTGTCGCCGAGCACCGTCATCAGCGGCGGCAGGTCGGTGACGGTCTGCGCGCCGGAGTACAGCTGCGTGGCCGCGAACGCGATGTTCATCGTGCCCAGGGTGACGATGAAGGACGGCAGGCGGATGCGGGTCACGAGCAGGCCGTTGACCAGCCCGAACAGCGCGGTGACGCCGATGCCGCACGCGATCGCCAGGACCGGCGGCATGCCCAGGGTGGTGGCGAAGCGCGCCATCACGATGCCGCCGAGCGCCATCAGCATGCCGCAGGACAGGTCGATGCCGCCGGTGAGGATCACTAGCGTCTGGCCGATGGCGATCACGCCGACGACGGCCACCTGCTGCAGGATCAGCGAGAAGTTGCCGCCCGACAGGAAGTGGTCGCTCTGCGTGGCGAAGAACGCGCAGGCGAGCACCAGCGCGATCACCGGGCCCAGCACGGCCACGCTGAGGCCGGCCGGCCAGCGCGGCCCGGGGGCGCCGGGCACGCTGCCCGCGGCGTCGGTCGTGGTGGCGCTCATGTCACTTGCCCCAGCAGAGCGATTCGCCGACCTTGGAGTCCTTGCTCTCGACGCCCGGCATGGCCTTGTCGGCGATCAGCGTGACGCCCGTGTCGGTGTAGCCGCTGACCTTGGTGCCCTTGGTGGCGTAGTCGACGCCGGCGGAGACGCCCAGGGAGGCCATCTTCAGCGGGTACTGCTGCGAGGTCGCCTGGATGATGCCGGCCTTGACGTTGCGGACGCCCGCGCAGCCGCCGTCCACCGACACGATGATCACGCCCTTTTCCTTGCCCGCGCGCTTGAGCGCGTTGAAGGCGCCCGCGGCGGCCGGCTCGTTGATCGTGTAGACGATGTTGACGTCGGGGTTCTTCTGCAGGCAGTTCTCCATGGCGGTCTGGCCCTTGGCCTGGTCGCCGTAGCTGTCGGCCTGGCAGATGATCTCGGGCGCCTTGCCCAGCTCGTTGACCTTGGCGTCGGGCGCGGCCAGGCCGAAGCCCTTCATGAAGCCGTTGTGGCGCTGCGCGCCCACCGGGTGGCCGGGGAACAGGTCCAGCGTGACGATGTGCGCCGGCTTGCCGCCGAGCGCCGCCTTCGCGTACTCGCCGATCAGGATGCCGGCCTTGTAGTTGTCGGTGGCGAACAGGGCGTCGGTGGCGTCCTGCGGGTCGGTGGGGCTGTCCAGCGCGATGATCATCACGCCCTTGGCGCGCGCCTTCTGGATGGCCGGCACGATGGCCTTGGAGTCGTTGGCCGTGATCATGATCGTCTTCGCGCCGGCGGTGATCATGTTCTCGATGGCCGTCACCTGGGCGGCGTTGTCGCCATCCTGCTTGCCGGCGGCGGTCAGCAGCTTGGCGCCGCGATCCTTGGCCATCTGCGTGGCGCCTTCCTTCATCTTCACGAAGAAGGGGTTGGTGTCGGTCTTGGTGATCAGGCCGATCACGGGCTGGTCGGCGCTCATGGC
>Ga0210384_10002177_pt1 | contig 24409 bp, 21 predicted proteins | sample IncBWH2MmetaG_FD_160574 | JGI IMG/M metagenome (GOLD analysis project Ga0210384, IMG submission 160574) | Forest soil microbial communities from Barre Woods Harvard Forest LTER site, Petersham, Massachusetts, United States - Inc-BW-H-2-M | ecosystem: Environmental > Terrestrial > Soil >...
GCATATCCGCGAGGTCGACGCCATCGCGCACGTCGTGCGCTGCTTCGAAAACACCGACATCATCCATGTCGCCGGCAAGATCGATCCGGCGAGCGATATCGAGGTCATCAATACCGAATTGGCGCTGGCGGATCTCGACAGCGTCGAACGGGCGTACCAAAAGGCGCTGAAGGCGGCGAAGACCGCGGACAAGGATGCAGTCAAATTACGCGACCTGCTGGAGAAGGTACGCGCTCAATTGAACCTTGCGAAGCCGGTGCGGCTGTTGAAGCTCGATGCGAACGACCACGCGCTGCTGCGCGATTTGCATCTGTTGACCGACAAGCCCGTGATGTATGTCGCCAACGTGGACGAGGACGGGTTTACCGGAAATCCGCGGCTTGATCGCGTGCGCGCCATTGCCGAGGCCGAGGGCGCCATCGTGGTGCCAATCTGCGCGGCGATCGAAGCGGAGATTGCGCAACTCGAAGAGGCCGACCGCGCGGAGTTTCTAGCGGAACTGAAATTGGATGAGCCCGGACTCAATCGGGTAATTCGCGGCGGCTACGCATTGCTCGGTTTGCAGACTTATTTCACTGCCGGCGTGAAGGAGGTGCGTGCGTGGACGGTTCATGCGGGAGCCACTGCGCCGCAAGCCGCCGGGGTCATTCATACCGATTTCGAGCGCGGCTTCATCCGCGCCGAAGTGATTGCCTACGAGGATTTCATCCGCTTCAAGGGCGAGGCGGGCGCCAAGGAAGTGGGAAAGTTGCGATTGGAGGGCAAGGAATACATCGTCAAGGAAGGCGATGTGATGCACTTTCGATTCAACGTCTAATGGGGCCCCAAATGAAGCGACGCGCAAGTTGGAATTTGTTGTTGCCATCGCTCGCTGTTGTGGCACTCGGCGGCACCGCATCCGCTACAGAATCGGATGATGAAAGCAGCATTCAACAACTGCAGGCCTCGCAGGCGAACGCCTGGAACCGACATGATGCTGCGGCTTACGCAGCGCTATTCACAGAAGACGGCGACTGCGTCAATGTTGTGGGATGGTGGTGGAAAGGGCGCGCGCAAATTGAGAAAAAGCTCCAAGCTGCTTTCGCTTTTGTATTTCATGAAAGCCAACTCACGGTTACCGACACCTCAGTGCGCTTTTTGTCACCGACGATTGCGATCGCGCATGTCAGTTGGACGATGACCGGCGCGAAGACTCCGCCCGGCATACCGGAGCCAAAACAAGGAATCCAGAGTCAGGTGCTGCAGAAGAAATCGGGGCACTGGTTGATTCAGGCTTTTCAGAACACCAATGGCGTGCCTGAGACGCCATTTCCACTCGGGCCGCCGACCGGCCCGGTCAAACCGTAGCTAGTTGCGAGAAGAAGGAAATGGATCGAGTCAAAGGCAAAGCGAATCCACTGGTAAGCAAGATTCACGGCAAGGAAAAACGCTGGAGCGCTGAATTTGCTGTACTCCGCGAACTATGCCTTGCCTCGGGCCTCAATGAAGACCTGAAATGGGGCCAAGCTTGCTACGATCTAAATGGCGGCAAGGTAGTTTTGATCCACGGTTTCAAGGATTATTGCGCCCTGCTTTTCATGAAAGGCGCATTGCTGAAAGACCCCAAGGGCATCCTGATTCAGCAAACCAAGAATGTGCAGTCCGCGAGGCAAATCAGGTTTCCTTCTCTGGCCGATATCAACCAGCAAAGGACCGCCGTTAAGGCCTATATCCAGGAGGCCATTGCCGTTGAGAAATCTGGCGCCAAGGTGCGGATGAAAGATGTGGCAGACTTCGAGATGCCGGCGGAGTTTCTAACCCGGTTGGATGATGATCCTGAACTGGCCGAAGCCTTTCATGCGCTCACCCCGGGAAGACAGAAGGGTTATTTGCTGCATTTTACGGCGGCGAAACAATCGGCGACTCGCGCCGCACGCGTGGAAAAACATGCGCCTAGGATCTTGAGAGGGCTGGGGCTTGATGATTAAGGCTGGCCGTAACTGATTGATTGGGGTGGCGAGAAAGGGATCGCTCAGAGCGGCAATGTGCCAGGCAATCGGGCTGCCTCGGCATCAAATGTAGCTGTCGCCCAGCATCCTAAGTGCTGCGCGGCCCTGCTCCGGCGCTCCAAGGCGCGCAATTCGGAATCTGGAAGCGCTAAGTGATTGATTTTGTGAGATTAGGTCAAAAGTCCGACCTTGACAGCGACCGCGCCACTGCACACAATCCGCCGCTCTTTGTGGTGAGGTAGCTCAGCTGGTTAGAGCGTGGCACTCATAATGCCGAGGTCGAGGGTTCGAGTCCCTCTCTCACCACCACATTTCAGTGGTCCGTTCCCCGCCGCTTTGTTCCGCAGCGCGAGTCCCCCGCAACCGCCCCTCACCGTGCGATCAAAAAAAAGCGGCGCTTGCTCGAAGCGGTAGATCGCGCGAGGACCCGCCGACGAATACCGTGTATTCGCCCGATGCCCACTCCCACGCATCTTTCTGCTCGTTAAACGTGGCGATGGCCAGGGGCTCGAGAGCGACCGTGATGGCCTTTCTTTGACCCGAATTCAGCGGCACACGTTGCCAAGCAGCCAGCCGGCGGAAAGGCTCCTTGCTGGCTTTAGGGAGTTCGACATAGATTTCCGCAATCTCCGTTCCTGCAAGAGCACCGGCATTTTCAAGCGTGAATGTCACGGTTTTCGCCGCTGGGTCGACGTGCAATCCGCTGTATTTAAATTTTGTGTATGACAGCCCGAAACCGAACGGGAACAGCGGCTGCTTGCCTTCGGAGTCAAACCATTTGTACCCGAAGCGTGCACCTTCGTCGTAATCAGCGGCAAAGCTTTGCCGCTTGACATCGTCAGCCGCCCAGTGCGGCCGCGCATTACCGCTGGTTTGCGTGCAATTGATGCCGAAGATGCAGCGATGCGGCAGATCGTCCGCGGACTTCGCGAACGTGATAGGCAGCTTTCCAGAAGGAACGACGGTACCGAAGAGGAGGTTCGCGATGGCCTGTCCACCGGCAATTCCGGGATACCAGGCCTCCATCACGCCGGCGACATGATCGATCCACGGCATCGTCACGGGGTTGCCCGTGATCAGCACCACCACCGTGTGCGGATTGGCGGCCGCCACGGCCAAAATCAGCTCGTTCTGATTGTCCGGCAGAGACAGCGATGGGGCATCGCCACTCTCGCTCATGTATTGGTCGGCGAACACTACGGCGATGTCCGCAGATTTCGCGAGCGCTGCCGCGGAGGCGGTGTTGGTGCCGGCGTCGAATTTCACCACGGCTCCCCGCGCGTGTTCTCGAATGTAACGCAACGGCGCTGAAGGAAAATACACCGCCTCGCCCCACTTGGTCGGGGCTGCGGGATTGATGGCATTCCCGCCCGGCGCGTCGACCTGCGCCGAACCTCCCCCCGACAGTACGCCGACATCGGCATGCGCACCTATCACCGCGATGGAATGCAGAGTGGAGGCGTTCAGGGGAAGCGTGCCGTCATTTCTCAGCAATACGATGCTTTCCTCGGCAATATGCTGCGCATCCTCCAGACCTCGAAACGGATCGACCACACTGCGCGGAGTCGGCGGGTGGTCGATGACGCCGGCACTGAACATTGAGCGCAGCAGCCGGTGCGCCATGTCATCGAGGCGCGCCAAGGGAACCCGACCGGAGGCGACCGCCTGCTTGAGCGCGTTGCCAAAGTACTCCTCGCCCGGCATCTGCACATCGAGACCTGAGTTCGCTGCCTTGTCGGTGGAGTGCGTGCCGTCCCAATCGGAAACGACGAAGCCCGGAAAGCGCCAGGCGCCTTTTAGCACATGATTCAGCAGCCACTCGTTCTCACAGGCCCAATCGCCCATCACCTTGTTGTAGCTGCACATGACGGAGGAAGGTTGTCCTATGCGGATGCCGAGTTCGAACGCCAACAGATCGCTCTCACGCGCAGCCTTCTTCGAGAGCCGGACGTCGACAACCGTGCGGCTGGTCTCTTGATCGTTCAAAGCGAAGTGCTTGATGTCGCCCATGATGTGGTTGTCTTGGACGCCCTGAATGACGTGACCCACCATCACACCGGCAAGCAGTGGATCTTCGCCGGGATACTCGAATAGCCGGCCGTTTCGCGGATCGCGCGCAAGATTGGCGCCGCCGCCGATCGATTGATTGTAGCCTTGCGCACGGAGTTCGCGTCCGATGACGTCTCCATACAGGTGCGCGGCCTCCGTATCCCATGAGGATGCGGCCGCCAACACTGACGGCAGCAAGGTCGCGTAACGGCTTTGCTGGGCCGCCATTCGAATGCCAACGGCCGAGTCCGCCTGTTGCAGTGACGGTATTCCGAGACGTGGTATGCCCATTACCTCACCGGCGCCGCCATTGTTGTCGGGCGGAACAGGGCTACCGGGAACCAAAGGCCCCCAGCCGATGCCATGCACCAGCTGAAGTTTCTCCTCGAGCGTCAGCCGCTTGATGACCAGGTCAGCGCGCAGGTCGGGCGCCAGTGATGTGTTCATCCACGGCCGCGAAGCGAGCGTCGTGGCTTGCTGCGATAGGCACGTTGCGTGAGCGAAGAGGGCGAGGGTCAGAGCAACGGCCACAGAATGCCGTCTCACGTTGATACCGTTCCTCGTTGCGTTCGATTGAACGCGGCGGCCAAATCTTTGTACCAAAAACCGCTCCGCTTCAAAATGCGCGCCTGCGTCTGGTAGTCGACATAGTAGATCCCAAAGCGCTTGGTATATCCGAAGGCCCATTCGAAGTTGTCGAGCAGCGACCACACGAAATAGCCGCGCACATCGACGCCTTGATCTATCGCGTTCGCGATGGCCCGTATGTGCGTCTCGATATAGGCGCGCCGCTCCTCATCCTTGACGCCGCCGTCAATGACCAGATCCGGATAGGCCGCGCCATTTTCGGTAATGAACAGGGCCGGTAAGTCGTAGTCTCGATCCAGGCGCAACAGCAGGTCTGTCAATTTCGCCGGCGCCACCTCCCAACCCATATCGGTGACCGCGACGCCTTCGCGGGCGGGAGAAAATGGGCGTCCCGCCATCGAAACGATCGGGTAGTAGTAGTTCACGCCGAGAAAATCGAGCGGTTCGGAAATCAACCGCATGTCCCCATCCTTCGTGTGGGGCGCGTCTGCCGCGAGATATTCGAGAATATCCTGCGGATATTTCCCGCAGAGCAAGGCGTCCATGTACCAGCGAACCAACAGACCGTCCTCGCGTGACGCGAGAACCTTGTCGGCCGGCGAGTCGCTCGCCGAATAGACGGGCGAAAGATTGAGGACAATGCCGACGTCGAGATTGCTGCGCGCGGAGCGCATCGCCTTCGCGGCCAGTCCGTGGCTCAACAGGCAGTGGTGCGATGCCTGCATGGCCACGGCTCGATTCTTGATGCCCGGCGCGAAATGCCCCATTTCATGGCCAATCGTCGCCGTAACCCACGGTTCGTTATGAGTTGCGAACGAACGCACGCGATCGCCGAGCCGCTCTGCCACGGCCGCGGCGTATTCGGCGAATCGGTAGGCCGTGTCCCGGTCGGCCCAGCCTTTGCGCTCGCGCTGCAGCGTAGCGGGCAGGTCCCAGTGGTAGAGCGTCGCAAAGGGCTCAATGTCGCGCTCGAGCAGTCCGTCGACCAGGCGGTTGTAGAAATCGATGCCGGGTCCGACCACTTCGCCCGATCCTGTCGGCTGGATTCGCGGCCAGGAGATCGAGAAGCGATAGGCTCCCACGCCGAGTGCGGCGATCAAGTCGAGATCCGACTCGAGCCGGTTGTAGTGATCGCACGCGATTCTGCCATCGGAGCCGTCTGTGATGACGCCCGGAACCCGGCAGAACTCGTCCCAAATGGAAGCGCCTTTGCCGTCGGCGGTCGAGGCGCCCTCGATTTGAAACGCGCTGCTGGCCACTCCCCACACGAAAGTTGCGGGGAAGCGATTGGAGAGTTCATCGAGAGATTTACGATAGTCCATTTTAGCCACGCCCCCGCCGCCCATTGCGGTCGGTTGACTCGCGGATCACCAGCTCGACGGGGGGAGGAGCGAAACGCGGCCGGTTTCCGTCGATGAGCTGAAGGATGGCCTGCGCGGAGCGATCGCCGAGCTCACCGATCGATTGGCGTACGCTGGTCAGCGGCGGAAGCCGGTATGCTGACGCGGGCAAATCGTCGAATCCGATCACCGACACATCGCCGGGCACCGAGAGTCCTTTGCGGTAAAGCGCCAGGCAGGCGCCATAGGCGGTTTGATCGTTCACGCAGAAGAGCGCGGTGAATTTGGCAGTTGAGCCGAGCAATTCGATCGTTGCGCGCAAACCGCCTTCCTCGTGCCAGTCGCCGACGGCCACCAACCTCGGGTCGAAATCAAGTCCGGCCTCTTCGAGCGCCTTCTTGTATCCCTCGAATCTTTCGATCGCGTCGGGATGATTTTCGGAGCCGGTGATGAAGGCGATTTTGCGGTGCCCAGTCTCAGTCAGGTGCCGCACGGCAATCATTGCGCCATGCCGGTCGTCGATTTGCAGGCTGAACAGCCCGGGCGCCCGCAAACTGCGGCCGGTGACGACGATGGCGACCTCCTTGGCATAACTCTTCAGCCTCGCATCGCTGAGGCGCCCGGCAAAGACGATGATTCCATCGACGCCGCGCGCAATGAACTCCCGCATGCATCGCTCCTCGTCCTCCTCGTGCCAATTGCCGCTCATGAAAAGCGGCACGTAGCCCCGCGGGCGTAAAAACGCCTCGATGCCCCTCAAGCCTTCACCATAGAAAGGACTGTCAATCGCCTGAGCGACCACGCCGATGGTCGATGTCCTGCCGAGCGCGAGGCCGCGCGCCGCGGCGTTGGGACGAAAGTCAAACTTCAGGATCGCTGCCTCGACCGCTTGCTTAAGGCCCTGGCTCACATTGACCGTGCCATTGATGATCCGCGATACGGTGCTTGCCGAGACGCCGGCCTCGCGCGCCACCATTCTCAGCGTGGCCGACTGACGCGGCCGAGGGCCGCTTTTGCCCGGCGTCGGTGCCGCAGGAAGTTTTGATTTCATTCTCATTATCCGATTTGTCTTTGGCATTTCAGGTGCCGAGCGCCTGCTTCGGCTTCGTGAGAATCCCTTCCAATTCTTCGAGCGTCCTTCCCTTGGTTTCTGGAGCCAGCAGTAGAACGAACAGAAGGCCCGCGGCGGCGAGCAGTCCGTAGCCGAGGAAAGTTCCCGCCGGACCCCAGGCGGCAAGCTCGGTGGGGAAAATGAACGTGACGCTGGCGCTCACCAAGGAGTTCCAGAATCCGACCACCGAAATCGCGGCGGCCCGCTCTTCGTTCGGAAAGATCTCGGACAACATCACCCACATCACGGGTCCCAAGGAGATTGCGAAGGAAGCGACGTAAGCGATGATGGCAATCAACACCACGTTTGCGTGGCTGACATGCGAGTCGCCTCCCAGCGGGCCTTGAGCGTGAAATGCCCAGGAAATTGTTAAAAGCGACAGCGTTGCGCCGATGAGACCAATGACCAAGAGCGGCTTGCGGCCCAAGCGGTCGATCAACCAAATGGCCACGAACGTCATGCCGAAATTGACGAGTCCTACGATCACCGACTGCGCGAAGGACGTCGACAGCTCGCCGCCAGACTGGGCGAAGATGGTAGGCAGGTAATAAAAGATCGCATTGATGCCGGTGGCCTGCTGGAAAAACGCAATGCCAAGACCGAATATCAGTACGCGCTTGAGTCGACCGCCAAAGAGTTCGCGGATACTGAAATGCCGCGATTTCTCAGCAAGGGCGGCTTGAATGACGCCAAGCTCACGGGTGGCGGCGGCCAGTCCGTGGACCACGGCAAGCGCAGCGCGGGCGGCCGCGGCGCGGCCCTTGCTCAAGAGCCATCGCGGGCTCTCGGGCACCAGCGTCAGCAGTACGAAGTACAGGGTCGCGGGTACTGCTTGAACGCCCAGCATCCAGCGCCAGTTGTCCGCGCCCAACGACAGCAAAAAGTAATTGGAGAAAAACGAGACGGATATGCCGATGACAATCATCAACTGGTTGAGCGAGACTAGACTGCCGCGGCTGCGAGCGGGTGCGATCTCGGCGATATATACCGGGGCCGTGAGAATGGCGGCACCGACTGCGAGACCCCCGCAGATTCGCGCCGCGACGAACACCGGAAAGCGCGTGGACAATGCCGCAGTCAAGGAAGACGCGAGAAACAGCACCGCCGTCATCAGCAGCACGCTTCTGCGCCCAAAGCGGTCGCTCAAGGGGCCGGCCGCAAGGTTCCCGGCCATCGCGCCCCAGCCGAGACAGCTCACCGCCCAGCCGAGTTTGAGGCTTCCGGCCGGGCCGCCGAGATCAAAATAGTCGCGGATGAAGGGCACGGCACCGGAAATGACGGTGGCATCGAAGCCGACGAGAAAGCCGCCCAGCGCCACCGTTGCGGCAATGCGAAGCAAATTGAGGTCGCCGCGCGTCATGCGCATGCCGGCGGTCGAATTACTCGACTCATGATCCGCTCCTCCCCAAAGCCGAAGACCAGTCCTTTCGTAATATATCTGCAACCGGTTGCAGGGATGCTGCTTGCGCGCAGCCGCCGCTGTCAAGGATTGGAATGCCGCGGCGTGCCGAATGCCCATTTTCTATGGATTTTGCCCCCTTGCATTTTGCAATTTACAGTCGCAGAATCATTCCTGCAACCGGTTTCAGAAACCGCTTGCATAGAATCGACGCTCGACGTCGGCACAGAATAATCAGGTCCCGGCAGCGGGAGGGGAGAGTACCTTGAAGCAGTCCAGCCGTTCGCGCGCCTCGACAAAGGCCCAGTATCCGCTGCCGAAGTTTCCGATGAAGCCTCTCGCCGTATTGATAGCGATGTACTGCTCAGGTGCGACGGCGGCCGAAACCACCGCGGCGCCCTCGGACCGTCTCGAGGAGATCGTCGTCACCGGCCTGCGCCAGTCACTGGTGACCAACGAGGCCATCAAACGCGATTCGTTCGGAATCGTCGACGCCATTACCGCCGAGGACATCGGCAAGTTCCCCGACACGAACCTGGCCGAGTCCATCCAGCGCATTCCCGGCGTGACCATCGACCGCGCGAATAATGAAGGCTCGCGCGTAACGGTGCGCGGCTTCGGTCCGGAATTCAATCTGGTGACCCTGAACGGACGCTCCATGCCGGGCAACACCACACCAAATCGGGGAGAGCTTGGATTGACCGGTCCGGCGGCGACGCGTGCCTTCGATTTCGAAAATATCTCTGCCGACGGCATTTCGGGAATCACGGTTTACAAGACCGGCCGCGCCGATGTGGCGAGCGGCGGCATCGGTTCGACCATCAACATTATCACCGCGCGTCCCTTCGACTATCATGAGATGAAAGCGGCGTTCTCAGCGAAGGCGACCGATGATACGTCCAGCAAGGTCGGTAATAAGGTCACGCCGGAATTCTCGGGCCTGTTCAGCGACACCTTCTTCGATGACCGGGTAGGCTTCCTGGTCAACGGGTCGTATTCCAAGCGCAATAGCCAGCAACAATCCGCGAATATCGATGGCTGGCTGCAGAATCAATTCGGGCCCGGTGCCGGTAACTCGCCGACATTGGCATTGACCAACAACAACACCAATCCCTATGGCAATAACTGGGCGCCCCGGAATGAGGGCTGGGGAGTCAGCGATCACCAACGTACCCGAGTTAACGGCCAAGCCGTGCTGCAATTCAAGCCGGTCGACTCGCTGGTCGCCACGGCAGACTACACCTATACCTTTTACAAGGACCTGTTCCAGGTTCACACCTTCGGCGCCTGGTTCGACTACGGTCCCAGCCCCACGAGCGCGACCATCAATTCCCATGGAACGGTGACCAACCTGGTGGATTCCGGCAGCGACGACTCGTATTTTGCTACCAACAATGAGCAGATGAACCAGAACGGCTCTGCCGGGCTGAACTTGAAGTGGCAGGCGTCGGACAACATAACGGTGAATTTCGACGCTCACCATTCCGTGGCCGATTCGGGCGGCGGGGCCTTGGGCAATAACAATTTCGGTATCGTCGGTCAAATCCCACAGTCGACGACGTCGCTCAACAAGTGCTTTACCATGGGTCCCGCTTTTCCGGCGGGCGGCCCCTGTGCCGGTATCGCCGCGGCCGCGCTGCAGATTCCGACCACTTCGTGGATTTACGCTCCACCGTACACGATGAGCAACCTTGGCACGAACACCATCGAACCGCTGTTCGGCTCATCCAACAACAACACATTCAGGACAGTGATCGAAGAGGTCCTGCTCGATACTACGTGGAAGAATAGCGATGCGGACAGTGGCTTGAAGAGCGTCAAGGCCGGTATCGATGTGAAGCGCATGACCACGGACGCCCAGAATTTCAGCAGCGGCAACTTCGCCTGGGGTTACTACAATCCCGCGGAGCAAGGTTTGATCCCGGCGAGCGCCTTTACCAAGGTATCGAGCTGCAGCATTCTCAAGTCATTTTCCGGCGGTGGCTGCGGCATTCAGGTGCCATATTTCTATTCGTTCAGCTTGGCCAGCGCCATCGCGGCCACGCAGCCCGGCGTGGCGGGAGACCCCAACTTCCCGGCGTATACCTTCAAACAAGCCGCATCGCCGCAAAACGATGACCACATCAAGGAGGACACGCCGGCGCCGTTCGTGCAAATGGCTTTCGACACGACCTTCGACGGTATGCGGTTCAAGGCGCTGGCCGGAGTGCGCTACGAGAAGAGCACCGTAACCGCACAAAGTCTGCAACAAGTGCCGGTCTCGATTCAATGGAACAATCCCACGGAATTCAGCACGAACTTTGCGACCAACGCGACGTACAGCGACATCAAGGCATCCTATGCTGAGTTCCTGCCCAGTCTGGACTTAAGTCTGCAGGTGTTGCCGGATGTGTTGCTGCGCGGTTCTTATAGCAAGACAATCTCGCGTTCGGACCTGACCCAGATGATTGGCACCACTTCGGTGACCAACTCGCCGAAGCCGGGTTCACGAACGGCCACCGCGGGCAACCCCGGCCTGCTGCCCTACGAATCGAATAACATCGACTTGGGCGTGGAATGGTACTACGCGAAGGGCAGCTACGTGTCGGGCAATTGGTTTACCAAGCATGTCACGAATTTCCTGACCGCTATCACCACCCCGATGCCTCTGTACGGCATCACGGACCCAAACGCCGGAGCGCTGGCCACCAAGGCGATTGCCGAGTTGACGGCGGCCGGCACAGCGGTGAACGCGCAGACCATATACAAGCAGATACAAACTGACACTGGATCGCCGGGTCCCTTCAAGGGGCAACCTGGAGACCCTCTGGTCATTTGGGACGTCACGACGCCGACCAACGGCAACAAGACCGACATCCATGGGTTTGAGTTGTCGGTGCAGCATTTGTTCTGGGACACCGGCTTTGGCATGCAGGCCAATTGGTCAGCACCATCGGGTGGTGCGCCCTGGAACTCGCTGACCATCGGTAATCAGTTCGCACTGACGGGCTTGAGCCGGTCCTACAACGTCGTCGGGTTCTTCGAGAAATACGGCGGCCAGATTCGCCTGGCTTACAGTCATCGCGGCGCGTTTTTGAGTGCTTTGGGCCAGTTAGATCAGGCGAACGAGCCCATCTACACGGCAGCCTATGGGCAGCTCGATATGAGCGCGAGCTACGATATCACCAAGCATTTCTCGGTGCTCTTCGATGCCATCAACCTCACGTCCGCTTCGCAGCGTACGTACGGGCGCTACACCGAGCAGTTCATCAGCCAGTCGGAAGGTTTTGCCCGGTACCAGGTCGGCTTCAGAGTAGTACTGTAAGTCTCTCCTCGATCGCCGAGGCCCGCTCCCCACCTTGGAGGGTGGGCTTTGGGGAGCTGGGGTGGGCTTCGGCTGCGGGTCTAATAGACAGGCTGGCAATTTAGATAGGTTTGCGACCTAAGCTCTTCAGCAGAATCGCCCGGATGCGATCTGCGTTTGCCTGGCTCAACTCTCCGAAGAGACCTTGCACCTGAAGCGGCAGGTGCTCGAGGGCCGGGCCCTCGGTTTGGAATATCAAATAGTCGAACAAGTCTTTCCAGCCGCGCCGCTGCGCCGGTGGCAGGCTCTTCATGGTCAGAAGGCAATGCAGCAGGCTCATTGACGGCGACTCGAAATAGTCGGCAACGTCCCGCCACCAATAATTGACGAGTACATTGAAGTCTTCGAGCGCTTCGACATTGTGCCACCACAAAGCGGGGATGTAGACCGCGTCGCCAGGGGCGAGCTCGGCGACTTCGGCGACCTTCGCCGCCTCGGCATAGCGTGGGAAACGCTCGAGGTCCGGATGATTGATATCGACCAGAGTGATGGGCTGACCCGCCGGGGTCAGGTCAAGCGGGCCCACGTAAAGGTTCTTGATTTGATCCGGCGGAAACATGGTGAAGCGGCGGCGTCCGCCGACGACACAGGCCAAGTTATCGATGTTGTCGAAATGCGCCGCAATGCGGGTGCGGTTTCCGATCCAGATCGACTCGCGCACCGATTCGGGGGTCATCAGGCCGCGCACGTGGTTGGCATTGGAAAAACCGGGAAAGTAAATCGGCAACGACGCGGAACCTGAGTAGAGCGCGGGTGCCGACTCATTCTTCAATTCCCGGCAAAGACGTTCCAGTACATCGCCCAGCAACGCACGTTTGGACTCGAAATTGAATCCGTCCAGCGTATCGTTGTAGAAGAATCGCCCCTTGATGGATGCGGGTCCTTCGAACAAGGGCGCGGCGTGGCCGCTGTCGAATGTCTTGAGATAGGCGGTAAGCGACTGCGCCGATTCAAGACCCGCCTGGGTCGCCGGCCAAGCCCGCACCAGACCGCGCAGTACCGCCGGGCGGTCACGAGTCCTTATCGTGTTCTTGAAAAGGGCCGCATCGACATCTTCCCATTCCTCCGCCTTTTTTGGTTCGACACGCATTCGAGTACCCGCGGTAAAGCAATGACGCCCATTGTACCGCGACTTGGATTCGCTCCTTCGTCGCGCAGACGAAGACGCAAGAATGAGCGTTATAATCTTCAGATGGAGGAGGCGAAAGTGGTCAACCGAGTAGTTCTCAATAGTCAAATTCACCGCGATGTTCGCATTGCCGCCACGCGGCCGACGCGAGAGAACGCGGAAGTCAACTCGGTGAGCGTGATCCCGCGAGAATTTCCGCGACTCCTGGCGAATTATCCGATCTTCTACACCAAAAACACGGAAACGGGTCGATTCGAGCCTTCAGCACTGATGGGCTTCCAACCTCGGGAGAACTTATTCTTCGTGGACGGCCGATGGGATGCTGTCTACGTGCCGCTGCAGATCCAGCGGCAACCGTTCTCGCTGGTAACCCGCCGCACGGAGGACTCTGAAGGGAAGCCGCCCTCTCTCGACGTGGCGCTTGATCTGAGCCAGACGGTTCAATCGCACGAGGGTGAACGCCTGTTCCTCGACGATGGCCAGCCCACCAAATTCTTGCAAAATATCACCTCGATGCTCTCTGCCCTCGTTAACGGAACGACGGAAGCTTACGCGCTCACCGGGCGGCTGGCTGAACTGAATCTGATCGAACCTGTGCAGATCGATATTGAGTTCGTCGACGGCAGCGAGACAAAATTGCAGGGTCTTTACTGGATTGCAGCCGCGGCGCTCAAGGCACTGCCTGCGGCACAGTTGGCGGAGTTACGCGATCGCGAGTTTCTCGAATGGATGTATTTTCAGATGGCATCCATCGCGCATGTATCCGCGCTGGTCGCCCGCAAGAATCGGCGGCTCTCTGGCGTGACGGCCGCGCGTGCCTGAGAGAATCGGACGTGGTTAACGCTGACCCGCGACCGGTTCGAAAAATTCTCATTGTCGGCGGCGGCACCGCGGGTTGGATTACAGCCGGCGTGCTGGCGTCGCGCTATCCGCGGCGCGGGGAGGATGGCATTTCCATCACGCTGATCGAATCGCGCCAGCAGCCGCCCATCGGCGTCGGCGAAGGCACCTGGCCGACGATGCGTGCCACGTTGAAGCAGATCGGCGTCACCGAAACCGATTTCTTGCGCGACTGCGACGCGTCCTTCAAGCAAGGCTCGCAATTCGTGAGATGGGTGGACGGCAGCGATTCGGACGCTTACTACCATCCATTTACATTACCGGTTGGCTACGAAGACCGTAATCTCGCTCCTTACTGGCTGGAGGATCCGCGGGGCCAAAGCTTTGCCGCGAGCATGTGCTTTCAGACGGATGCCTGCGGTCGTGGCCTGGCGCCCAAGCAAATCACCACCCCGGAGTTCACGGGCTTGGCGAACTACGCTTACCACTTGGACGCCGGCAAATTCGGACCTTTTCTTCGCCAGCACTGCATCGACAAGTTAGGCGTCCAGCACCTTTATGACGAGATCGTTGGCATCGAAGCCAAGGAAACCGGGGATATTGCGCAGGTGGTGACGAAATCCGGCGAGACCCTCGCCGCGGACCTGTTCATCGATTGCAGCGGGTTTTCCGCGCTGTTGATCGGCAAGCACTTTGGCGTCCCGTTTCTTTCCAAAAGGGATGTGCTGTTCATCGACAAGGCATGGGCGGTGCAGGTTCCGTACCCAGCCGATGACGCCGCGATCGGCTCGGTCACCCTGGCCACCGCACAGTCCGCGGGATGGGTGTGGGACATCGGCCTCACGACTCGCCGCGGCGTCGGCTATGTGTTTTCCAGCGGCCACATGTCGGAGGAGGGCGCGCTCGAGGAATTGAAGAGCTATCTCGGCGCGCGGGGTGATCTATCGCCGAATTTGAGCTTCCGGAAAATTGACATCAATTCGGGATATCGCCAAGAGTTCTGGACTCGCAACTGCGTCGCCGTGGGACTTTCCGCCGGTTTCCTCGAGCCTTTGGAGGCATCGGCCATTGTCATGATAGAGCTGTCGGCAAAGTCCATAGCGAACTTGCTGCCGGGTTGCCGCGGCGGCATGCGCGAAGCTGCGCGGCTATTCAACGACACATATCGCTATCGCTGGGAGCGCATCATCGACTTCCTCAAGTTGCACTACGCGTTGAGTCGACGCACCGATTCTCGATTCTGGATCGACAATCGCGCACGCGAATCGATTCCGCATACCTTAAGCGACTACTTGGAATTCTGGCGGGATCATTGTCCGTGGCACGAAGACTTTTCACACCGTGAAGAAGTGTTCTCGGCGGCGAGCTACCAGTACATCCTTTACGGGATGGGATTTCAGACTTACCCCGCAGGGTGGCTGTTGAACGACCGTGACCGAAACCTGGCACGAGAAAAGATGAGTGAGACGGCCCACTACGCCAAGTCTCTCACGGCGTCGCTACCCAGCAATCGGGAATTGCTGTCGAAAGTGCGGAAATACGGTTTGCAGAAGGTCTGACGCAAGCGAGCCGCGTCGGAAGTCGAGCGATCTCTGAGCTAATCCGACAGTCGGAGCGTTCGCAGCATTGCTTGAACCGGTTGGGCCGCGGAAATGACCACGGCATTTTCATCTGAGCCCGGCATTTCGAGCGTGCCAAGTTGACTGTCCAGCAGCGCTTCGGGCATGAAGTGCGGCTCACGCAATCGCAGGCGTTCGCTCAAGGTAGCGTGATCTGCGGTGAGGCAAATGAACAGCAGCGGCGGCGCAACTTTCCCGCGTAACCGGCCGCGATAGCTTCTTCTGAGAGCGGAACAAGTCGCGACCACGCCGTTCGGCGAACGCGCTGCGGAGACTGCGACGGCCACCGCGTCCAGCCACGGCCATCGATCCTCGTCGCTGAGCGCGATGCCGGCCGCCATTTTTCGTACATTGGACACCGAGTGCAGACAATCGCCCTCGATGAACTCCATGTTCAATTTGCGAGCCAACTGTACTGCAAAGGTAGATTTGCCGACTCCGCTGACACCCATCACGATGATCGCGGTGCCGCGTGAAATCGCGAGGGGTGTGTCGGCGCGCGCCGTCATGCCGAGGTTGCGGGCCCATCAAGCGGTTCAATGCGTCCAAGTAGGAACGCGAAAGAAGCGACGCCCACCAGCAGCACAATGCCCGCGACAATGAATGCATTCGCAAAGGATTCCGTGCTACCAACAACATAGCCGGTGACCATCGGCGCGGCCGCGCCCATCATGTTATTCGCAAAATTCATGATTCCTCCGACGGTGCCAACGCTGCCCTTCGGCGCAATTAGGGACGGTAACGACCAACACACTGGTGCTGCAGCTGCCAGCCCGCTCAATGCAATCGAAATCCAAATTATCGCGATGACAGGATCTTTGGTCGCGGCCGCGCCGATTACTGCAAGCCCTGCGCACATGCCGGTCAGCAAGACCGTCTTGCGCACTCGTGTTTCGCTTCGGCCGCCGGCAATCAAGTGATCTATGAGCCAACCCCCCACCAGCAAATCAGAAATTGTCGCGCAGCACCACGGGATTGCGGCGAATCCGGCGGAGCGCAAGATGCCCATGTGCATCGTTTGCATCAGGTATCCCGGCAGCCAGGTAAGAAACAGGTAAAAACAGTAGCCGTATGCCGCGAAGCCGATGGTCAGTCCCCAGACTCGACGTCGTCGCAGCAGAAATCCAAGCATTCCGACCGGAGTCGCCGGCAGAGGGCCTTCGGCCGCCGCGCCGTTGGAGCAAATGTAGTCGCGCTCCATCGACGACAATCCAGGGTGCTGGCTCGGATCGCGGTATAACCGCCAAAACGCACCGAAGTAGGCGACGCTGAGGAGTGCCGCCAATCCAAAGCCCCACCGCCAGCCGAAATGAAACACAGCCAACGCGATCAGCGGCACGCCAATCACGTTGGAAAATTTTGCGGCGGCGTCAAACAGAGCGGTGGACATCGCGCGCTCGGCGCGCGGGAACCAGTAGCCGGTGGCTTTGGAATTCACCAGAAAGCTTGGAGCTTCAGCGGCGCCAAGTAACAATCGGGCAAAGAAGATGCCGGCAAAGCCACTGGCACACGCCGTAATCACCGAGGCAGCACTCCAAAGCAATGCGCTGCATCGTCCGATCAACTTAACGCCAAAACGGTCAAGCAACAGCCCAGCAGGGACCTGAAGCACCGCGTAACTCCAAAAGAAGGCGCTGAGCAGAAGTCCCATGTCCGAAGGACTCAGTGCGAAGGCCTTCTGCAACTGCGGACCTGCCACCGAAAGGCTGAGGCGATCGAAGTAGTTAATGAGCACCCCAGCACCGAGCAGGCTGCCAATGCGCCAGCGGAATCGAGGAACGAGCGCGGGTATGACTATGCTCAGCGGTTTTTGATAGATTTTGTTCACATCCTCTTTCGCTGAGCAAGGCCCGCGCCGACGCGGAAATAGTCCGCAGGATTCTCCGCTTGCGCTTAGCGCGACTCCTTCAACCGATGTCGGTGGGCAATCTGCTTCGCGCGATTGCCACAGATCTCCATGCTGCACCATCGACGCGAACGGCCCCGCGTGCGGTCGGCAAACATCAGGCTGCAGGTCGCGCCCTCGCATGTTTTCACGTTGGAGAAGTCTTCCTCGGCGAGCAACTTCGCCAACGATTCGCCAATCGGAAGGAGAAGCGATTCCGGCGATCGCCAGCGCCGTGCTCTCTGAAACTCAAGGGCTGTAGTCCTTCCGTGCTTATGCGCCACCAACCGCCCGAATCCTTCATCGCGGGCCAGTAGTCGATTCAGCGGCTCGAGATCCACAAACTCAGCGGCCTTCAGCGGCTTGCCCCTGTGCTCGCGGATGAATGTCCTAAACCATTCGCGCAGACTCCGCGCTTGCGATGCAACGCGGTCAATTTCCCTCGGCCTTGCTTGCTTGCGCATCGCAGCAAGTATGTCGGCTGGCACAAGATCCGCCTGCTCCAACCACGCCAACAACCCCTGGCCATCGGCAATCCAGTCAATTTCGGTGTCGACCGGGGTCGCGATCGAGTTCAAGAAATTCAATCCCGCCGAATCAGCGATGAATATGGCAGGGGATTTCTGCGACATGGGAACTACCTCTCTATGTCGCCGCACCATAACCGTCTTAAATGCATTTGACAAGTTACATTCGCAGGCATAACCTTTCCGAAGCCATGATGCTGGTTATGCGCAGAGTCGATCGCCAGCGCGCAGAACCGCCGCAGCGGTTCCACATTCAATGAGGAAAAAATGCCGTGCCAACCACCACATATCGTAGTGTTGAAGTCGACGCTCTCAAGGTGTTTTATCGAGAAGCGGGAGTGCCCAACGCGCCCAAGCTGCTGCTGCTCCATGGTTTCCCGAGCGCCGGTCACATGTTCCGGGATTTGATCCCGCTCCTTGCCGATCGCTTCCACATCATCGCGCCGGATCTGCCGGGTTTCGGTCAGTCGGATATGCCGTCACGAAGCCAATTCAAATACACGTTTGACAACATCGCGCGCGTCATCGACCGATTCACCGAAATAGTGGGTTTCGATCGTTTCGCGCTTTACGTGTTCGACTACGGCGCCCCTACGGGGTTTCGGCTGGCCACGTGGCATCCCGAGCGGATTACCGCAATCATTTCTCAGAACGGTAACGCCTATGAAGAGGGACTCAGCGACGGCTGGAACCCTATCCGCGCGTACTGGGAAGATCCCTCGACTGCCAATCGCAACGCCTTACGCACTTTTCTCGCTCCGGAGACGACGCGCTGGCAGTACACCCACGGTGTACCCGATGCGGTTTGCGTTTCACCGGACGGTCTGTCGCTCGATAACTTCTATCTTGCGCGCCCGGGTGCGGATGAAGTGCAGCTGGATCTATTTGGCGACTACAAGAGCAATATCGCCCTTTACCCGACATTCCAGGATTACTTCCGTGCGCACAAGCCGCCTTTCCTGGCCGCGTGGGGCAAGCACGATCCGTTCTTTCTGCCAGCCGGCGCGAGCGCATTCAAGCGAGACATTCCGCGTGCGGAGGTTCGCTTTTTCGATACGGGACACTTCGCGCTGGAAACGCACGCTGAGCCAATCGCGCTGGCGATGCGGGAATTTCTGTTCCGCTAAAAGCCACGGAGCCTCTGTTGGGCTGTGACCCTGTTTTTTCCACCCTTGGAGTTTCTATGAAGATTAAAAACGCTGCTGTCCTTGTCACCGGGGCCAATCGCGGCATCGGCCTGGCATTCACGCGCGAGTTGCTCGTGCGCGGCGCTCGCAAGGTCTACGCCGGCGCACGCGACCCTGCGGCCGTCACGCAATTGGGCGTTGAGCCCCTGCGGCTCGACGTCACAAATTCAGACGATGTGGCGGCGGCGGCAAAGTTGGCGTCGGATGTGACGCTTGTGATCAACAACGCCGGCATCGCTCAGCCGGGAGGCTTTCTTGCGCCGGACAGCGAAGAGGTCGCGCGGCGCATCTTCGAGACCAACTTTTTCGGCGTGTTGCGCGTGAGCAAGGCCTTTGCACCGATTCTCAAGGCCAATGGCGGCGGCGCGCTGCTCAATGTGTTGTCGGTCGCGTCCTGGACAAATCGCGGCCAGCTGGCCGCCTATGCAGCAAGCAAGTCCGCCGCATGGTCGCTCACCAATGCGCTGCGCAACGAACTGGTCGCGCAGAAGACGCAGGTACTGGGACTGCACATGGGCTTCGTCGATACCGACCTCACGCACGGATTCGATGTCCTGAAGTCCAGCCCGGAGGAGATCGTCAAGCGCGGGCTCGACGGACTCGAATCGGGCTTGGATGAGGTGCTGGCCGATGAGATCACCCTGCAGGTGAAGCAAGGCTTGACGGCGGCCAGACCCAGCTACCTACCGCAGACCTCCTGAAGCCGGCATTTGATTGCAGCGGCGATGCTGCGCGCCGATTTTTTCGTGGTCCTACAGGCTGCGGCGGATTTCGCGCACGCCGCGGCCGAGCCTCCGACGCAACAGCGCCCGCAGTGTCACGCCCTCCGCATACCCGACTTCGGCGGCAATCTGGTCGACGCTGGCAGGGCGTGTCCTGAGCAGGTGCACCGCTCGTTCTATCCGCAGGTCCTGGAAGAAGGCGAGCGGCGACTTGCCCAGTACGCTCTGCATCCGGCGCGCCAAGGTGCGCTTGCTGGTGGCCAGCGCCTTCGCGGCCTGGTCGAGCGAGAACCCCCCGGCCAGGCGTCCGCGCGCCCAGCGCTCGAACTGTTGTACCAGCGGATCGGCATGGGCGAGATGGTCCGGGATCGAGTAAATCGATTGCGAACTGCGCGCGTCCACCACCAGATACCTTGCCGTGAGGTTGGCCAGTTCCGGGCTGGCGCGCCGGATCAGAGTCAGTGCCAAGTCCAGGTGGCTGAGCGCCGCGCCGGCGGTTACCACGGCGTTGGATTGCACGATGATGCGCGACTCGTCCAGCCGTACGCGCGGATAGCGTTGGCGGAACAGCGGCGAAAGCCACCAGGTGGTGGTGGCCTCTTCGCCGTCGAGCAGGGCCGATTCCGCCAGCACGAAGGTGCCAACGCAGGCGGTCGCCGTCAGCGCGCCGCGCCCCGACCATTTGCGCAGCACCACACCGGCTTCGCGCACCTCACTGCCGGCCAGTGCCCGCACCAGCGGCTTCGGCATCAATTGCGTGATGGCAGGCATCACCACCGCATCCGGTGTCTGCGCGCGCGCCGCCGCCGTCACCGGCACGCTCAGGCCCCGAGCCGTGGTGACGGTCTTGCGTAGGCCGACGACCTTTATTTGGAAGCGCAGCGAGGAAATGCCTGTCATCTCCGCCAGCGCGTTGGCCGTGCCGAAGGCGTCGAGCACCACGGCCAGGCCGGTGTCGAACACGCCGTTGAGGGTAAGGATGTGAATACGCATGGCAATTATGATATCAAAATTGGCAATCTTGCCAATACGGCGAAGGCCGCCGCAGGCTTACTCTGCGCATCCCGATTTACAACCTAGGAGTCAGCCATGATCGATCACGCATTGTTTGTCCGCCGGAAACCCGAGACCGGCAAAGAGAAGGAAATTGCTCCCGGCACATCCTCGAGGCGCCTGGCGAAGTCCCTGATGTGCGCATCACTCATGCTGGCTGCCGCGGCGGCCACCGCAGACAACCCACCCGTCACGACGCAAGTCGTCGATTTGGCGAACAAGCTGAACGGCTCGCATCCGGGCTTTCGCGCCTTCCACGCGAAAGGCGTTGTGCTGGAAGGCAGCTTCAAGGCCTCGCGCGAAGCAGCCCAGCTGAGCCACGCACAACTATTCAACGGCCGCAGCATCCCGGTTACCGTGCGCTTCTCCGATGGCAATGGGATGCCGAATGTGGCGGACGGCTCGCCCGCCGCAAACCCCCATGGCATGGCCATCAAATACCATCTGCCCGGTGGAGTAGACACCGACATGGTCACCAACTCGTTGAAGTTCTTCCCGGTAGGGACCGGCGAGGACTTTCGTGATCTGCTGCAGGCCATCATCGCGAGCCCACCCGATGCCCCAAAGCCGACGAAACTGGAGCAGTTCTTCGCCAGCCATCCGAATGCGCCGAAGGCGTTCGGCTCGGCCGCAACGCCGGACAGCTATGCGGACGAGGAGTATCACGGCATTGATGCGTTCATCTTCGTCAGCAAGAGCGGCCAGAGGCAGGCGGTGCGCTACCTGCTAGTGCCGGAAAAGGCTGTGCACCTGACGCCGGAAGAGGCCGCCAAGCAGCCACCCGATTTTCTGTCCGACGAACTGACCGAGCGGATTGCGCGAAGGCCGGTGGTCTTTCACTTAAAGGCGCAATTGGCCGAGCCCGGCGATCAGACCAAGGATGGCAGCCAACCTTGGCCGGATGACCGCAAAGTCGTCGAGCTTGGCGCACTGACGCTGCGCAAAGTCGTGCCCAACAGCTTGCAGGCGGAGAAGAAGCTCCTGTTCGTGCCCACCGCGCTCACCGCCGGTATCGAGCTCTCCGACGATCCGCTGCCGAGTGAGCGTGCTGCGGCCTATGCCGTCTCGTTCGCCAGGCGCAGCCAGCCGGGTTTCGCAAGTTCCGGCCCGGCGCAGCCGAGCACTGTTTCACCTTAGTCCGATTCACCTCAATTTGGAGTCAACCATGATCAAGCATGCATTGTTCGTCCGCCTCGAAGCCAAGCCCGGCAAGGAGAAGGAAGTCAGCCAGTTTCTACAGGCTGGCCTCGGCCTGGCGCAGCAGGAAGGCACCACCCCGGTGTGGTTTGCGCTTCAGCTCGGCCCGTCCACCTTCGGCGTCTTCGATGCCTTCTTCGACGAAGCCGGCCGCCGGGCTCACCTCAACGGACCGATCGCGCAGGCGCTGGGGGCGAACGCCGCAACGCTGCTGGCACGGGAGCCGTCGATCGAACGCATCGATGTGCTCGGCGCCAAGCTGCCCGGCTGAAGCCCGGAAATTAAGTTCGATTAGTGAAGGAGTAAACATATGAATCACACAGGTACCAGCATGAAACAACAGAAGTCCGACGCCACCGCAACGAGTGTCGCCATGAATCTCGAGGTCCAGGTCATCCCCGTGTCCGACGTCGAACGATCCAAGCAGTTCTACCAGCGCTTGGGTTGGCGGCTCGACGATGATGCGGCTCCGGCAAAAGAGATTCGCATCGTACAATTCACACCCCCGGGCTCAGGGAGCTCGGTCACGTTCGGCAAAGGAATAACAGCGGCAGCACCTGGATCGTCCGTAGCGGCGCTGATTGTCTCCGACATCAGAGCCGCTCATGACGAACTCGCCCGCCGCGGCGTCACCGCGAGTGAGATGTGGCACGGCGCGTCATTCCCGATTGAGGCACGTCTTCCCGGTCCCGATCCGAAGCGCACGAGCTATGGATCGTTCTTCGCCTTCAATGATCCCGATGGCAATGCGTGGCTGGTCCAGGAGGTCACGGCGCGGCTCCCCGGCCGCGCCTAATACGGCAGTCGCACCGACGGCGCACTTGACGAGTGCGCTTCGGTGCGCCGGCTGCGGCGTCCGATCAGTCATTGACGCGGGACGATTGGGGGCATCATTTGCAAGCATTTGGCTATACTCAGAACTTCGTCACATGTAGCAGGAGAGCTTGTCGACGTGACAGTCGCAGACCTCTCATCCCTCGAATTCTTGAGCAGCATCTTGCACAGCCTGGAGGCGGGGACCGTGGATCTACCCGCTTTTCCGCAGGTCGTGATTAAGATGCAGGAGGCCTTCAAGGACCCAAGCTACACGCCGCAGAAGATTGCGTGCGTCGTTGCAACCGAGCGCACGCTCGCCGACCGGCTGCTCCAGATGGCCAACTCGACTGCCTTCAACGCGACGGGGAGGGTGATCATCGACCTTGGCGTCGCTATCAATCGCCTGGGTGCCCAGAAGGTCTACAGTGTCGCTCTTGGGCATGCCATTGCGCATATCCGGCGGAATGAATCACTGCGATGCATCGCCCCGCGGATCGACGAGCTATGGTCCGAATGCGTCACGGTCGCTCATTTTTCCGAAGCGATCGCCAAGCGCGGTTCGCTCCTGTTTCCAGGCGCATTTGCGGCAGGTCTCCTGCACGGCATCGGACGCTTCTACATTCTGGTGCAAAGCGTGAAGCAAGGTACCTCGCACCCGCAAGTTCCATTAAATGCTGCGCTTGTCGATGCATGGCATCCGGCAATTGCCAAGGCCGTGCTGAAAAACTGGCAGATGGATGAGGCGGTTTGCGAAGCGGTCGGCGCGCAAGCGGAGGTGAACATCGTGCGAGCCGGCCCCCCGACACTGACTGACGTATTGATTGCGAGCATTCGCCTCGCAACGCGAATGCAAAACAGCTACGACGCCGCGAGCCTGAATGCGGGCGGAGCTTTCGCACGGCTCGACCTCACAGCTGAGGCCTGTAAAAGCCTCATCGCTCAAGCCAGCGAGGAAACCAGAGCGCTGCAGCGCGCCTTACGTCCGTAGGGATCAGGACGTGCGCCGCTGGCCGGTCATGGCTTTTGCTTGCTTCAGTGCGTTGTCCGTGGCGGTCCTTATGCAAGAGGCATTGTCCATGTCCGACAGATCAGCGGGATCCGCGGTGCGCAGTTGCGCGCAGGCTTCCTTGGCTGCCTCGGTAACGCGCCTCGAGAATTCGGCCGAGCCGGACACCGTCGCGAGGTTGAGATCGGCGAAGCTCACTGTGCGAGTCACCCAGAAGCGCTCGATCGGAGTGCCGACAGCCGAGAGTCCAACGATTGTCTGCTGCGGCCTTCCGGCCTCATTCTTGACGCCCAGCGTCGGATCGCTCTGTTGAGCGGCGGCGGCCGCGCCGGCGGCCGCGAGCGCAATGGCCAGGGGGAGTCCGAATCTCAATATTGATTTCGTCATATCGCGTCTCCTATTGTCCGGCGAGTGAAGTGTCTCCGGTACCGGAGATAAGTCTTGGCGGGGGAGGTTGCGCTTCCATTTCGAAGTGGGCGCCGCGCATTTCAGCCGTAATGCGCGGCTCATAATGCCGAGGTCGACGGTTGGAGTACCTCTCTGACCAGTCCCCTACCGCTGGCGTTTGCCGCCCGATAAATCGCTGCCAGTGATCTACCACCGCCATCCG
>Ga0210384_10002178_pt1 | contig 24407 bp, 33 predicted proteins | sample IncBWH2MmetaG_FD_160574 | JGI IMG/M metagenome (GOLD analysis project Ga0210384, IMG submission 160574) | Forest soil microbial communities from Barre Woods Harvard Forest LTER site, Petersham, Massachusetts, United States - Inc-BW-H-2-M | ecosystem: Environmental > Terrestrial > Soil >...
TTCGTCCTCACTGCGGTCTTTCAACGCCTCGCGCGATGACTCAAAAGCCAAAAAACCAAAAATTCCGACCGCCGAAAGACAAAACTTCAACTGTCGTGAATTAAGCAGGCTAGAGGCTCCGACTGTTGCGTCCAGAGCAAAGCACTCATCGAGAATGGCTTCTGCGGTGCATGCACCATAAGCATCAAAAAAAACGGCCCTTATCGCCACCAACTCCCGAATTGTTGACAACCCTTACCTAATCGCGTTACGTCAGAGTTGCCCGTCATCTACACATAATTCGGCGTCGGGCGTGATTTCACTCATCCGATCATGGCGTTTGTCAGCAATTTGGTAGACCCGGAAGCACATGCGTGGCTAGCCAGTTTGATCTACTATTCTTTAGCCAGAAAACCTTAGTGCCCGGATTAAGAGAAGGAGCAAATGTGAAAACGCTTGTGACCACGGCCAGAATTTTTGCCGTCGCTGCCGTTGCGATTGTCTCTATCATCGCCCCGACAGTTGTCCGGACGAAGCAAGTCACAGCTAAAACCAATCTATATCCGACCGAGTCAGTCACCGCCAAGGTGGATCAATTGTTTATGCGGTGGAATAATTCAGACACGCCGGGTTGTAGCCTCGGTGTCAGCCGAAATGGAGCTCTGCTGTACGAGCGAGGGTACGGCATGGCGAACCTCGAATTAGGAGTCCCCATCACGCCAGCATCCGTCTTTCACGTGGCCTCGGTCTCCAAGCAATTTACAGCAATGAGTATCTTGCTCCTCACACAGCGCGGCCAGCTGTCGTTGGACGATGAGTTGCGAAAGTACGTCCCCGAATGGGCCGATCATAGGAACGGCGTGACCATCCGCCACCTGCTCAGCCACACTAGCGGAGTGCGCGACGGGTTCACGCTGCGCGAGTTCAGTGCGGCGAGCGATGATGTGTTCGACAACGATGTGATGGTTAAAATCCTCGCGCGCACGCGAGCGCTCAACTTCACCCCTGGCACTGAATTCCAATACAACAACAGTGCGTATGCGCTGCTGGCCAGCATCGTGAGCCGAGTGAGCGGCCAGTCGCTTCGCGCCTTCACCGAGGCGAACATTTTCAAACCGCTGGGCATGACGCACACGCACTTTCACGACGATCCCACGGTGATCGTGCCGAATTTCGCGTCGGGCTATCACCAGGACGCGGACGGCTTGCACGTAGCCCTCCATTCATACCTTAACCACATCGTCGGTAACACGGGCTTGTTCACGACGGCGCGCGATCTGTTGCTCTGGGAACAGAACTTTGCCGACGCGCGCGTGGGTGGCAAAGCGGTCATCGCCGCGATGCAAACGCCGGTCATTCCCACCGGCTGGTCGGACAAGAGCTTCTACGGCTTAGGACTTGAGATCGGGGACTATCGCGGGTTGCAGACGATCGGACACGGAGGAGGCGATCCGGGATATAGGGCGTACCTTGTGCGATATCCCGATCAGGGGCTTGCTGTCGCAGTGCTTTGCAACCTGGATGACATCGACCCTGCTACGGTGGCGCATGGCGTGGCGGACATCTATCTTTCTGATGCGTTTGCGACGCCTTCCACAAGCAGCGCGACCGCGACGCCACCCCGCGTGTCTTTGTCCGCTGAGCAGCTTGCGAGCAAGGCGGGCCTGTATTTCGACCCGTTGAGCGAGTCTGTGGGACGCATGTTCGTTCGCAATGGCAAGCTCATGGCACGCGAGGGCGCCGGTGACGGCGAAAGTGTTGAGCTGACACCAGTCAGCGAGAACCGGTTCGTCGTTTTGGGAACGCCGATTGTGGCTGAGTTCGTTCCTGCCGGTCCAGTACGTCCTCAAGAGGTTCGCGTGACAGGAGCTGGACCGAAGCCCATTGTGTCGAAGAAGCTGGATGCATTCGCGCCATCCAGGGCGCAGCTGCGCGCGTATGCCGGATGGTACACCAGTTCAGAAGTCGAGGGAAGGTACACCCTGGCGGCGCACGACTCCCGTCTGGTGATTCAGATTCCAGGGAGAACCGATATCACCCTGCAGCCCATCTTTCCGGACGGCTTTGCGGGCGCCGTTGTCGGCGTCGTAAAGTTCTTGCGCGACGCGCAGCGAATCGTGACGGGATTCACCGTGAACACGAGCGGCGTCCGAGGTATGCGTTTCGATCGAGTGAAGAAATGAACGACGCCTGCCGTCTGGTTAACACGCGGATGAAGCTGGCGCACGATTCGTCTCGATCAATAATGTCGCCAAGGCGCGCGGCCCATTCCTAACACTAACTCCTGATCAGCGCCGCAGTATTTACAAAACATGCTTTCAACTCCTGCACACAAGCGGAGACGAGCGGAGCACGTCATTGCGGCGGCAGTGCTACTTGGCAGAAAGCAAAGCATCCCAGAAGGCACAGTGATGTGCCGTGGCGAAATCGGTTTCCTGCGCCAGCGAATGCGGAATGAGCGATTGGAAATTGCCCGCGAGGGGGTTGAATTCCTGCCAGAGGGGCACGCTCGAACTATTGGGGGTTCCAAATTTAGCGAAGTTGGTCCAATAGTGCTGCATGGCGCTCGAGAGTTGCAGTTGCTGGGCACTGAGCGGAGGCCGCGGCACAGTGACGGGAAGCGTAAAGAGATATTGCAGCTCGGAAGCGTGGGCCGCGGCGTACGGGAACGAAACCGGAGGCAGAAAATCCTGCGGCGCGTTCTCGTCTTTGAACTCATAGGTGGAGAGCGGAACGAACTGAGACATCGAGAGGTCGGCGCCCAAGGCCGGACAGGCGAAAACGACATCCGTGCCAGCCGCGGCGAAAGCAATATCCGCGGAAGGAAAACTGGCGAGGGAATACTGCACGGCGACCAGCGGAGCCGCGGGTCCGACCAGGGTAGCGAGGGCTGCTTCGTACGCGGCCTCATTGTTGGCGATGGGCCCGGCGGCGGTCAGATCGAAATCAAGCGCGGTGAAGAGCCGCCATTCATCGTGATTGCTGCCCTGGATTACCGGCACATGGTGGAATTGGCCGGTGGCGAGCGCGGTGTTCAGAGAGAGCGGGAAAAACTCTCCGTCGATGTTGGGCGTGTATCCAGCAAAATTTTCATTGGCCAGGATGGTGGTGACGGGAAGCGCACGCAGGCAGGTCGCGGTCTGAGCGCTGCAGCTCGTTGCAGTGGCGAATGCCGCGCCGGCAACCTCAGCGGCGTCAAGGGTTTGCGTGTTCAGCGCATAAGCGCCGCTTTCGATGATGGCTTTGTGAAAGAGGCCTTCCGAGGAAGGCGAGGCGAGCTGCGAGAAGACGCTGAGGCCCCCGGCAGATTCGCCGAAGATGGTCACGTTTCGCGGATCGCCGCCGAAGAACCAAATGTTGTCGCGGACCCAGCGGAGAGCGAGTTGCTGGTCCATGAGGCCATAGTCACCTGCGGAATTGGGATCGCGATCGCGATCGCGATCGCGATCCGGGTCCGTGTTTTCCCTGGCAAAGGCGGGATGGGCGAGAAAGCCGAGAGCGCCGAGACGGTAATTGATGGTCACGACGATGACCCCGTCCTGAACCAGCGCGGTGGGATCGTAGTCGTTGCTTTCACCAAAGACGAGGGCGCCGCCATGGATCCAAACCATCACCGCGCGCGGGCGGAAGAAATCGTTGGAGTCCGGAGTGAAAACATTCAGGAAGAGGCAATCCTCGGTGACAGACGCGATACCGAAAGGCGAGGGCGGCTGCGGGCAGTGGTTAGCAAACTGCGTGGCCTCGAGCGGCGCTAACCATGGAGCGTGAGGAACCGGCGGGCGCCAGCGCAGATTGCCCACCGGAGGCGCGGCGTAAGGAATGCCGAGGAACTCACGGAAGCCGGCCGAAGTGACGGAGCCGCGGACGGAACCGCTGAAGGTGAAGACCAAAGGTGAGTGTTCCTGCGCATGGACGATGAGAGGCATGGAACAAGAAGCGATGAGGGCGAAGAGAGCTGCTGAAAGCAAGGCAAGTTGATGCGTGTGACGAGACTTCATGGTTTCCCCTCTGACCGGGAACCTCTGCTTCCGGAGATTACGAGGGTTCCCCCCAATTTCCCATTGACCCACGTTGGGCGCGACGGAATTGTAAGTGTCTATATCATTAGTTTGTTACTGTCAATAAAAAGATTTCATGCTGGAATCCTGCGGAAACGACCGTGCGGCATGCTTCCAGTCCCGCTTTCGAATACCAGTTGTATATAATCCGTGCGCCTGAGGAGCGCCTATGGAGATCCACTGCGTCGTGACCGGACAGAACGAAACCGGAAAGTCGGTGATTGTGCGCAACACACCTGTTCAGCCAATATGCCTCGCTCTATTTCCGGGGTACGAGTTTCATCGAGTGTGGGGAAGCGATTCCGTTCCTGAACTTCCGTCGGACGGCACGCTACCGCGACAACCTCGCTACTTCCCCCCAAAGAATGGTTTCCGCTTCGGTTTTTTCACGATACCGCCGGAAACGAGGACGAGGGTTGACGACCGCATCAACACAGCTTCTGCGATCGAAGAGATTCAGCAAAGGTTGCCGGGCATGCTGGAGGTCTTGGAACGCGAGCACCCGGGTATGCACACAACCGACACGGTGGACTTCGACGTGGTTGTCTCGGGCGAGGTGTATCTGGAATTGGATGACGAAGCTGAAGTGCTTCTCAAAGCGGGTGATTGCGTGATTCAGAACGGAACGCGCCACGCCTGGCACAATCGGTCTTCAGAAAAATGCTTGATCGCCGTCACGTTGCTGGGCGCCGAACGCAAACGGTAACCTGTCCGCAAATTGGCGTCATTCGCGTCCGGGCTTCTGATCTTCTGCGGAATTCCTGACCCGGTCGCGCCGCGGTCTAATGCACGCCGATTCTGGGCATGAGCTGGATAAAGCGGGGATCAGAGCAGAGCGGGTCGGCCATGGGGTCGGCGCGGAGATAGAGAAGGCGATCATTGCGCTCCTTGTAACCGCGATCCAGCCGGCCGAGGGCCGCACGGTTTTCCCCGAGGCCCATGCGGTGAGCGGACATGTCCGCTCAGTAGACCAACCATGTACCCGGATGTTTAAGGATGAGCGTTGAGCCGGATTCTGAATGACATCTGTGTCTTGCTGATCTCGGGAGACACTTGGCGCACTTCGGCAGGCCCTTCAACAGGGCCCGACCGCGGTCCAAGACCAAGGATCTCTCTGCGCAGCGAGACCATTATCGTCCGTGGCTAAGGTGGTCCGGCACAACCTTCGCTCATTGTCATGAGCGGGCAAGTGAGTGATGCCTTTAGGAGCCGCTTTGCCAGGTGGAGAGAATCTAGCGATGCTGGGACGGCACTCGCCGCGACCCATCTCGCCTTTTGCGTCGCTACGGCAACAGCTCGAGTTCTCGTCAGAAGTGCGGACCGACACGCAAGGTCTGCTGGATGCACTGCTCGGGGATGAGACTGAGGAAGGGTGATTGTTCGAGCTGCACCGTCTGTCCCTGGCGGAGCGTGCCCTCGAAGACTACATCGATTGTCGTGTTGGTGAAATCAGCTTGAGGGCAACGGTGGAAGCTTAGTGTCCTCAGCTTTATGAACGACACCCTTCCCTCCGCGGCCGAGCTTTCGAGGATGCGATAGTGTGAGATGGTTTGGCCGACCCGCGCCTCCATTCATTTTGGATTTTGGATTTCCGCCTTCTCTGGCTCTCGCCGTTCCTCCCACATCTCCAGTTGAAAATGACCTTGCTAGCGGTATCGCTCTAGCGCATTGGCTGCGATTTGCTCACACAGATATTCCTCGTGCTTTTTCAGAAGATTTCAGAAGGGCGCAGTGCTACGCTCTTTGCACAAGGAGGAGGTCACATGGCCGACATCGAACGAATCAGTGTGCAACAAGCGTACGCCAAGACAAAAGCAAACCAAGCCCTGCTAGTCTGCGCCTACGAGGACGAAGCCAAATGCCGGATGCTAAATCTGGACGGGTCCATATCCTTCACCAGCTTGCAGTCCCGAGCGGCGTCGCTGTCGAAGACACAGGAAATCATTTTCTATTGAGGTTGACCCGGCGAAGCCAGCGCTGTCGGTCAGGCAGCGAAATATCGGGCGCAGGGCTTTACCAACGCCAAGGTGCTAAAGGGCGGTGTCGAAGCGTGGAAGGCGGCTGGTTACTCAATGAGCTGAAAGGCGTTGCAGTAGGGGCCTAGTTCTGCGCAAAACCGCGCTCGTCCACGACGATTTCGAATTCACCAAATCCGGCTCTGCCCTTATGAACTCCACATCCGTGAGTGATCTCACCGCATTTTTTAGTTCTTGAAGAGAAGTCCCACATCTCGCACCCGCGATGACTTTTACAAGCCGCAGCGAAGTGTCGAAACTCTTGAAATGCAGCCCGCCATCGAACGTGTCTACTAACTCCATCCAGCTTCGAATTTCTTTTTCATAGTTTGCTGCAGAAGCACACGGAGAAGGAGTTCAGTATGAACTAATCAACCGCGTGAACACGTTAAGCTGCGCGAGAGATGAGGGAAGGCCCCTCGGGATCGGCTTTCAGGAGCAGGTCTCAAACCGCCCCAAAGCTCCTGTGGTAAGAGCCATGGTGGTGTGCGTTGGTGGAAAAGTGCGAGTACAACTCGTGCAGGTGAGCATCCGAGAGACGAACGAAAGTGAACCCTTCGGAGACGCGTCGTTAAGAATTCGCGGAAGCAATTTGATTGAATCGGGGTCGAAAGCATAGCGCGGTTCCTTAAGATGAATCACTTCAGTCACTCCACCGGCAGGGTTGCCTTCGAGACGCGACTCCATTGTGAATACGCAAGCAGTCCCGTGAAGATGAACCACCAAGGAGGAAGATTTCGCGTGCGTCACTGCTTTACTAACGAGGCGCGTTCCGTCTGAACAGCTACTCCGTAGCCGTCTTCTGGAAACCAGTGACCACTCTCCGAAAGGAAGACTTCGGGCACCGAGTCGTAGTTGAAGGTGGGCCCTTAATTGGCAAACCTGGCAAACCGGTTTCCTCTTTGTCTTTTCAGCGCAGTTCGACGTTGAGAAGCCGGATAAAATCACGCACGAGTGCCTGTGCCGGTAACGACGACAAAGTCATTTTCGAGAATCCTCTGAATTGGACAACCCGGAGTCCTATTTTCGCGAAGCAGGGTTAGTACGAACATGGGGCTCCCACTCCAGAGCCCGGTGGGGAACTATCGTGCGAGTGGCCTTTCCTGGCTAGTTGGCTGAATCCAGCATGCAAAATGGTCCGTTTTCGACTGTAGTTGGATCCTGGCGAGGACCTCTACGAATAGCCGACCATTCATCCAGCTGGCAGCGAACGATAGTTTCCGACAAGCCGGACGTCAGCTCCAGGCTTATCTGTTTGGCCGCGAACCGGTGATGAGAATATCCGCGAGTCGCCTGGCGCTTTGCTGCCAGTCAGGGCTGGCGGGCATGTAAGCGACGCCGATAAGAGCCTTCAGCAGATCGATAGCGTCCAGGTCTTTACGTATCTCGCCGCTCTGGATACCCCGCTTCACCAAAGCACGAATCGCTCCCTGAATCTGAGCGTAGGAGGCCTCGATCACCTTCGCGTGACCTCCGAGCAGCGTATTTAGTGCCGGAGCGATGATCTTCTTCGCCGCGATGTAATCAATAAACAGCAACATCCAGGCTCGCAGGGCTTCCATCGGGGGCATGGTCTCAGCCAACTTCCGCTCCGCGGCCGCGAGCTTTTCCACCTCGGACCGGTAAACCGCCTCAAGAAGTACGTCGCGCGTGGGAAAGTGGCGATACAAAGTTCCCGGTCCGACGCCTGCCTGTTTGGCGATCTCGTCCAAGCTGGTATCTGCGCCCGACATGGTGAAGGCCTGCTTCGCCACCTCCAGGATACGCTTGCGATTCCGCTGCGCGTCAGCGCGCGGCTTGCGTGGGGCCGGTTTGGAGCGCTTGGTCGACATAAAAGAATGTAACCGGAGACAGGCTCCGATTATCTAAGAAACCGGAGACATTCTCCACTTTATCGAAGTCATGGCGGTTCGTCAATTTCTGCAAGGAGGACTGGCAAAAATGATGAAGCGATTGGGCGGAAAAGTGGCCGTCGTTACCGGCGGAAACAGCGGCATCGGTTTGGCGACGGCAATGCGCTTTCAGCAGGAAGGCGCCAGAGTAGCCATTTCCGGTCGAAACAAGAAAACTCTGGACGAAGCGGTCATCACCATTGGCAACGGCGTGCTGGCAGTTCAGGCAGACGTTGCGAAGCTGGCGGATTTGGGCAGGCTGTACACAGAAGTTTCGAAAAAGCTGGGGAAAATTGATGTCTTGTTTGTGAACGCGGGCGTTGCGAAGAACGTGCCGCTGGCCGAGACGTCCGAAAGCGTGTTCGACGAGCAGTTTGACATCAACATCAAGGGAGCTTACTTCACCATTCAAAAAGCCCTGCCCTTTTTGAACGATGGGGCTTCCATCATCTTGAACACGAGCGTTGTGGACAACCGAGGTACGCCAGGCACCAGCGCTTATGCAGCTACCAAGGCTGCGTTGCGATCTCTCGCGCGAACCGCGGCCGCAGAACTAGCCGGACGGGGCATACGCGTCAACACGGTTGCTCCGGGACCCGTCGTTACTCCGATTTGGGGCGAGATGGGGCTGGCAAAGGAAACCGTCGACGAATGGACGAAGCAAATCGTTGCTGAAGTCCCCATGAAGCGCTTCGGGCAGCCGGACGAAGTCGCGGCCACCGTAGCGTTTCTCGCGTCCCAAGACGCATCGTACATCACGGGTGTCGAGATCAATGTGGACGGCGGACTCGGGCAGATCTGAGGGCTTTACCCTAAGAATGGTTATGAAGGATGTAACCGGAGACAGGCTCCAATTATCTAAGCATTCGGAGATATTCTCCGCTTAGTCGCAAGTGCAATGGACCTCTCAAGATCCGCTTGTCAGAAGGTCAGAAGGAGAAAAGAAATGGACGGACTTGGCGTGACCCCAAAGATATTTGGGGCGATCTCAACCACAGAAGAAGTATTGGCCGGCGTGAAGCTACACGGTAAAAGGATTCTTGTTACCGGCGTTTCCGCTGGGCTCGGCGTGGAGACGGCACGGTCGCTTGTCGCGCACGGCGCCCACGTTGTGGGTGCGGCGCGGGACTTGGCCAAAGCGGAAACAGCAACGGCTGAAGTAAACAAGGACGCCGAAGCGAACGGCGGCAAATTCGAGCTGGTTGCGCTTGATCTTGCCAGCCTGAAGAGCGTACGCGCCTGTGCGGATGCGCTACTCGCGAGGGGTGAGCCCTTCGACGTCATCATCGCCAACGCGGGAGTCATGGCCACGCCGTTTGGCCACACAGCGGATGGCTTCGAGACCCAGTTTGGCACCAATCATCTGGGCCACTTCGTTCTCGTCAACCGAATTGCGCCTCTGATACGCGCAGGGGGTCGGCTGATCAACCTGTCTTCCGCGGGGCACCGGTTTTCGAATGTCGACCTCAGCGACCCAAACTTTGAGCGCACTCCCTACGACCCCTTCGTCGCGTATGGCCGTTCGAAGACGGCGAACATTCTGTTCGCCGTGGCTTTCGACCGGAGGCATCGCGGGCGTGGTGTGCGCGCCGCCGCTGTCCATCCAGGAGTCATAGAGACCGAGCTGGGCCGATACATGGATGCGAGCCAGCTCCAGGCTTTGATTGACAGGATAAGCCAGCAACTGAACGCGGACGGCAAGGGGCCCTTCCAGTACAAGACAGTTCTACAAGGGGCCGCGACTTCGGTCTGGGCGGGCGTGGTTGCTCCGGCGGATGAGATCGGGGGCCGCTATTGCGAGAACTGTCACGTCGGCCAGATCGTCTCGGACAGCGTCAGCATCAGCGCAGTCAGCGAAGGGGTGCGCGGTTATGCGCTTGATGCAAAGAATGCGGAGGCGCTCTGGAAAAAGAGCGAGGAACTGGTCGCAGAGTCTTTTAGCAATTAGCGAGCCTAATTTCCCGGATCGAAGAACCAAGCACTTATGGCAAAGAAAAGGGTTCGATCTGCGACGGACAAGGCCGTTGCAGGGCACAAACAAAATCAACAAGACTGATGGACAGATTGGAGGAAAGACAATGGCGAAAGAGACGAAACTGGGCGGCTCATTCAGATTTCCTGCCGCTTCAGCGAGCGTGTACCGAATGGGCTACGGCGCCATGCAACTTGCCGGCCCGGGGGTCTGGGGGCCGCCGCGCAACGTTGACGCTGCCGTGGCCGTCCTGCGAGAGGCGATTGCCTCCGGCGTGAATCACATCGACACGAGCGACTTTTACGGCCCGCACGTGACAAATCAGATTATCAAGAAGGCTCTTCATCCCTACCCGGCCGACCTGATCATTGTTACGAAAGTCGGGGCACGCCGCGGCGAAGACAAATCGTGGCTGCATGCCCTTTCGCGCGGAGAATTGATCGGCGGAGTTCATGACAACCTTCGGAATCTTGGTGTGGATCGGCTCGCCGTGGTGAACCTGCGTGTCGGTGGCGTCATGGAGCCGTCGGAGGGCTCGATCGAGGAGCCATTGACGGTGCTGGCTGAGTTGAAGAGTCAGGGGCTGATTCGTCACATCGGCGTCAGCAACGTCACTCCCGATCAATTCCGGGAGGCACAGAGAATCACGGAGATTGCCTGTGTACAAAACTTCTACAACGTGGCACAACGGAGTGACGATGCCTTCATCGATGCCCTCGCGCAGCAAGGCATAGCGTACGTCCCATTTTTCCCGTTGGGAGGATTCACGCCGTTGCAGTCATCGGTGCTCGACCGAATCGCGGGGTCCTTGCAAGCTACCCCAATGCAGGTCGCGCTTGCCTGGCTTCTTCAGCGTTCTCCCAACATTCTGCTCATACCCGGCACATCTTCGATAAACCATCTTCAAGAAAATCTTGGTGCTGCAGCGTTGGAGCTCGGTTCGGACACAATCGCCGAGCTCAATGCAATCGCCAAAAATGCCGTGGCGGCGCGTCAATCTGCGCACTGATTTTGATTTCCACATGCCGTAAACAAGGAGCGATCTATGAAGATATTCGTTACAGGAGCTACGGGATTCGTCGGTTCAGCAATCGTTCGGGAACTCATCGGCGCGGGACATAAGGTGATCGGACTTGCTCGCTCCGATGCGGGGGCCAAGTCACTTACCGCCGCTGGCGCCCAGGTGCACCGGGGCGATCTTAGAGACCTCGAAAGCCTGCGCAGCGGAGCAGCGATGTCCGATGGTGTGATTCATTCGGGTTTCATCCACGACTTCTCGAATTTCGCAGAAAACTGCGAGATCGACAAGCGCGCCATCGAGGTTCTTGGTTCTGAGCTCGAGCGGTCCGAGCGGCCACTGCTGGTCACCTCCGGGCTGGCGACGGTGGCGGAGGGGCGGATACCTACAGAGGAAGATGCTCCTCTCCCTGTTTCTCCCGTCTATCCCCGCGCCTCGGAAGCGACGGCTGATACGTTGCTGAAGCGTGGCGTGCGCGTGTCGGTGGTGCGCCTTCCCCAGGTTCACGACACAGTGAAGCAGGGCCTCGTCACCTACTTAATCGGGGTGGCTCGCCAGAAGGGTGCGTCAGCGTATGTGGGCGACGGACTCAACCGCTGGGCGGCCGTGCACGTCCTCGACACTGCCCGCCTCTACCGGCTGGCGCTCGAGAACCAGGAAGCGGGAGCCAGGTATCACGCGGTCGCTGAAGAGGGAGTGCCGGTCCGGGACATTGCTGAGGCCGTCGGCCGCGGCCTGAAGGTGCCGGTGGTATCCAAATCCGCTGAGGAAGCAGCAGCCCATTTCGGGTTTCTGGGGATGTTCGTTAGTCGCGACCTCATCGGTTCGAGCGTGCAAACGCAGCGACGGCTGGGATGGCGCCCAGACGGCCGCGGACTCATTGCCGATCTCGACGGGGCGAATTATTTCGAACAGACCGCGTACGCGGCGCGGTAGTTGAGCAAAGACTATTGGAAGGTGGTGCTGCGAGGTTCTCCCACTGGATGCGCTGCATGGTGTATGGCTTTTTCGGATACGCCTTCTTGAACCTCGCTCTTTTCATGACCAAGGCTCCGAGCGGAAGCGGCAGCGGAGCCACTCCGCCAATCGTCTGGCGCGGATTTTCTGGCCACTGGACGCTGTTCTATTCCGCTGTGCTGGCGACCCTGTACTCAGCGGCGAAAGCGACCGAGGGTGTCCGGCGCTGCCTGAACGGCACCGGGTGCCCGCGACCGCGACCTTCTGTTCGCGTTGCGGCCAGTCTGTGATGCATATCTGAGCGTGTCGGTCGCAGCCGGGAGAGTAGGAAGATGGAGCTTGGGCTAAATCCTAAGCCACGCCATTTCAAGCCGTTCTAGTATTTTGACCACACGGGGTCGACAGAGTTGGCGATCGTCGTTGCTAGGCGATCCTGCCTCGAAATTTCTCTGTGGAAAACCAGGAAAAACAGGAAGAAAGAAAAAGGAGCATACAAGAAAGAAGAGAGATGGCCTCCAAACCGCCGAGATCAACCGCCGAGATCAACCGCCGAGATCAAGTGACTGCGGCCAACTTCTGGCGCAGTTCCCTTCGAAAAGAGGGAACGGAGGTCGATTATCAAGAGTTAAGCCGCTCCTGAGTGTGATTCTGCTTAGCCCGCTTCGCTATCAACCAAAAAATAATCACGGCAGTCAGGGAGGACAACACCATAGCGCCCAGCTCTGGCCCGATAACGAATGGGTTCGGGTGCCCAAGGCACCATGTTTGATAGCAGATGAGCAACCATCGAAACGCGACGTAGCTATCTAAGAGAGTCACAACCGACAATGTAAAAGCGGTGCCGTAAATGACTGCGGGGCGTCCAGACATACAGTTCTTCACCCTGCTTCACACGATAGCTCCGATAGAATGTAGAAACCAGCGAATAGGAGGCCCGATTTACCCTGTAACCGTCGTTGCCCAGCTCGGGACGCCGTTTTGCGCTGGATGTTTTACAGGGAACAAACGATTTGCGCGTTTGTTTCCGCGGACCACCCCCTAGTTTTCGGCCAGAAGGCCGGCGATTACGTTTTGGATGGTCTTGAAATCGGCGTCGCAAATCTCGTGGGCGGGAGAGCCGTTGCTCTCGTGGTATTCACCGCCAGGATGGACGTATCGAATGACTCCATGCTTGTCGACGATGAAACTGACCGATGTGTATTCCCTGTGTGCGCCATTCAGCCACCAACGCTTCAGCCCCGTCCAATCGCCGTCGTCAGCAACGGGAAAGGCAAACTGATAATGTACCGTGGCCCGCTTGACCCGTTCCAAATTCCAGTCGCCCGCCGGCTTTGGATGGAAAACGCCAATTACCTGAAGACCTTCTGCGCCATATTCCTGTTGTAGTTTACGCAACGCGGGCGCGGTAGCCGCGCAGAGCTCACACGTGTCCGTCCACCAACGCACCAGCAGGACTTTTCCCTTCAACTGGCTGATTTCTAGAGGCGAAGAGTTCACCCAATGATCGAGACTCAGATTCGGAGCCGGTGTGCCAATAAGTTCCTGGCCTTCGCGTGAATCGCCAGAAGCGACGAGCGGCAACAGGAGTAAGAAAACGCGAACAGATTTGGAGAACATGGACTGCTCCTTTCTGATCCTTCAGCGAACTCTTTTCCCAGCACGACCGGGCGCAGAGTCGATCTTCCGACTGACGCGGCGAACTGCTAAGAAGGTTAGCACGTAGTACGAAATTTTTTACCTCCCGGCTACGCAAAGTAGACGCGCGACAGCATGAATTAAACAGGGCAGAAGGGGCCAAGCTGACCCGTATGGTCAAGAATCTCAAACGCATTGAAAAGGCTTGGCTTCCGTTCTCGTAATTTCCTCGCACAGCTGCTTTCTGAAACCTCAAGAGCAGTTACAATCCGGGTTCGACAATCAAGTTTAGGGAGGCTCTGGAATGATTTGGGCTCGCATGCTAGCTTACATCACCGGAACCGCAGACCAGGAACTTTTACTGAGGAACGAATATCTGGCGAATTCTGGGGTCGTCCCAGAGTTGATGAGGAAACCGAGCGGTTTGTGGTGGGGATGGCGAAGGAAAATCCCGCATGGGGCAATTTCGGGCGTTTTCTAGCGGACCTTGTAGCACGCCGATTTCGTGGCGCAGAGCATAATTCTTCATCGGCTCAGACGGTTTGAGGTTTTTCGAGCGGCACAATTTCACGAGTTGGCGCGCTAGCGATTGTCGCAGCAGGTTCGGGAATGGAGCATGGACACTTAGAATCTACTTTTCCAGTAGTCAGGCCGGCGATGGCCGTGGGCCACGGCCAAGACCAGGACGGATTCTTCCACTTCTCGATAAATCACCAAGAAGGGAAAACAGGGAAGCTTAAGTGCGGGTGTCGTGTGCGAAACGCGGCCAGCGATGCGGTGCTTCTAAGATTCTATCGATCGTCTGATTGAGTCCGGCGACAAATCTCGTCGCGGCCAAAGGGCTGCGCTCACGGTACCAGCGCACAGCGAAGATCGCTTCTTCGATGGCGGCCGGATGAAAGGAGAATGAGTCAGCGCTCATTCGAGAGCGGACAAGAGGCGTCGACGAACGTCTTCAAGCAAAACCGGCTTGACGGCGCCGGAATCAATGTCGGCCGTACGGCGGGCGACTTCTTCGGCCCAGGCAGCTTGAACGGATTCGTCCTGCGTATTGTCCAGACTCTCGATGAGAGAGCCAGCAAGGTCGGCACGTTCCGACACGGGGAGAGAGAGCGCTTTTTTCAAAACGTCCGCCGGCTTCTTAGGTCATGAGTTTATTGTGCGAAGCGCAATCTCGTCGTTCTTTTCATCCACTTCAACGCCTCGCCCGGTTGCTCCCCGCGAGTCGAGCGTCCGGTAGACAACCGGACGCTCATGCTTGAATTCAATTTATTTAAATTGTTTCGCATCAGATAGATAAAGCACCCTGCGATTTCTCGCAAATGTTCAGAATGAGCTAAAACTCGAGGTTAAAATCGAAGAAGAACTTGCCGTAAACTGTTGAAAGTGAAGTGTTTCACTGCGCGCCTGTAGCTCAGCTGGATAGAGCATCTGGCCTCGAAGAAAAAGCTCAAATCCAACTAAGTCGTTTCTTTGGCGTCGTTTAAGCGCGATCCGGTCGCGTGTGGAACTCCTTCGATTGTCCCAACCGTTGTCCCAACTCCGTACAACTCCGTACCAAGAATTGGGCGACTATCTATGAAAGGCTCCAGTGCCGAAAGTCGAGTTCCGCGAAGAAGTCGCAGACGTCGCTCTCCCCGAACTTCTTGAGCAGCGCGGCCTGGGCGAGGGACGCTACGTGGCTCTCTTGCGACCTGAGCATTTGCGGCGACACGCAAAGGTAAAAAATAAGAAGGATTGCTAAACACCGATGAATGGCTGATCGCATGGTTTCTCAGGTCAAGAGACCGAACTTGTCCTCCGACTGGGGGTCATTGGGGTTTTTCGAAAACCAGGATGTGCTGCAATGGCAGTGCCTCCAACGTCCGCAAGTGTGCAAGCCCGACAGCTTTCATCTCTCTTTTGACCTGCTCCACGGACATCTTGTGAACCAATTTAATGGGCACATCGGGATCCTCCTTGCGGTATTCGACAAAGACAACGCGACCGCGGGGCTTCAGGGCCTCGCGGATTTTTGTCATGACTTCAAAGGGGTATGCTAGCTCATGGTAGACGTCCACCATCAGCACGAGATCCACGGCTTTCGCAGGCAGATTTGGATCCGTTTCGCTACCCCTCACCGCCTCCACATTCGTAACTTTCAGCGCCTGCGCACGTTGACGGATTGTCTGAAGCATTTCGTCCTGGATTTCGACGGCCAACACCTTACCGGCCCTGCCAACTCTCGGAGCAATGCGGAATGTAAAATAGCCAGATCCAGCACCTAAGTCCACTACGGTCTCACCGCCCCGGAGTTTCAGAGCATCTAGTACGATTGAAGGTTTCTCTTGGTCATCGCGCTCGGGGCGGTCTAACCAGGGGATGCCTCCCGGTCCCATCACCTGAGCGATTTCTCGACCCATGTAGAATTTCCCCGTACCATTTTGGTCATGAATGGCTCGCGTCTCATAAAGAGGCCGGTGCGGCTCAACGGCAGCCTGTACATGCGGATCGACCGAGGGGGGAGTTGTTCGGAGCGTAGATTCAGGAGTCTGTTGTTCGCCCGGAACGGCATGGGCGCCACCAGCGATCAATGCCAATGCGAGAGCGACAAGGATCCGACGGTGTTTGAGATTGAGAATCATGAATACCTCCCGACTACGGCGCAGGCTATCGCAGCGCCATATAGATTTCCACCTACTTACTTCAGTTACCTGCGTGCTTGCTCAGTCGCCCACTGGTTTTCACGAGTCGTTGCTGCCGAGCCAGTACAACGCATTGAAAAGGCTTGGTTTTCGCTCGCATAATTTCCTCGCGCAGCAGGTTTCTGAAACCTCAAAGCATGTACAATCCGGGTTCGATGATCAAGTGTAGGAGGCTTTGGAATGCTTTGGGCGCGTCTGCTCGCCTATGTCACCGGAACAGTCAATCAAGAATTGCTCTTGCGAAACGAATATCTGGCGGCGGAGAACCGGATCCCGAGAGGGCAGATCAAGGATCGCCTGCTGCTTTCGCTTTTCGTCGATTCCGCGAGACGTGGATGCGTGCCAAGCGGTGTCAAGAGGACATCAATGATTTTTGGATGGGTCACAAGCCGAAGACGACGTCCGAACTTTATTCCCGCATGGACGAGGAACTAAAACTGAGACTCCAAAAAGCGGAAACAGTCGGCGTCGAGTTCGAGATTCCTGCTCATGTTGCTCCAAAATGCTCCAAAATCTCGGTCCACTCAGTTGGATAGAGCGTCTGGCTACGAAGGAAAAACTCAAATCCCACTAAGTCGTTTCTTTGGTGTCGTTTAAGCGCGATCCGGTCGCGCGTGGAACCCTTTCGATTGTCCCAACCGTTGTCCCAACTCCGTACCAACAATTATCGATTATCTGCGAAATCGGCTCCCGTGCCGAAAGTCGATTTCCGCGAAGAAGTCGCACACGTCGCTCTTGCCGAACTTCTTGAGCATCGCGGCCTGAGCGAGGGACGCTACGTGGCGAGCGCGGTCGATGGGAAGAGGACAAGCCTCTAAAGCGTCTTCCCTCAATGTCTCAAGCGGATGGGCGGAAACTATCGGAATTTGACGGCGTTCAGTCTTCCATTCGCCGGAACGACGAAGTGATCCGGATGTGCCACCTGTCCCTGCCGAAAATGCTATCCGTCGCGAATGCCTTTAAAATCAGGGACCACCAGTACAACCGCGCTAACCCGGCGAAAGGATGAAAGGATGTAACACAGTCAGGCATCGGGATTCGCCCTGAACTCCCGTTATCGAACTGTTGGTTCGGGATTGACGGATTGCCCGCGGGAAACGCCTTAGCCTCTTCGCTCTGGGCTGAAGACAAGGACTTCGTGTCACGAAACACCTTTCTTTCGGGTCATTGCCTGCGCTGATGTCCACATAACTTGCATCGCTACCAAAGCCGCTGCAACTCGAGTCGCTCACCTTTCATGCCAAACAGAGTCAATAAAACATGTCTGCACAAAGAACGGCTTCTTCTTCCTGGAGGTGGTCATGATCAAGCGAGTCAGGTTGATACCATTCATGGTTGGGTTCCTGACGAGCTGTCTAATCTCAGCGGCGCAAGTATCGCAAACTTCTTTGGAGCGCAGACAGACGCTCGGCTATTTCGCTGATGAGTCTCGTATTGATGAGTTGTTATTCAACATTTCGAGAAAACATCATCCTGAGAACTTCGTAATCAGGAATGTCACCGTCATTTCAACGACCGAGGGTCGCGCGGTGCCCAATCAGAGCGTTGTGGTCGAGGACGGTCGCATCGCTGTCGTCGGCCCATCGGCATCGAGTCAGAGCTCTCGAGGGGTGCGAACCATCGATGGGGCTGGTGCATATTTGATTCCTGGCCTCACCGACATGCACATACACGAGTTCGGTTCTAGCAGCCAACATTTGTTGAACCTACTGGAAGGTGTGACCTCGGTGCGAGACATGGACGGGTTTCCATGGACTCTTCGGATGCGTGTGGCCGTAAACAGGGGCGAGCTTCTGGCACCGAATCTCTACATCTCTGGAGAAATCTTGAATGGCGCGCCGATGGGCCCCTACGCTCGCGTCGTGACGACTCCAGAAGAAGGAAGGGCTGCAGTTCGCAATGACAAAGCGGCTGGCTTCGACTTCATCAAAGTGCACAACATCATGAAGCCTGAAGTTTACGAAGCAATCCTTGATGAAGCGCACAAACAGGGCATCGATGTAGTCGGACACATTCCTCAGGGAATAAATGTTGCTGACGCAATCCGACTCGGTCAAAAGACAATGGAACACTTCAAAGGGTATATCCTTGACGAGACCCTTGCGATCAGCCATGAAAATTACGTCTCGGCGACAAAAGGTGCCGATGTCTGGTTATGTCCTACCTTCTCCACCTATCGAAACTACCTGAGAGGCGCTGATGCTCTGAGGGCACTGGATCTTCCTGAAATGCGCTACACATCATGGCGCGATCGAATCGACTGGAAGAAACGAGCCGACGAACCTGCCACACTGCAAATACAGGCTCGGCAACGGATTCTTCCTATGTCAGAGCAGATTTTTAAGGAGCTGCTTCCCGTGGGAGCGAGATTTATCGCGGGTACCGACTCCGGCGGAGGATATGCTCTGATGCCGGCTGGATTCATTCTGCACGAGGAACTTCGAATCATGCAGAAGGATGGCCTCTCTCCAGCTGAGACCTTGCGGACTGCCACTGTAAATGCCGCGGCTGCGATGGGCCGCTCAGCAGAATTTGGTACCATCGAGCCCGGCAAACGCGCGGATATGGTTCTGCTCTCCGCCGACCCGCTGCTCGATTCAGCAAACCTTTCACGGATTCAAGCGGTGATCGTTCGCGGCATCGTGCTGGATCGCAGAGACCTAGACTCAATTGGCGATCGCATCCGAGCGATCTATGATCCTCATCCTGCGCCATCCACGGCTACCGTTGCGACGCGAGATGATGTCCAGCAGATGATCTCGCGTATGGCTTCGCTCCACGAGCATGGTTTCGTATTTCGTACGCAAAACATTATTTTGTTGGCCCAGGTATTGCGGGACGAAGGCTACACGGCGGAAGCAGCCAAAATCTCCAACTTGCAGTAGCCTCGGATAAGCTGCGAGTGGCTGCAGCGGGCAGTGGATTATTCTGCTCGAAAGTGCCGACATGGTGCTTCAAGGCACTAAGGGAAAACTTGGGACAATCGACGTTGCTAGGTACGGCCCGCACGAGCCTGGCGGGCCGCAGGGCGGTTGTATGACAAAGAGCCCATCCAATTTTTTCCAGTCCGAGGCAATCTTCGCGAGGAATTTGTTCGGCGCTACGCCTGCTGAGGCCGTCAAGCTTCTTATTCGTAGCGGAGGGCCACGATGGGATCGAGGGCAGCAGCGCGGCGTGCGGGGATGATTGAAGCCGCGAGCGCAACAAGAATTATGCCGAACAAAGCGACCAGAAACGAGATCACATCGCCGGGCTGGACGCCAAAGAGCATGGAGCGCATCAGTCGACTACCACCGATGGCCAAGGGTACGCCAGCGAGAATGGCCACTCCGGTGACGAAGAAGCTTTCGCGCAGAATCATCCACAGCACTTGCTGGCGTTGCGCGCCGAGGGCCATGCGCACTCCGATTTCCGAAGTGCGGCGGCCGACGCGATAGGCGAGCGTGCCGTAGAGGCCGGTGGCGACAAGCAACACCGCGATGACGGCAAAAAAGGCCGAGAGACGGGCAAAAAGGCGGGCCTGCGAGTAGGACTCGTCGAATTGGGCCCGCTGGGTCATGGGCTTCTGCATGGGAAGATTGGGGTCGAGGTCGTGCAGAACGGCGCGGACGCTGGGAATGAGAGCTTCAGGATAGCCGCGGGTGCGCAACTCGACTTGCATGTTGTCGATCGAGGCGTGTTGCACGTAGGGGAAGTAAAGAGTGGGCTTCCCACGTGAAACAAGCATTTGAAGCTCTTTCAAGCCGGCGGACCATTGGCAAGGTCGTTCTGATCCCTTGAAGTGTGGGAGGAACTCAAAGGTCATTCTGTCAGATGGCTGCGGTCGCTCGGCACTGGATGCCAGCTTGTCCTCTGCCGGCATCAGATCACTTCCGGTTTGCCACTCGGCCAGAATCTGCGCTGTCGCGTCTCACTCGACAATAATCCGATCTGCCCACTCCACGAGCGAGACAAAGATCGCCGGACTGCCGAATTTCGCCTGTCCCTGCGGAAAATGCTATCCGTCGCGAATGCCTTTAAAATCAGCGACCACCACGCTAACCCGGCGAAAGGATGTAACAACCTTACATGCCCTGTGGTTGGAGAAATAGCAATTCGCCAGCCCCAGCGGCGGATTTTCAGTGGTACATGGGCACGGGCTTGCCCTGGATTTGCAGGATGGCCTCGTGGGTGGGCGCGGTGAGCCGTGCGCGATGGGAGATTTCTTCGAGCGTGGGCAGCGCTTCTTTGGCGTCCGGGCCGATCTTGCCGAGAGCATAGATGGCGCTGTCGAAGACGTAGTTCGGGCCCGGATCGGTTTTCAGGCATTCGATCAACGCCGGGACCGCAGCGCGGCTGCCGGGATCGATCGCTCCGAGGGCCTCCGCTGCGCTGGCGCTCCCGGTGCGCACGAGTATTTTATTCTGTACGAATCGTTGCGGCCGAAGGAGGGACCCAGAACAGCGGGAGGTGCAGAAAGCTGCGTGCAGCTCTAAGCAACTCCCCAGGTCTAAAACAGCAGTCTGAGCGACTAGAGATTCATTGTGCCTTCGAACTAAGATCCAAACTAACAATGCCGACAACAACTAGGATGCTAGCCGTGTGTCTCCCCGGCGTAATGACGAGCTTCCGCCGCCTCTTCAACCGAGGTGAAAACGTAAGGAAGCCACGGCTCCGGGCGCGGGGTGAGACTAGCGCGGCTCGTCCAGTGTCAGGTTTGGGACCGGCGTGTCGGGGTTCAGCGGAGGCTTGCGCGTGTGCCATGTGGTCACTCTTTCGTAAGCGTGTGCGAGGGCCAGCACCTGCGGCTCGCCAAAGTGGGGACCGACGATCTGCAAGCCGATTGGGAGACCGCCCTTCGTGAAACCACAGGGGATGGAGATCGCCGGCAGACCAAAGACGTTGAACTGCCCGGTGTTTTCCACCTCAGGGTTCAGCATCTTTTCGGTTTCCTCCCGTTTGATGGCGGCTTCCACCGTGCGCGGCGTCTTTCGTCGCGTCGGCATTACCAGGAGATCCACATCCTGGAAGACATCGTCCACGGTACGTCGAAGCAACTGGACCTGCCTCCACCCTTGAACATACGCGGACGCCTTTGCGTCCGCTTGGCGCTGCAGGAACCTCCGCGTGGGTATTTGATAGAGCTGGGGCGATTTTTCGAAATGCTGCTGGTGATATGCATATGTTTCCCCGGCGAGCGTCGCGCCCTCTGTGCTTGGCAAGGTGACCTCTCGCGAGCTCTTCGTTAGTTTCGCCAATTCCACGAGGGCATCTTCCACTGCCTTCCGGATGTCCTCATCGAGCAGGTCAAAGTACGGAGCACGAGGAATCCCGAGCCGCAACCCACTGACCGGCTGCTTCAGGGCCCCCGCGTAATCGGGGATCGCGTGTTTCTCGCTCGAGATGTCCAGCCGGTCGTAGCCGGCCAGCGCCTGCAGCATGATGGCCGCGTCTTCGACCGTCCGAGTCATCGGACCGCAGTGGTCGAGCGTCCACGTCAACGGTACGATGCCGCGGATGCTCACGAGGCCGTAGGTGGGCTTCAACCCGACGATCGAGCAATAAGACGCTGGCGTACGGATGGAGCCTCCGGTGTCGGTTCCCAGCGCGCCGTAACACATCTCAGCCGAGAGCGCGGCGGCCGAGCCGCCCGACGATCCGCCTGGGCTCCGCTCGAGCGCCCAAGGATTCCTCACTGGTCCGAAATAGCTCGTCGCCGAAGTGCCGCCCATGGCGAACTCGTGCAGGTTCACCTTGCCAATGATAATCGCACCGGCTGCCTGGAGGCGCCGAGTGACTTCCGCGTCCTCGGTGGGAACTCGATCTGCGAAGACGGCGCTGGCGGCTGAAGTCCGTACGCCGGCGGTGTCAATGTTGTCCTTCAGGGCGATCGGAATCCCGTGCAATGGGCCACGCAACGTGCCTCGCTGCTGCTCGCCATCGAGCTGACCGGCCAGTGCCATAGCCTGCTCACGCATGAGGGTTACGAAAGCATTTAGCTTCGGGTTGTAAATCTCAATCCGCCGCAGACAAGCTTCGACTAAACTGGAAGGCGTAACCGATTTCGCACGAATGCGGTCCGCGGCATCTTTCAAGGTCAGACTAGCGAGGTCGCTGTCGACAGCACTCGACGGGTTTGCCTGAGCGCGTCCCGTAGGTTCTTGCAGGGGCGCGGTGAGGCCGGCGTTCCCGGCGTAGGAGAGGCGTGCGGAAGCAAGAGCCGCAGCGCCGGCGAAAAGAAAGTGCCGGCGGGAGTGCGCGTGACTACCCATGAGACTGTCCTCCTGATGATGAAATGTACTTTCGCTTTAACAACGAGCCGGATTATACCCCGCTTAACGAAGTGCTGGCCCGGGCGTGACGATCCAACGCTGTTTAGGGAATCACCGAACAGATGGCTGCTTCCGTTGCCTCTTCGCGCGAGGTGAACGCAAGCGGAAGCCATGACTCCGAGCGCGGCAGGTTTCCAAGAGCGCGAAACAATCCAGGCTATTTCAGCCCAAGGATGGCGGCTGCCTCGCGAAGAACTCCTCGCTTGCATCGATATGCGGAGGCTCCTTTTAGAGACTTCTCAATCTGATCGATTGTTCGCGTAAGGTCGACGCCGCGGAAGGTCTGCAGGAGGGGATTGGCTCAGAAAAGTGGGAGCAGATCGTCACGCTGCCGAAATCGATTGGAACACTGAAATCCGTCAAAGTGTTGAGCCTGTACGGGAGCCACCTTGTGCGAATCCCGCCCGAGATAGGCGACATGACGAGTTTAGAGGAGTTTGATCCGTATAGGTCGCATTGCCTGAATTGGTTTCCACACGATATTGCGTAGTGCATGCGACTGGCTCGCAGCCGCGTCAGCACATGGTTCCTTTACAGCAACTATAAGTACAGACCTCCGTTTCAGCGGCTGCTTCGGGCAATAGTCAACTGTAATTTGAAACGAGTGAATGGAGAGCGGGTCGTAAGTCCCCGTAAGTTATCAAGTCGCTCCCAGTAAGGCCGAACCAGGAAAGTCTCCCAAGACAACATTTCAAAACCCGCCGTACTCTAAGTCTCTGGGCTTAACTCCGATTCTCCAGGATCCGCTACGGGAGCGACTATGATTCGAAGGGTCTTCGCATTTGTGCTGTTCGGACTTATTGCCACGTGTATCCCGAGTTGGATTCAATCAAAACAGGCGGCGGGCCAGGATTCGTGCGCTCGGAAGAACGAAGATTGGGTCAGGGACGTGTTAGCAAAAATGGAGACCATAAGGCCTGGAATGACGCGGGCTGAACTCCTAGGAGTTTTTAGGACAGAAGGTGGTCTCTCAAATGGGCTGAAGCGACGATTTGTCAGTCGTGAATGCGCATACTTCAAAGTTGACGTTGAATTTGAAGCTGTTGGTCGACCGGGCTATGACAGCGATGGCCGTGTGACCGTGGAAGAAGACCCACGGGACATCATTGTTAAAGTCTCGCTCCCGTATTTGCAGTTTAGTGTCGCCGACTAACTCCTCAGTTGTACCGAATGTCCAGAAAATCGCAGCTGAAGTTGAAGAATGAAGTTGCTGTAACCTCTTCAGAAGTGAGTGGGATAAACTGACGGTAAGCGTCTTGTGTGAACCGTCTGGACGAAGTGTGAGCAAGTGAGGACTATAGCCCTTGTGGGCACCAAGGTTAGTGTCCACGAGGGGATAAGTGGACACTTCGAAGCAGTCGCTAAACGAAGTTAGGTTGCGGCGGCGCTGGACGATCGAAGAAAAACGAAGGATAGCGCAAGAGACGTTCCTGCCAGGGACGTCGGTGGCACAAATAGCACAAAGCTACGCTTTGAACGCCAATCAGCTTTTTCTTTGGCGAAGGTTGTGGCGCGAAGGTCGTCTGGGAAACGACGCAGCGAAGAAACTCCTGCCGGTAACGATCACCGATGAGCGACTGGTGGAAGCTGTGAAAGTTGTGGAGGCGGCTTCGCCGTCGCCTTTGGGGACGATGGAGATCAAGCTCGCCAAAGGCAATGTTCACATCGCAGGCAAAGTGGATTTGGTGGTGTTGCGCACCGCGCTGGAGTGTTTGCTCGGATGATCGGGCTGCCGGCAGGAACGCGCATCTGGATCGCTGCAGGAGTCACGGATCTGCGGCGCGGATTTACGGGACTGAGTGGAATGGTGCAGACGACACTTCAGGAGAATCCGTTTTCCGGACATGTGTTTGTGTTTCGTGGACGGCGGGGAGATCTGATCAAGT
>Ga0210384_10002179_pt1 | contig 24404 bp, 12 predicted proteins | sample IncBWH2MmetaG_FD_160574 | JGI IMG/M metagenome (GOLD analysis project Ga0210384, IMG submission 160574) | Forest soil microbial communities from Barre Woods Harvard Forest LTER site, Petersham, Massachusetts, United States - Inc-BW-H-2-M | ecosystem: Environmental > Terrestrial > Soil >...
CACAAATTCCCTTGGCTGTCGGTCTCTCTGTTCGCCATTATTCGGAGTTAAGCGATGCCGAGAACGTATTCCTATACCGGGGACTCATGCCCCAAGGTATCGCTGCGCGCGCCGTTGCCGCACGTGGCAATCACTGATATAAACGGACTCTTAGTGCAGCAATCCAGCCGTCCTGCAACCTGTCTCTGAGACGAAAGAGAAATCGAGGGAATCCAGCACGGACTCCCCCGCTCATTCGAAATAGTCGAAGCGGCTACCAGATCAAGTGCAAGCCCAGCTGCATGGTTCGGCTTCCGCCGTTGAACTGGTGGTTGTTCAGGAACAGGTTACCGGAGGTCACGAAAATATATCCGGCGCTTAATGGGTTGGCGTTCGTGTTCTGATCGATCGTGCCGTTATTTGTGGGCAAGCCAATGCTGAAATTCCGGTGGTTGAATGTGTTATAAGTCTCGGCGCGGAATTGCAACGACAAGCGCTCCGAGAGTTTTGTGTTTTTGAGCAGTGACATATTCCAGATGTTCAGACCCGGCGTGGACACTGTGTCTCGTCCTGCGTTTGCTTTGGCTCCCACTCCAGCTTGGATGAAGCGCGCCTTGGGATTCGCAGCGACGTAGCCGACGATATTGGAGTCATCGCCACTGCCGCAGGTGGCGGGATCGGTGACGATGCTGGTCGCACCGCCGGCTCCGGCGTTGCACACAAAATTGACGGTGCTGCCCGTTAGGCCAACTCCTGCAGGATTGATGATGGTGCGGTCGCCCGCAGAGTCTCCGTTAGCGTTCGAATCAACGCCTGACAAGGGAGTTACAGGCTGGCCGGATTCCGCCAGATACGTGCCTCCCCATTCCCATCCGTGGGCGAGGGCCTTCACAAAGGCATGATCCGTGTGCACGTTGGGAATTTCATAAAGGAACGAGAGTGCGAATTTGTGCCTGATGTCCAGGGCTGATAGGCCGCGTTCAGCGGCAAAGTCAAAACCGTCCTGAGCCCGCCGCGGATTGACGCGGCTACTGAACAGCTCATTTGTGGCGTTGTCGATGTTCTTCGAGTAGGTGTAATTCGCCCGGAGATAAATTCCGCGAGCGAAGCGGTGGATGAAATCGGCAGACCCAGCGTGATATATGCCGCTACCGATCGGCGGGAACGTTGTCAAGCTTCCCAGGAAACCGTCTGCCGAGAGCGGGAGTGGATTGTAGTTGTCGAAGCTCTGAAGCGTGCTCGCCGGGCTTACCACTGTTGCCGGCACGTCGCTGGGGTTGATGTACGTCGGAAGCGGCGTGATGCCGCCACCGGGGAAACGCGGGTCAAACGCGGACGCTGAATTCAGCCGCTGTTGAACCGGCAGTTCCAAGCTTCGTGTACCCACATAGCGCACTTCGACGCTGCTGTCACGGAACAGTTCGTGTTGCACGCCCAACGTCCAGGTGATGACCTTTGGCGACACATGATTCGGAATGAGCGATTGGGTTGCCGCTCGAGCCTCTGCTTGCGTCACCGGCGGAACGTTTACCTGCAGCAATCCGCCGAATTGCAGGAACCCCTGCCCGGCCGCTGGATTGGTTGGATTGGCCGCGTTGAAAGTAGCGCACCACTGAGGCGCTCCGGCGAGCGCGCAAGTCAGTCCGGGATTTTGTTCCGATTGCAATTGCGGCGGCAAGCTATTGATCGCGAAGTTGTTCGGATTGACGTCGTACGCAAGACCGGCGCCTCCGCGGACCGCCCACTTGCCGTTGCCGCGCGGGTCCCAGGCAAAACCGAACCTGGGGGCAAAGTTGTTGGTGTCCGGTTTTGGCGCGCGGAAAAACAGCCCGCGCGCGGGATCGTCCGAAATACCGTTGATGGCTTGCAGGTTTTCGTCGCGTGGAACGCCGCTGTACTCGTAACGCAGTCCAAGGTTCAACGTCAACCTGGGCGTCAGTTTCCAATCGTCCTGCACAAACCAATAGAACGCATTGTAGTTGTCTGCCACGCTTCCCGAGCCAGCTCCCCGCAATGCGCCATTGGCGCCGGTCGGCACGAAGTCGTTGATGAACTGGCTCAGCGATGCATAGTCCCATTCACCCCGTGCGCGCGGCAGGACATTGGTCGGCGCAATGTATTTCCGCGCTTCCACACCGAACTTGAAGGTGTGCTTCCCGCGGATGTAGGAAATATTGTCAACCCATTGATAAACGTTCTGCGTGTAGCCTGCCGGCGCAAGGCCGTCCGGTCCAAGGTTGCTTCCAAGTTCGTCGACTTCAACGTTTGGAAAATTCTGAAAGGCGCTGGGCACCAACAGGTTCGGTCCGTTCAAACGCGAATACGACGTACGGAAATCATTGATCACGCTGTTGGTAATCGACCAGGCGTCGGTGAAGATGACTTTGCGGGCGTCCACGCTGTACGTTCCGAGGAATTGTGTTTGTGGTTGCGAGGGGTTGAAGTCTGGCTGACGAAGCCTGTCATATAGAAAACGTCCGCGCAGTTGATGCCTTCCCAGGCTCGCATCAAGGTTCACGATAAAATCGTGCTGATTGGCGAAATTCGGCGCGATGGACTGAATCGTGCCCACCGGGATTGCTTGTCCGTTTACCTGCACTGCTGCATTCGCGGTTGGCGCCACCGGGAATTGCTTTAGGATGTCGGTGATCGCGCTGTCGTGCGCGAGCGTCATCAGAGTAGCCAATCCATCCGCGGTCGGTGAGGAAAAACTCGGGCTGGAGGAGGCCAGTCCATTGTTCTGGAATTCGTACGCGCCATACACGAAGAATTTATTGTGGATGATCGGCCCGCCCGCGCTCGCGCCTGCCCGGTTATAATCGAAACGGTCTTTTTTTCCGCGTTGCTTTTCCAAATTGTCCAGCGCGTCGTAATTCCGGTTTCGATCGTATCCCCATCCAGCGCCATGCCAGTTGTTGGTGCCGGACTTCGTCACGATATTGAACTGGCCTCCCGCGGAGTGTCCGTTTTCTGCGCCGAATTGATTCGTTAGAAGCGTGAACTCCGCCACCGACTCCTGGATCACCGGCTGAGTCGGACCATTGGTGTCAATCTTGTTGTCATCGACCCCGTCAATCGAAAATCCGTTGAATCGGGGGCGCGTTCCGCCGATCGATCCTCCTGAGCCCAGCACTCCGCCCTGTTGTGTAGTTGTTCCCGGCGCATACACCGAGTATTCCTTTACATCCCCGCCTATCGTGTTGATGGGAACGTCCTGCACGGCCCGCCCGCTGAATGTCGCCTCCAATGTTGAAGACTCCGTCTTCACTAGGTCCGCGCCTGCTTCCACTTCGACGGTAGCAGTCACGGAGCCGAGCTCCAGATCGACTCTCGCTTCCGTTACTTGGTTCGAATTCACGATGATGCCTTTTTGCACCGCTTTCTTGAATCCGTTTTTTTCTACCGTCACCGTGTACGTGCCGACTAACAAATTTGGAAACACATACGTCCCCGAACTCGAAGCCGTCGTAGTCATTGAGACGCCGGTGGCTTCGTTTTCTGCGGTTACCTTGGCTTCTTCGATGCTGGCCTGGCTTTTGTCGGCCACCGTCACGCGAAGCGTTCCGTCCAAACGTTGCGCCCGGGCCGCACTGCCGAGCAATATACAAAGTACCCCTGCCTGTGCCATGAAGATCAGTCTGCGCATTGCCTCTCCTTCAGAGCTATAGAATTGTTTTGCTTGCATTCGACGCAGCTTTTTCCAACACCCGCTGCAGCGTTAAGCGTGGAAGATGCACGCAGCACTCCACTCCAAAAATTCAATTGGTGATTGTTTTTCAATGACTTGCGAAATGGTATTTCTGAGCGGTTATGAGTTCACGGAGGGGAGCCAATGCGCTTCATCGCAAGATGTCGGCACTTTGAATCAAACAATTGTCGTATTGTCACGCTCGATCGTTAACTGACAACTGACAAAGAAACTCATCATCAAATTCCAGATTCTGGATACTTTTGTACTCACCGAAGACTCGAGCCCACGCTTAGCAATCGGAAAAGGCTTTTACGGAGAGTGCGACGTTCCACGAGTGTGTTGAATAACCTTCAGCTCGTATACAGTTGGCCACTGCTTTCCGGTGACGAAGAGACGATCATGCCGGGGGTCGTACGCTATTCCATTTAAACTTAAAACCGATTCGGCATCGATCCTCTGATTGGAAGGCAGCAAGCCTGTGAGGCCAATCCATGCGATCACATGCCCATCCAACCGACGTGCAACCGCCTCTATCCTTTGTTTCGTTTTCGCCGCAAGAAACTGTGCCGGGGGCGCATCGTTGGCTCCCATAAACTATGCCGCCGCTGCTAATCCGACCTCGGTGATCATCGGAGATTTCAATGATGACGGCAAACTGGATTGGCCATGGCCGACCTCGGTGGCAACAACGGCAACCTCCAACCGGCACTTACGACTTCCTCGCTGACGCGCTTCCAATGAGCAGATCGGTTGTGTAGAAGTAACTCGCTAGCGATTCAGTCGAACTTCAACGGTTCAAGCAACTCTTGAGGAGCACGATGTAACGGTTTTCCAAACCGCCGCCGAGGACAACTGTTGCTACGCATTAAGTCTGAGTGCGATCGGGTGATGCATTCACAGAAGAATCGTCTAACAAGAGGTTGCAAATGGCACACCGCTTGGGAGCAGTGCGACTTAGCCTCGGTCAATGCCCGTCACTCGAGACCAGAACTAGTACAGGTGGCCACTAACCAGATTCAGGCAAAAGCTGCCAAAAAACGTCACTATCGGTCCGCTAGGAACCGCCTGGTGTTCTGCGCGCGCTGCGTCGTCCTCGAATCCTTCCGGGGACCGATAACCCAAGGCTGAATGCAACCGGCATCGGTTGTAATATTCTTCGATGAATTGCTCCAGTCCTCGCTGCAAATCTTCGAAGTCGCGGTACGCGCTGGCGTAAATCTCTTCGCGCTTTAGCGTTTTCAGAAAACTCTCGCAGGTGGCATTGTCGTATGGATTCGCCGGTCTACTTATGCTCGGCAGCATCCGATGATCGAAGAGCTTTTGGATGTACTGTCCGCAGGCATACTGCACGCCCTGATCGGAGTGGTGCACGACTCCGGGCGGCGGTTGTCAATTCGCAATTGCCCGTTCCTGCAAAGTGTCTAATACAGAGATGTATCACTCCAGGGGTTCACTCCAAATTCACTTCGTGTATTCAAAGGTCTGTGCGATCTGGCCTTCTCGAAGGATCTGTTCTACGTTGAACAGAGAGCTGAATTTCTGGGAGGAGTTCGACACTGCATCGAACAAGCAAAGGAGGGTTATCACAATCCTCCACCTTCACAGGCATACGTCCGGAAGCCGTTCAAAATCTTGTTCGGCATCCTGATATTTGTCCTGTTCCTGGCCGTGCTAATCGGCGGTCGATAGAAAGAGAAGGAGCTTCCCATTCCTGACGACCTGGCAGAACTTCACTACTCGCTTTCTTCGTATGGAAGGACTCTCGGCCCAGTGGTGCAGATGATGTGCAACTGGGGACGCTCACACTTGAAGCGTCTGTCAGCAAAACGATGATCAGCGATACGGTATCGGAGTCAAATCTGGTGCGCAGGTGGTGCACAAAAGCTTGCAAATGGGGTGTCTCAGTTGGCACTACAACGGTGTTGAAAACCGCTGTATGTTCCGTTGCGCGTTGCTAGAGAACAGATATCTCTTTGTCCTTGTCCGAAAAACGCGTTAGTAAGAGGCGGTGCTTATCCGGATGTCAGGTCTCATTTTCAAGCTGATTGCTTCCGAATCGCTTGTTATCCGGATTGGGTTCGTTGGCGTCTCGACGAACTCAACGTCACGCCTTGATGCCAGATAAAACTTGCGGCAATCCTCTACTTCGAAGTGCTGAGTGCGACCCAAACACTTGAAGGTGCGAGCCAGCTGGCCGGAGCCGCTTGGTTCACCTCGGCTTCTGCTTTGATGATTTAACGAGGCAACCCAAATTGGCCTTCTCGGAGTGGGATCCAGATTGAAATACCGTGGATTCCTGGATTCGGGTCCTAAGACCGTCGATAACGGGTGGGATCGTGTCGTATTTACTTCCCTTAACAACCAGCACGAGAAGGGCAGCCTCGCCCGGATTGTCGGCACTGGAAGTGATCGCGACGCCCTGGATGCCTTGTCCTTTCAGCAACTCGGTTACGTGAGCAGATTGGACTTTCCGCGCACGCGCAACTTCTTCGTCACTCAGTGCGGTGACGCTGCTTGCTGAAACTGCAGATTGAATAAGGGCAGCGCTCTCGACTGAACTGAGGACTCCTTCCCGTGGAATATCTCCTGTTTGCAATATGCGCGTACGTTGGCCATTTACTTGAGACGGAAGCCCAATCAGCGACGCTGCTTTCCGCAGTACCAAGAGGATCGCTGCCTGGCCAGGCTGATCGAGGCTGGGCGCAACGCCTATGGCACGAACTTGAGGGTAACCAAGAAGCACCGCAGCACTGGTGTCGCGGGCGACGGCAGCGGCTTGTAGCGCTTCTGGCGTGGCAGCCACGGTCTGGGCAGTTGCGGGTGTTGCGCTCACTTGAGGACCTGGAAGGCTGCATCCCGCGACGGGGTGCATGGATGTTGTGCCGACAAACGAAGGGCGCTCAGAGGTGTTTGGATCGGCCAGAGCAGCGAGCACATCCGAAATTGGCGCTGCCACGGTTTCCGTATCCGCGCTGGCCACCAACAGGGCGACGGGATCCGCACCACTTTGCGTGACAAGCAGTGAGCCGGAATCTCCGTCGGCGCTGAAGCCCTGGCTGCTTACGATCACGAGGTTATCGAAAGTTGCCAGAAACGACGGGCCGGTCCCGCAGCCCTTTTGATATTGCACATTAACAACAGCATTGATCGCGGTAATGGACGAGCAGGTGAGACCCGTTGAGCGTCCGCTCTTGGCAATAGCCAGACCAATCGAAGGAGCGACACCCGCGTTCGCGTGAGGCGGAGCATCTGTCGGCTGCCCATTTTGCGTGGTCCCGCCTAACTCCAGAATTGTCCCGAGCGGATCCACCTGACCGGAAATGGCCTGAGCCAGTGCGGCATCAACGAACGATGTGGTTGTGAGAGGACTCTCGAGGTTCACAAATTGAGAGAGATTTGCCACCGTGGCGCTGCTTGCTGTCGAGCAACCTGAATCGATCAGGCCTGGTTGGATGATTGCGTCGCCGACGCTGCCCGCGTCGCTTCCAGCCAAAACGTGGCCAGCACTCAGGATGTACTGGTTGCCGCCGCGTGACACGAGCGCGCCCAAGGTGCCTCCACAGCACGTGGCGGAAGTGCCGGAACTTCCGTTGTCGCTTGCGTTCCCGCCGGAAACTCCCAGAGGAACCGGCGTCTTCTGCGCGACTTGATTGCGCGACTGAATGGTGACCGTCACTTTGCACACAGCGGTAGAGTCCGCCTGAGAAACGGCGGTAACAATCACCGGAGCCGACACACTCTTACTGTTGCTTGAGGTGGTAGGAACGGAGTTCGGCGCAGAATACAGGCCCGCTGTGGAAATCGTGCCTGCTGTGCTGGTGCCACCAACAATGCCATTCACTTCCCAAGTAATTCCAGTATTAGACGTCCCCGTGACGGTTGCTGTGAATTGCTGAGAGCCAAAGGTTGGCACAGTGACCGGACTCGGCGTGACCGAAACGCCGATTCCTCCGTGAACGATAGCGCTTGCCGTTCCGGACTTTGACGTATCCACTTGTGCCACAGCGGTGATTGTCACAGGCAGAGGAGTAGCGACCGCAGTGGATGGGGCTATGTATAGGCCGCTCGAGGAGATTGTGCCGTACGTCGAATTCCCACCGGGGACTCCGGCTGCCTGCCAAGTCACAGCCGTGTTCGACGAGCCATTCACGGCGGTTGTGAATTGTTGTGTCTGGCCGAATTGCAAATTCACAGTGGCTGGAGAAACGGACACCGTCACCCCGGAACTGAGCGTAACAGGCACGTTTGCGGAAGACGTGCCATTCGCCTGGGCGATGCAAGTAACCGTCACGGTGCTGGGCGTGGAGAACGTGGCAGGGGCGGTGTACAGTCCCGTGCTGGAAATTGTGCCCGAGGTCGCATTTCCACCGACGACGGCATTCACTTCCCAGGTGACATTGGTATTTGCGTCCCCTGATTCCAGGCAGGTGAACTGTTCCGTGCCACCCAATCCCAGGATTGCCGTTGTTGGAGTGATATTGACCGTGATGGTTTCTTTTGAGGTGGCGCTGCTCCCGCCACCACACGAAATGCAGGAGAAAACGGCCAGGCAAGCAATCAGAAAAACAAGACCGCTGCGGGGTGCGGAAGCTCCAGAAGTAACGGGAGATCCGGACCGGACCGCATTTCGAAGGAGTTTGGGGTTTTCCTCGAAACCGCGGCCGATCCGGAGTCTTTGTTTTGCGTCCCCCTTTCTCGAAGAGAGCAACTTCTCCGAAAAAATCATGTGTAGGGTATCCCCAAATTTCACCGCCAGGGTGTCAAGAAACGTAAGGAGTTGTATCAGACGTTTATGCATTTCGGGCCGGGCCATAATCGCTCCTCAACGCGGCAGCGGTACAATGAGCACGCGGTTGTTCGCCTGATCCACGACCAGCGCGCGGTTTCTTACGGGATCAATCGCCACACCAAATTGCTGAGAGACGGAAAGCGGAATGATTGCTTTGACCGTTTTGGATTGAAAATCCATGACGGAGAGCGTCTGACTATAGGTATTGACGGTCACAAGAGTGCTGCTGCGGTAGTTGTAGTCAATGGCTGTGGGGTTGATGCCTACCCTGTAGGGAGCGCTCGTAACATACGACGAAGTCGCAGGCCTTGCCGTGATCGAAAGAAAGCTGTTCGCCAAGCTGGAAGCAATGAGGAAAGTATCGGAATCGGGATCGTACATGGCTCCTGTGGGAAGCTGAAAGCCGGTCTCACGGTCAAGAACCTGAGAAGAGCCCAGGTCGACGATGACAACCTGGTTGGAGGCAGCCTCTGCAACGGCGGCGATATTGCGCGTCGGGTCGATCGCGACCGCGCTGGGCCCCGCGTCCAGAGCAAGCGTGGATGGTGTGCCAGGACTCTGTATATTAAAAAAACTGACCTGCGCTGAGTTACTGTCGGCGACGACCGTAGTTCCAGTTCCCGGATGAATAGCAATGCCAATGGGTTGTGAAGTCTTTATCGTGCTCGACGATGAAGTTGAGGGAGCAACGGAGACTGTCGAGGCAAGGGCAATGTTGTCGAGGTCAATTACCGAGACGGTGTCGTCCTCATTGTTTGTCACGGCAGCGCGCCCGAAGACCGAGGACACTGCCACTCCGGTAGGAGATCGTCCTACATTCAGCGTGCCAAGAATGCTCATGTTGCTGAGCTTGAACACGGTTATGTTGTTCGAACCCGTGTTGGTAACGACGGCGATATCTCGCTGCCGATCGATGGCCACCCCGTGAGGAGAGGCTCCCACGTTAACGGCCTGCATGACCGCGAAATCCTTTACGTTGGAAACTGTGCCATCCGCGTTCAGTACATCCAGCACATATCGTGCGGGAGAAGAAAGCAAAGAGGAGGGCACTGTCGCCGCGAGTTGGCGGGAGCTTGCGAACGATGTCGTGAGCGGCGTTTCACTGAGGCGCACGAGCGAGTTGTTCGTGAAGCCCGCACCAAGCACGGTGATCGTCAAACTAGAAGCGCTGGTCAAGCTGTTAAAGGGACTGATGTCGAGGATCTGAGGCTGTGGTGCAGCCAGATTCGACCGAACGGCTCCTAATTGAATGAAGCTGACTGTGCCGTCGTTCTGGTTCACAACCAAAGCGATGTTTGAGGTCGGGTCAATGGCCACCGCCGTGGGGCTATTTCCCACTGTAAACTGCGTCAGAATCTGCTGCGACTGCAGATCCAAAAGCGTGGCAGTGCCGTTGGAGTTCACCGCAACGGCGATATTGGTTAAGGGATTGATGGCCGACGCGACGTATCCGGTTAAGTTCGTGCCGATCGCGCTGACACTCTGGTCGAGCAAACTGAGAATCGAGATCGAGGTAGATGCCGGATCGGTGTAAATGGCATATTCCGTTTCGGGATTAACCGCGACTCCGCGGGTGTTTTGTTCGACGCCAAGGGTGACGAGCGGAGCGGCTGCGCTAACGGTTCCATTCCCAACGGGAGAGCTGGAAGACGTATCCGGTTTGCCTGTCTGTGAATAGGTGAACGTAGCGCTCGACGGAACGCTGGAAACTGTAAACGTGCCATCGAAACTGGCGTCGTTGACACCGGCGATCACAACGGTTTCTCCAACGCTCAGCCCATGTGACCCGCTGGTTGTGATGGTAGTCGTGCCGCTGCTTCGCACAGCTCCGTTCGAAGAAGGTGGCGCGATACTCGCAACAATCTCACTCCCGTTCCCGTTCAGATCCACGAAGGCAAGGGAGCCGTTTCCGCCTGGTGCGACCAAGGCCCAATTCAACTTTGGCTCAACCGCGATCTGAGGATAGAGTCCGGTCTGCGCAATCTGCGACACCGTTTGATCGGTCTTCACGGTGGGGTTTTGGGGAGTCGCGGAGCCTGCGTAGTCGATAAAGGTTGTGGCGTTGGACCCTTGGTAGACGACAAGCGCTTGTCCGGTGAGACTGTTGACGCCGATGGAATAGGGGTAGACAGAGATGGGCGTTGAAAGGGTGTTTGAGATCGTCGTGATTAGTGTCGCAGCCGCCGGTGTTGCCGCTGTGAGTGGCGAAAGATCCAGGATTTGAATGGTATTGTCGCCGTTGTTTGTGACGAACGCCAGATTGCGGACGTTGTCAATCGCAACGCCGGTCGGCGATTTGCCAACCGTTGTCGTTGGTAGTTGCGGGTTGCCTTGCGGGCTGGTCAGGAACGCTCCCAAATTAAATGCAGAAATCGTGCTAGAGCCTGTATTCGCAACAAGGGCGATTCCGGTTACCGGGTTCACCGCCACACTGTTGGGTTTGGACCCCACACCATAGGTCGTGAGGATGCTTGCGGATGTCCCAGAACCCACTGCCAGGTTTGCGGCGGCGATTTGACCGGTTACGCCGGGATTTCTCACAGTCAGGGAGTACAGTCCACCCGCTGTGACACCGATCGAAGAAGGCGAGGCGGTCACGCTCAGTTGTCTGTCGTTCTGTGTGGATGCAGTGGCTTGATGACCATTGAATTCCGCAGTCGTGGCAGACGTGTAGTAGCCGCCGTCCAAGGAAACACTGATCGTGCCGCTCTGGGTGCTTGTGAACGGGATGCTGTTTGGCGTGGTGCTGACCAGTGAGGGCGCTGTGGGAACAGTCGTTACCTCCACCACGTCCGAAGTCGTACCGGATTCCTGAAGGACGTCGACAAAAAGCGTATTGTTCGCGCCGGGTGTGCCGCTGGGAGCAAGGGCGAGGGCCGGGATCCTTGCGCCGAGCACACTTGTCGAAATAAAGGTGGTGGCAACCGGAGTGCCGTTGACGCGCACAAGGCTGGTGGAAAGAAAATTGCTTCCCTCGAGATACACATCTTCAAAGTCCGCGCCTTGGGCAACCGTGAGAGGAGAGATGGTTGAAAGCGTGGGAGCACCCGTGGGTTCAACGGTGATATTCGTTTGGCCATAGCTGGTGGTGTCCGCTTGCAACGTGGCTTTGACGACGTAGGTAGTAGCCGAGCCGAGTTGAGAGGGAGCGCAGTAGTAGCCGCTGGTAGTGATGGTTCCCGTTGTCGAGTTCCCTCCTTGCACGCTGTTGACGTCCCAGTTGACCGCCGTAGGTTCCGTTGTGCTCGTCAGATTTGTCACCGTGTCCGAAAATTGATAGCAATCCCCTACGGCAACGGTTGCTCCCGTGGCGGGCAAAACAGTGACGACGGCACCAGAACTGATCGTCACCGTGGCGGAGGCGGACTTCGACGTATCCGCCACGCTGGTCGCGGTGACGCTGACGGAGCTTGCGTTTACGGCGTTGGTCGGCGCGGTATAGAAACCAGCCGTCGTGATCGTGCCGACGGTAGCATTGCCGCCTGTTACGTTGTTCACGGCCCAGGTCACGCTGGTGTTGCTGTTCCCCGTAACTGCGGCGGTGAACTGCTCCGTTTGCCCGAGTTTTACGGTCGCTGTCGTGGGGCTGATGGTCACCGTGACGGTGCTTGACCCTCCGCCGCATCCGCAGGCCCAAGCCAGCGTCAGCAGAAACACACTCCATAACGGCAAGTGTCGTGTCGCCCTCTCCCACCGTTGATTCCAGCCCATGGTCCGTATCGGTTCTCTCATTCCTCTCCCCGTTATTTCTCCGTTGGCCTTTTCAAAACTGCTCCTGTTCCGACAATTTCCCTAGAATGTGCGGCTGACTGTAAAGCGAAACGTAGATCGCCTTTCATGGAAGTCGATGATCTGCGGATTTTTCAGCAGTTGGTCCAAAGTCGGAACGATCTGTTGTTGGTACACATTTGGCGGAAGTGAGTTCTTCACCGCATCGCTCAAATAAAACGTCCCAGCGGGCGCGGTAACCTGGTGAGAGTAAAGCGTTGGGTTGACTGCCCAATACAATCGAAAGGGAGCCTGCACAATCGGCAGCTGAACGACGAACTCGACGCCTGTCGATGTCCTGGGGGCAAAGTTCGAGCCTGGCGCCAGAACGATGGATTTGCTTAAGGATGTATTCGGAAATTGTGACTGAAGTTGATTGTAACCATTGGGGTCCAGATTCAATTGACTGCGCCGGAGAATCCCGTTTACTCCTGCATCAGCGAACAATGCCATAGATACCGGACCAACAAGAGGAATGCGGTACTCCGCATTTCCGACGATTTGCGTGTCGCCGCCGGGATAGACGATGGTGTACGTAAGCAAAGGCACGGAAAGAGTCCTCGTCACCGGTCCGCCAGATCCGCTGAGGGTACCTGGCAACTGGAAGGAGACGTTGTAGCTGTTCTCGACTGGAACGAAGGCGATGGGCGAAATGGTGCGGATGTCGAAGCCTCGAATGCTGTCCTCGCCGCCCGTATAAAACCGGCTGTAAGGGGATACCTCAACCCCGCCGTAACCCGTGGTGAATGCAGTTTGCAAACGGAAACCCAACACGTTGCGCTTGTGGTTTACGGGGCGAAAATACTTGCCTTCAAAAACCTGAGTTACCGACCTGGTATTCCCTCCAGCGCCCTCGACGGCAACCGAGTAAAAAAAACTTTTGCCATGCGTGGGATTGATGGGATTGTCGATGGTGTTATACGAAATAGTGGGAGTGATCTTGCTGGACTTGATTCCACTTAGGGCGCTGGGGCCGGCGAAAGAGCGGTACTGCAGCGTTTGGAAAAGCACTTCGGCTGCGTTTGAAAGTCCGGTGATGTCGGTGATCGTATAGCTGTAGGTCAGTCCTATCCGAGTAAAAGAAAACTTCCTGATGGGATAGCTCGCAAACACGGTGGCGCCCTCGGAGTTTTGCGTGTAGTTCTGCGCGGTCGTCGGATTGATGCTGACCTGCTGGTTCTGCAATATCGACAATTCCTGCTGCTGGTTGTATTTGAAGCGATTGAAGAATGCGGTAAAGCCTGTGGTGATGGGCCGATCAAAAATGTAGGGCTCCGTGAATCCAAAAAGAAAATTGGTTTGCCGTTCGCCAAACTGACCGCTCAGGGTCAAGGTCTCGCCCAGTCCAAGAAAATTGTTTGTTTGATACGTAAGGCCCACAAAACCGCCTGCGAGGCCGCTCAAGCCTCCGTTGAGGGCAATCGATTGTTTCCCTTTCTCTTTTAATTTCAGGTTCAGATCTACCGTGGCATCTTTGGTGTTGCGCTTGACCTCCACAGACTTCTCCGGCTCGATGCGCTCAAAGTAGTCAAGCTGGTTCAAGCGCAAGATGCTGATTTCCCAGGCGCGCTTGTTGAACAACTGACCTTCGTCAATCAGGAGTTCGCGGCGAATCACCTTGTCGCGCGTCGTCGTGTTGCCGGTGAATTCAATGCGCCGCACGTAATACTGCTTGCCTTCGTCGAATCTCATGGTCATGTTGATTCGTTTGGATTCTTGGTCGATCTCGGTGTCCGGCTGCGGAACAAAGTCGATGAACCCGTACTGGCCGTAGATTTTGGAGTAGTCCTCGATGGCCTTGCGAACTTTACCGGTCGAAAAAACATCGCCCTGCTTCAGTGGAAACGCGTTTTTGAGGGCTTCTGCTTTCAAGGAAAGAGATTTGTCGGGGTCCGTGCTGACAATCTTGAGAGTCCCCATCGTGTAGCGATCACCCTCTTCAATGGGGATGGTGATGTTGACCGCTTTGCCCGGTACTTTGCCGGCGAGGTGAATTCCGTACCGGTTGTTCTGCGTGGTGATGTTTTGAAGAATAGGATCGCGGACCAGCGCCTTGAAATATCCGTTGTCCTGGTACAACTGCCGGATTCCGACTTCCAGGTCTTCGATCAGCTTTTCGTGGTCGTACGTCTTGGAGAGGACGTTGATTTCGGTGAAGTACAGAGGAATGGCGTACGGCCGGTCATGTCGCATAGCACGAATCAGTTTTCGATCGCTGAAGGCATGATTGCCGGTGAACAAAATCTTTCCGACCTTCACCTTGGGCCCTTCGTCGATTCGAAATGTCAGAATGACCGCATTGCTGGACGCGATACGCTCGTACTCCGGAGTGATCTTTGCGAATTGCCGGCCGTGTTCACCGAGGAGGTCTTTCAGCACGACTTCAGCTTTCTTGATGCGTGTCGGGTCGAACTGGCTTTCCACCGTCAGGCCGACTTTTTTCTCCTTGAAACTGTCCAGAATGTCGGACTCCGAAATGGAATGGATGCCTTCATAACGGATGCGCCGAATAACAGGACGTTCCTTGACCTCGAAAACCACAATCATTCTGTCGGGCCGCATTGCCGACGGTTCCACAAGGAGCCTGACGTCCTCGAAGAATTGCGTATTCCAGAGGGCCTGAAAATCCCTGCGCAAGGATTCTTCGTTGTATGGGTCGCCGACGCGGCTAAATATTCGTGCGTGCAGGGTGTCTGTCCGGATGCGCCGGTTACCGACAAAATCGATTCGCTCAATCATGTCGGTTCCCTGAGCGCTCGCGCCCGTGGCAAAGACTGCTCCACCAACATTTAGCAGAACGACATATCCGATCACGCGCCAAAACCTGTATACCTTCCCGTGTGGTCCCGTAAACAAGAGCACGCCCCGCTCGTGGCCAAATCGCAACTCAAATTGATATTTGCTTCGTCGTCCGTGATGAGAGACGCGCTGCTTGCTGTCAGACGACAGACCTTATCTCAGGGATGGCTGAAAGACCGTCAAGATACGTCACCATTCGTAAAGTTCTGTAAGGACAACCCCAGGCAAGGGAAACGCATCTCTTGGGACGGGAACTTTTCACGGGGTGAATGAGAAGACAAGGGAGACAGCTAAGATTCTCCAATTTTGCAGGTGGACTCGTCCTATGATCTCCAGCATTACCAAAGATTCGCGCGCGCCTGTGGTAGTGTCTCGAACTGAAAAAACGAAACGCATCCTGCTTGTCGACGACGATGTGTCGTTGTGTGATCTTTTGACTGAGTACCTTACACGAGCCGGATTTGAAGTCGAATCAGTGCATGACGGCCGTGATGCGCTTGACCGCATATTCTTGGGCAAATATCTTGCGATGGTCCTGGACCTTATGTTGCCGGGCATCATGGGCCTGGACCTGCTTCAACGGGTCCGCGCGAAGTCAAACATTCCCGTTCTCATTCTGACTGCCCAGGGCGAAGAGATTGACCGTATTCTCGGGTTGGAGGTTGGAGCAGACGACTACCTCGCCAAGCCGTTTAACCCTCGAGAGCTTACCGCGCGGCTAAATGCGGTCCTTCGGAGAGCGCAAGGACTGGCGAGCAACAACATAAACGGCTTTGATTTCGTGAAGCACGCCGACTTGCTGTTCGATCCCGCTGCCCGCACGGTCCGGTGCGCCGATTCCGTTTTGCATCTGACCACCGCGGAGTTTGAGCTTCTTCGCGTGTTATTGAAAAATGCAGGACAAGTGGTTACGAGAGAAGAGTTGGCTCAGGATGCTCTCGGCCGCTTCTTTTCTCCCACGGACCGGAGCATAGATTTGCACATCAGTCATCTGCGCAGGAAGCTTGGCCGGTTTCCAGACGGCTCCGAGCGGATTAAGGCGATCCGAGGCGTGGGTTACATGTGCGCCTATCCCGCGGGGAGAACTTCAGCCTAGCAACTTAAAATGCGATTCATTTACTTGAAGATTTTTGTCTGGTTCTGGATCGCTATGATTGCGGTTGGCGTCACCTTAGTCTTCGTCGTTGCGAAAACGCAGGACCAGTCGCTGGGCAGCCTCTGGCGCCAGGAGTTGGCGACGTTGTTGACTCCCCAAGCAGAGAGAGTCGTCGAGGTTGTCGAACAACGGGGTCCCCGGGCGTTAGAGCAATATGAGAATAAGGGCACAAGCACCTTCCACATTCAGATTCATCTTCTGGATGATCGCGGAGAGGATCTGGGAAAGGCACCTGCTTCAGCGGAAATCAGGGAACTCGTCAGACGCGCCAGGCAGTCCGGCAAGGTGGAATTTGCGGATGACAGAAGAATTCGTGAAGCGGCGGTTCAGGTTTTTGGCCCAAGCGGCCGCCGATATGTCTATGCGCTGGAGATCAATCCCACTCTGTCGGTCCCTCCGCCTTTAAATGCACGGCCTCGTGCCCAAATCATTCGAATTCTCGCCGTCGTCGCAGTAGCCGGTTTTGTCTGCTTTTGGCTTGCTCGTTATATAAGTTCACCGGTCAGCGAATTACGCGCAGCCACTCGCGCACTGGCCGGAGGAAATTTGCGCGCCAGGATCGCGTCCAGTGTGTGCCGAAGAAGCGATGAACTGGGAGGCCTGGGAATCGATTTCAATGCCATGGCGGAGCGAATTCAATCTTTGTTGGAATCGCAACGCCGCCTCTTGCGTGATATTTCGCATGAACTTAGATCGCCGCTGACGCGCCTCCGTGTCGCTCTCGATCTTGCAAAGGACGGCGCGGACTCTTCTTCTCTGCTTGCACATCGAAGAATCGAGCTAGAAGCTGAAAAAATTAACGACATGATTGGGAATCTTTTGCGTTTGTCTCGCCTTGAGGCTCTGGCCAGTCTGCCCGACAAATCGCAAATTGATTTGGCCCAACTGGTCCACCAAGCTGTCGATGAGGCGGCTTTGGAAGCAACTCAGAACGGGCGAAGTGTGAAGGTTCTGCAGGTGGAATCTTGCGGGATCGTGGGGAACGAGGATCTGTTGCACAGCGTCCTGGAAAATCTGATACGAAACGCGATACGCTACACGCCGGCAGGCACTGCTGTGGAGATAGATCTTTCAAAACAATTCTCTGCCGGGGTGTGGCATGCCATCCTTTCCGTAAGAGACTACGGTCCGGGGGTTCCACCGGCTCATCTGACTGACATTTTCGAAGCTTTTTTCCGTGTTGAAGATTCCCGCAATAGCGAAACGGGTGGCACGGGTCTTGGACTTTCTATCTCACAGCGCGCCGTCCGTCTTCACAGCGGAACCATTCGTGCCATGAACATGACTCAGGGTGGCTTGAAAATTGAGGTGCGGCTGCCGCTTGGCAATATTCAAGGAGACAACGTCAAAAGCGTGGATTCCTCCAAACAAATTCGCACTTTTTGAATTCGGAAATCCTTTTTCTTCCCCTTTTCCCCGACACTCGCAGGGTATTTGTGACAGCGCGACGCGGCAACCTTCGCAACCTGAGCCCTAAAGCTGGGGTTTGATCTCCGAATTTGCTTGGTCAATTTTCTTTGGAGATAAATGGCAGCTTCGAGTGGATGGCGCGGCCCCGTAGTTGGCCCGGAATCGACTGGATTCCCGCACGCGCGTACGTACCCCGTCAATCACGGGTGGAATCGCGTCATGCGTGACGCCGCGGACAAGAAATATCATCAGGGCTGCTTCTCCCGAGGAATCAAGGCTTGGACTGATGCCGAGGCCTTGCACTCCGTTTTGTTTTAGCAAGGCGGGCGCGTGCAAAGCATGGACCGTTTTTGCCCGCTGGAATTCCGTTTCGGAAAGCGGCGAAACAGAGGGAGCGGAAACCGCGCCGAGCTCCGCTTTTGCGCTCTCTGCCTGGGAAAGGGTTCCATATCGCGGAGAGGCGGTAACTTCTACAATCCGCGTGCGTACTCCATCGATTTGCTGGGGTAGATCTGTGTGTGCTTGATCTTTAGCTACAAACAAGAGGATCGCGGCTTCAGAAGGATTATCGCGGCTGGAGCCTACCCCAACCGCCTGAACCTGTTTGTGGGACAGAATTTCCGAGATGTGCCCATCTCGGATCTTTGAGGCATTTTGCATTGCGGCGCTGTTGGGCGTTGCGACAGACGCTGCCGCCGCAGTGGAAGGCGCGATGGGCAGAGTGCAACCTATCACCGAGTGCGCGGTTCCTCCCACCACTGTCGCCGGATTGCCGTTTGAATCCGTGAAATAATTCAGCACATCCGAAATCGGATTGGCCACGCTGCTGGAATCAGAAGAAGCAAAAAGCAGCCCGACAGCGTCCGCAGTGTCTTGAGACACCACGAGTGCTCCAGAGTCTCCTTGCGCACTGAACGCACTTCCATCCACATCGATTTGACCAGAGAATGCCACGTTGATCGGTGTACCTGTCCCATCGCAATTCTGCACGTATTCCACGGTGAGGGATAGGCCAACAGAGTCGACCGTGGAGCACGTGAGCCCCGTTGTTCTTCCGCTCTTGGCGACTTCCCGGCCGATCAGGCTTGCATTCGTGGCGAGTCCAGATCCGGCATGGGGCGCTGCCGCAAGAGGAATATTGTTTGCGGCGACGTTGTCTCCCAGGTAAAGGATTTTCCCCAGGTTGTCGACTTCGCCGAGCACAACCTGCGCAATCGCCCCGTCGATAGGTGGCGATTGAGAACTGCTTAGCGGGAAGAATTTGGAGAGCGTGGCTACTGTCGTTACGCGGGAAGTATCACAATTTGCGTCCAGCAGAGCAGGTTGGACAACTGAATCACCTACGCTTGCTCCATCACGACGAGCCAGAGTGTGATTGGTGCTGAGAATATACTGCGTGTTGTTGAGCGCAATCAATGCCCCGAGAGTTCCGCCACAACATACAGTCAAAGTTTTGTCTGTGCTGGTGTCATTCGGGTCGCCTCCCGACGTTCCCAACTCTATCGGAATAGTCTGGGGAGCCTGGTTGCCAGGCTGGATCACGACATTTGCGGTTGCGCTATAAGCCGTATTGTCATTGAGAACCGCGGTGATCGCAGCCGTAGTCGCTTTTGTACTGCTGCCGCTGGCCGTGGCCGGGACACCTCCCGGCGCCAGAAAGAGACCATTCGTCGAGATATAACCGGCGGACTGGCTTCCACCTTGAATGCCGTTCACGTACCACGTTACGGCGGTGTTCGCGTCTCCCGTGACGCTGGCCGCAAACTGTAATGTTCCAAAGCTGGCCACCGTGCCGGTGGACGGCGAAAGAGAAACCGAAATAGCATTGGGTCCCGGCTGAATCGCAACTTGTGCGGCAGCAGCATAGGCCGTGTTTGCAACGGAAGTGGCAGTGACAGTGACCACCGCTGGGTTTGGCACAGTTGCTGGCGCGGTGTACAACCCAGTGCTACTGACCGTTCCGGCTGTGGCAGTCCAAGTCACCTTTGTGTTTTTTGTGCCCGCCACTGTTGCAGTGAACTGCGCTGAGGCAGATGTAATGACGTTCGCACTTGTTGGCGAGAGTGTGACCACGACTGGATTCGTGGTCGTGGAGTTGGTTTCCCCGCTTCCCCCACAGCCTGCGATCTCCCCAATCACCAGCAGACACGCCAAAGCGAGTCTCCGATGGTTGCAGATTTCTGGAATTCGAACTGTCGCTTTCCTGCCAGTCACAAAAGGACTTTCCCGTTGGAATTCATAGACACTATGGAGGCAGTGCACCTTCCAGAAGGTTGCTTTGCGCGTCCACAAACCGTTTCTATTGCCAATGCGAACTCTACAGAGGTTCCGAGAGAGAAATTGTAAAGGTTCGTCTGCATTTGTACGCCGGTTCAGGCGGAAAACTATCTGCTCTACTTGCTCCCTTTAAGTATTCCCCGTTTCAGGTCCGAAGAATTTCCCCGTTTCTCTCCTGCACCTTCGCAATTGCAAAAACATCAGAGGCAAATCGGATGCCGGGCCGGAATTAGAGGAAGCAAGAAGCTGTGCTGTACGGCCTTGTAAGTGTTCGTATCCGCGCGCAAAAAAAAACAGCTAAAACGCCGCAGATTTGGCAGGCCAACGCCAAAACTGGACTTCCTTTTCCGAAGATTCCGAGTCCTAATTCTTAGAAAGAAACTGTCGTTCAAAGTTTCGCACGCACGAGGCATTGAACACACGGAGAAGAAAAGGCAACGGACGACGATGTCACCGGCAACAGACACCTTGATATGGAAAGCATTGCATTGTGCATGGTTGTTGCTTCGCCTGGTTGCCCCGAGGCTGGTTGCCGCAGGACTGCGTTCCATGAGGAGAAAACAAAGATGGATTTGAAGATAACGAACCGCGAAGTCAACGGCGTTTCTGTTGTAGCCCTGGATGGCCGAATCGTGCTCGGCGAAGAGAGCAATGCGCTTCGTGAGAAGCTGAAAGACCTGGTCGCCCAGGGAAGAAAGAGCATCGTCTTGAATATGCACAACATCACATATATCGATAGCGCCGGGCTAGGAGCGCTGATCGCTGCGCATTACTTCGCGAGGACACAGGGCGTGTCTTTGCGCCTCAGCGATCTGGGCGGCAATTTTCAGGAAGTGCTGCAAGTCACCAGGCTCTTGACCGTATTCGAAGTCTCCGATACGGAAACAGTTGCCCTCGCCAGCTTCTCAGAGTGAACGCAATTTTCTCTCCCCGAGCGGATGCATGAAGGCGGCCTTGGGAGAGGATAGTCACGGCTCCCTGTTACCACCCCGTGGGATCAAACATCAGGCTGAGCGTTATTCCGACCAGCAAATGCGCAAGAAATATGCTTGCGCAGATAGCGAGTAACAGATGCATGGCGAAGCCCAGCCGGCTGTTTGTCCTCTTCCTTGCCGAGCCGCATCGTTGTGCATTCAGCACCCTGCTGTCCTCGCCGTGAGAAGTTCCTCGCTCTGCGCCCTCAGCTCACCGTTGTTTGCCAGCTCACTTTCTCTGCCAATTCCAAGCCAACAAACAGACTGTGTCCTGTCGTTGGAAGAGGCCAGGGCGGAATTGGGTGTGGGCAGCTCAGGCCCAACGCGTCACATCTATGCTTGGCAACTGAAGTTAAAAACGCCGAGTCTACTCGCCGTTCGGTCCGAAGGCGATTGCTTTGGGGGTGTCGACAATCTGAAAATCTGCCGGGACGGTGAACAAGGAGGAGTCAGGTTCCGAGCGCACGAGATTGATCAGTTGATAGACCATCTCGCCCGCAAGCGGATCACTCCGTTTAGTGTAAATCACCGTCTTAAGATCCGGAGCGGTCCAGACTTCGTTGACGATTGCGAATGGTTTGGAGTTGCCCATTTGCCCGGCGGGAATCGTTTCTGTCGTACGCACACCAGTCACGAGGACGCCTTCCATTGTTTGGGTGCCAAGGTCTTCCTTGACGGCCTGTTCACTACCCGGCGCGGCGTGCCGAACGAAAATCGCGTTATCGGCCGATGATCCATTGCTCGTGCCGGGTACCTCAGTTCGCATGAATATCGCTCCGTGCGGTGCGCTTGCGGTGGATGCGCCGGCGGCGTTCACGGGTATCGAAGTTTTCTGCGCCGTTTTGTTGGTCAAATTCAGGACATAAGATGTGTGCGTAACAGGGTCCTGGATGAAAACGATGTGAGGCGGTTGTGCCGAGGGATCACTCATTGGCGGCAGGGGAGCATCCTGACGCGTCCGTCCCTGCGAATCTCGAGCAACCGTTCCTGAACTCGTCTGAACGATCTGATTGCCATCCGGCAGTGTTTGAATGAACTTGTTGGTAGTGTTGGCGGAATAGGGAGCACCTTGCACCGTCGCTCCAGGGGTGCCGATGAAACCGCCAAAGGCAATTTGGTGTACGGGCCCTGCCGTTTGATAGTGGACTTCGTTCGCGCCATCCTGGGCAAACAAACAGGATGCAGTTACCAGCATAAGAATCAGTGCACGTTTCATGATTGTGTTGATCTCCTTTTGGATCCAATCCATCCAACCGTGGCTCGATAGAACGGCGAAGCCGTCACTTCCGATCCGATGATCGATGTTGCGCTAAACGTTGTGGGAAGGGTGTAAGACTTCAGTAAGAGATGAGCTTACAAGTAGCTTACAAGCAGGGCTCAGTGCGCTATGGGAAAGGAACAAACTTATAGCCGGAACCGAAGGCGGTCAGAATGTGGCGTGGTTCTCGCGGATTCACTTCCAACTTCTGCCGCAACTGCGCAACATGCAAATCGACCGTGCGTGTGTTTAGATCGCGCTTATAGCCCCAGACTTGCTCGAGAAGCACCTGCCTGGAAAGTCGCTCGCCGGGCTTTGAAATGAAATAGCGTAGCAGTCCGAACTCCTTGGCGGTAAGGTCCACCGGCGAGCCATTGCGCAAGACCTCTTCTTTACTGACGTCTACGATCACGTTGCCAAAGCTGAACAGGGAATCGATCAGTTGCGGCGGCACATTCTGCGCGCGCCGAAGCAGGGCTTCGATTCGCGCCAGGAGCTCTGCGACCTCAAACGGTTTGGTGAGGTAGTCGTCCGCGCCGAGTTTCAGACCCTTGACTCGATCCCTCAGGTCGCCCCTTGCCGTGAGCATCAAGACTGGTAGATTGCTACAGTGCCGGCGCAGCTCCCGGCACACTTCAAATCCATTCCTGCCGGGTAGCCTGACGTCCAGTAGCAGGAGATGGAAACTTCCGCTTATTGCGCACGCCAAACCTTGCTCGCCGTCCTTGCACGTGGTGACTGAGTATCCCTCCTTCTCCAGCCGTTCGCGAAGAAGGAGTGCCAACGTAGCTTCATCCTCGACGAGTAAGATCTCCCGGTTCACGGTTACACTGCCTTCCGGGATTCTGGCGAAGAGGAACACGGGCGTAAAAGGATGGAGAACAAGGCGCCTCGTTCCGAGCACTTTACTTCAATTTTTCCCGAATGTGCTTCCACAACTCGTTTGATCAAGGTGAGGCCCAAACCGACCCCGGGAACCTGCGAAGCCTCTCCGTTTCTGCCGCGATAGAAAGGTTCAAAAATATGAGGAAGATCGGCAGGGGAGATACCGGGGCCGCGGTCCTCGACGGAGATCTGCACCCTGTCCCCTTCGGGCAAGGACACCTTGGCGACTCGAATCGCCAGCCATTGCCCCGCGGCCGCGTACTTGACCACATTCTGGATCAGGTTTTGCAGGCATTTAGTGATCAGATAGATATTCGCATCCACAAGCGGAAGATCTGGGCCAACGTGAACCTCGACTTCAATCCGGGCATTTTGCAAGGCTGCCTGGCAGTTTGCGAGTGAGGATCTGACAATTTGTTCGGCGGAAACGGGGACCAGTTTGCCGGTGAGCGACCCCGCTTGTATGCGCGAGAACGCCAGTGTCTCCTCAATCATGTTCGAGAGTTCCGACGCATGGGTGTCGATGATTTCTCCATAGGCGCGCGCTTGTCCGGCGTTTTCCACCATGCCTTTCCTAAGGTTGTCTGCGGCCACGCGGATGACCGTCAGGGGAGTCCGCAACTCGTGCGATACTCCGAGAGCAAAATCCACCTGCAATTGTGCGAGAGAACGCGCGCGTTCTGTCAAAAGAACCAACATGCATATTCCCAGAGCTAATACGAAGAGCACGCCGGCGCTGATGAAAAGATTTCGGCGACGAAAAGTTGCCATGACATGGTCAAGTGAACCTGCGCGATATCTCACAAGCAGTTCCCAGATCCCCGTGGAATTATTGGTTGCAGATGGAAAGGAATTGTCGCAGCTGGTTGCTGTACGGCTCAGAATTTCGGGTAGAGGATCCGCGCCTGCAAGCATATGAATCTCCGTAGCTCTGTCCAGTTTCTGCGCGCCGCTCGAATTGAAAGTCGACGACCTCGATCCAGCACTGAAAGCGTAGGAGGATATACCTCCGGCGGCGGTGGCACTTGTGGCGGAGGAAGGGAAGAAACAATCCATCCGAATGGCGAAGAGCCCAATGCTCCCCTCCGGATGGGCAAACTGGCTCTCCGGTGGTGCCAATTCGGACCGGAAGACGACTCGCTCTGGTCCGGAGCCCTTCTTGTCCACTATGAGAATGTCGTACTCGGAGGCCGTACCGTTCGGGAAACGAAGCTTTAGCAAAGCTGGAAAAACTGTCGTCTTTATATAGCTGGCGTCGAGAACCACCACCACCCATCGCGGCGAGGGCCGCGGAGGAGCCCTTTCAATTCCCACAGACAGCGGAGCCGTCCCAGCAACGCGCGTTACAGTTCGTCTCGCAACGTCATCCATGGCGGGCATGAACGGAACAATCAGTGCGGGATTTCCATCGATGATCA
>Ga0210384_10002181_pt1 | contig 24398 bp, 25 predicted proteins | sample IncBWH2MmetaG_FD_160574 | JGI IMG/M metagenome (GOLD analysis project Ga0210384, IMG submission 160574) | Forest soil microbial communities from Barre Woods Harvard Forest LTER site, Petersham, Massachusetts, United States - Inc-BW-H-2-M | ecosystem: Environmental > Terrestrial > Soil >...
CCCGCCCGACCTGCGCCGGCCGCCGGCCGGTTGCCGCTTCGCCCCCCGCTGCCCGCACGTGATCGAGAGCTGTCGCCGGGCGGAGCCGCCGCTGGAGGAGCGGGAGCCCGGGCATCTGGTCGCCTGCCCGGTGCTGCCGTGACGTCCGCCCCGCTGCTCGAGGTGCGGGGCCTCGCCAAGCGATTCGAGGCCGGCGGCGGCTGGCTCGGTCGTCGCCGCCGCGTGATCCGGGCGGTGGACGGGGTGACCTTCGCGCTCCAGCCAGGGGAGACCCTGGGGCTCGTGGGCGAGTCCGGCTGCGGCAAGTCCACGACCGGTCGGCTGATCCTCCGGCTCATCGAGCCGAGCGCCGGGCAGATCCGGCTCGAGGGTCGCGATCTGCTCGCGCTGGCGCCGCGCGAGCTGTGGGCGGTCCGCCGACGGATGCAGATCGTCTTCCAGGATCCGTTCGGCTCGCTGAACCCGCGGATGCGGGTGGGGCGGATCATCGCCGAGCCGCTGGCGATCTACGACCAGGCCGACGCGGCCGGTCGCCGCCGGCGGGTCGGCGAGCTGCTCGAGCTGGTGGGCCTCGAGCCCGCGTTCGCGGAGCGCTACCCGCACGAGCTCTCCGGCGGCCAGCGCCAGCGCATCGGCATCGCGGCCGCGCTCGCGCTCGAGCCGGCCCTGATCGTGGCGGACGAGCCGGTCTCCGCGCTCGACGTCTCGGTGCAGGCGCAGGTCCTGAACCTGCTCATGGACCTGCGCCGGCGGCTCGGACTGACCTATCTCTTCATCTCGCACGATCTCCACGTGGTGCTCCACATGTCCGACCGCGTCGCGGTGATGTATCTGGGAGAGATCGTCGAGATCGGTCCGCGCGACGCCCTCCACCACGAGCCGCGCCATCCCTACACGCGCGGGCTGCTGTCCGCGGTTCCGGTCGCCGATCCCACGCTGCGCCGCGAGCGCATCGTGCCCATCGGTGAGGTGGCGAGCCCCCTCGCGATGCCGTCCGGCTGCCGGTTCCACCCGCGCTGCCCGTTCGTCATGGACCGCTGCCGGGTCGAGGCGCCCGCCCCGCGGGAGGTGGGCGCCGGGCACCTGGCCGCGTGTCATCTGCTCGAATAGCGTCGGCGGGAGCTCGCCGCCGAGGCGCGCCTACGCGACGCTGCGCGCGATCCGGCGCCCGGCCTGATAGACGTCGAGGACGTCCCAGAGCGCGGTGATCTCGCGCGTGGGGTCGCCGCGAACGATGAGCACGTCGGCCTGGCGGCCGGGCAGCAGCCGCCCGCTCGCCCCGCCCACTCCGATCGAGTCGGCCGCCCCGGCGGTGCCCGCCACGACGGCGTCCCCGTAGGAAAGCCCGGCCTGCGCGAGCATGTGGATCTCGTGGACGAACTCGCCCGGGGCGTACCAGCCCCAGGGGGAATCCGACCCCGCGGTCATCCGGACCCCGGCCTCGCTCATGCGGCGGACCGCGTCCACGCGCACGTCGAGGGCCCGCCGGGATCGCTCGATCTGCGCCACCAGCTCCGGCGTGAGTCGCCCTTCGCGCTCGCGCGCCTCGCGCATCCGCTCGATGCCCGCCTTCATCACGTAGAGGGTCGGATTGACCCAGGCTCCGGCCGCGGCCAGCCGCTCGACGAGATCGGGCCGGAAGCGGAAGGTCCCGTCGGGCTCGGTGAAGATGCAGTGGATGATCATGTCCACCCCCGCGTCCAGACAGTTCTGGATGGATTGGGCGGACGTGCAGTGCGCGGCGGTGAGCTTGCCGTGGCGGCGGGCCTCGTCGGTCATGGCGGCCAGCTCGGCCACGGTATAGGAGGCGCGGTTCGGATCGGACGTGCGGGTCGAGCCGCCGCTGGCCACGATCTTGATGTAGTCGGCGCCTTCCTTGATGAGCTTGCGCACCTCGGCGCGCACCGCGATCTCGCCGTCGGCCTCCGAGCCGAAGTAGCCCATGTGCCCGCCGGTGATCGCGATCGGACGCCCGCAGATCACCATCCGGGGCCCCGGCGCGAGCCGCCGTCGGATGCCCTCCCGGAGCGAGAACGCGACCTTGCCCTTCGCGCCGTTCTCCCGCAGCGTCGTCACCCCCGAGTGCAGCAGTGTGCGGGCATTCTTCGCCGCCTGCAGCAGCAGCAGGTCGTCGTCCTCTCGGGCGATGTCGTCGCCCAGGGTCCCGTCGCCCGGGGCCACCAGGTGGGTGTGGGCGTCCACGAGGCCGGGGAGGATCGTGCCGCCCGCGTAGGCCTGCCGGTCCACCGCGGCCCCGGACGGGGCCCGAACCTCGGCCTCCGTTCCCACCGAGACGATGCGATCACCCTCGAGCAGGATCGCGCCCCGCGGGACGGGCGGCGCGCCGCTGCCATCGATGAGTCGGTCGGCGGTGATCAGCGTGAACCGCGGGGCTACCTCCGGCATGGCGTGGTGCCTCCTCTCGTGGCCGCCGTATTGCTCTCGCGGGCGGACGCGTCTACTCTTATGGCCGTCGCCGACAAGGAGACCACTATGCCCGAGATGCCCTCCGAGGTCACGCTGGATGAGGTGAAGGAGCGCGCCCGCCTCGCCGGCCTCGTCATCCCGCCGGCGCGGCTCGATCTGGTTCGCGGCTTCCTCGCCAACGCGTTGAAGCCGATTCGCGCGCTCGACACGCGCACGGTGAGAACGGTGGAGCCGGCGGTGATATTCAACGCCGGGGGCGACGCCGGCGGTGGGCCGGAGCCCCGCTCATGACCGCCGACGAGCTCTGCTACGCGGGGATCCGGGAGCTCGGCGGTCTCTTCCGCCGCCGCGAGCTCTCGCCGGTGGACTACGCCACCGATCTGCTCCGCCGCATCGAGCGGGTCGACAAGAACCTCAACAGCTACGTCACGGTGACCGCGGAGCGCGCGCTGACCGACGCCCGCGCGGCGGAGACCGCGTTGCAGCGGGGCGACGCGGGCCCGCTCACCGGCATCCCGATCGCCTACAAGGATCTCTACGCCACGCGCGGCATCCGCACCACCGCGGGCTCCGCGCTGCTCGCGGACTGGGTCCCGGAGGAGGACTGCACCTGCGTGGCCCGGCTGCAGCGGGCCGGGATGGTGATGCTGGGCAAGCTGATCACCCACGAATTCGCGTTCGGCATCCAGTTCCCCGGCCATCGCTTTCCGCCCGCGCGCAACCCGTGGAACCTCGATCACATTCCGGGCGGATCGAGCAGCGGCTCCGGCGCCGCCCTGGCCGCCGGCCTCACGGTGGGCTCGCTCGGGTCGGACACCGGCGGCTCGATCCGGGGCCCGGCCGCCTTCTGCGGGATCGCCGGGCTCAAGCCCACCTACGGGCGGGTGAGCCGCGCCGGCGTCGTGACGCTCTCGTGGACGCTCGATCACACCGGGCCGATGGCGCGCTCCGTCGAGGACTGCGCGTTCATGCTGCAGGCGCTGGCCGGTCACGACGCGGCGGATCCCGCGTCGAGCCGCGAGCCGGTGGCGGACTACCTGGCCGGGCTCGAGGGTGGGGTCAAGGGCCTGCGGGTCGGGGTGGTACGCGACTACTTCTTCGAAGGGGTGGAGGCCGAGACGGTCGCCGCCTTCGAGCGCGCGCTCGGCGAGCTGGGCCGGCTCGGGGCGACCGTGCGCAACGTGGAGATCCCGTCCATCCACGTCACGCCCGCCTTCATGGTGATCATGCTCACCGAGGCCTACGCATACCACGCCCGCGACCTGCGCGAGCGCCCACAGCTCTACGGCGAGGTGCTGCGCGAGAAGCTGATGGCGGGCGGCCTCTTCCACGCCGACGAGTACGTGCAGGCGCAGCGGCTCCGCAGCCAGCTCCGCGCGGACACCGCGCGCGTGCTCGAGTCGGTGGACGTGCTGATCACGCCTACCGCGCTCGGGCCGGCGCCTGCGTTCAGGGTGGTGCTCGATCCCGACTTCCCGTTCGCCAAGTCCAATATGGGGCCGTTCAACATGACCGGGCTGCCGACCCTGGCGGTGCCGACCGGGTTCTCGGCCTCCGGCCTGCCCCTGTCCATGCAGATCTCGGGGCGCCCGTTCGACGAGGCCACCGTGCTGCGGGCCGGCCACGCCTACCAGCGGGCGACCGACTGGCACCGGCGCCGCCCGCCGGTCCGGACATGACGACCGTCGCCGGGCTCGATGAGCTGAAGGCGCACGTCGGGCGGCGCGAGAGCGCCACCGACGTGGTCACCGCAGCGCCCGCCAACCTGCTGCGGCTGGCCTTCGGGCGCGACGAGCGCGAGCTCGCGCCGGGCGACGCGCTGCCCCCGGGCTGGCAGTGCCTCTACTTCCTGCCGCGTTTTCCGCCCGAGGGCCTGCGGCCCGACGGCAGCCCGCTCGACACCGGGGTGATCCCGCCGATGCCGCTGCCGCGGCGCATGTTCGCGGGCGAGCGGTTTCGCTTCCACCGGCCGCTGCGCATCGGCGATTCGGTGCGGCGCGAGACCGAGCTCGCCGACATCGCGGTCAAGTCGGGCGGCACCGGCACGCTGGTCTTCGCCACCGTGGTCCAGCGCATCTTCACGCCCGAGGGCCTCGCGATCGAGGAGGAGCGGCGCACCGTGTTCCGCGAGGAGGTGCAGCCGGGCGAGCGCAACCAGGCGCCCCGGCGCGAGCCCGTTCCCGCCGACGTCCCGTGGCGCCGACGGATCGTCCCCGATCCGGTGCTGCTGTTCCGCTTCTCGGCGCTCACGTTCAACAGTCACCGCATCCACTACGATCGCCCCTGGGCGATGGAGCGCGAGGGCTATCCCGGCCTCGTGGTCCACGGCCCGCTGACGTCCACGCTCCTGATCGACTTCGCCCGGGACCACGCCGCGGGACGCGCGTTCCAGACCTACGAGACCCAGGCCCGCGCCCCGCTCTTCGACACCGCGCCCTTCGAGCTGCGCGGCCGCCTCACCGCGGACGGCCGCGGCGCCGAGCTGTGGGCGGTGACCCCCGAGGGCACGGTCGCCATGAGCGCGCGGGCCGACCTCACCTGAGACATCACCCGAGAGAAGAAAGGATCCGCCACGATGGCCGATGAGCACGCGGTCGAGCTCACGATGGACCAGGCCTCGCTGTATCGCGAGGACACCTACACGGACCGCCGCATCGGCGTGATCCGGATGCTGACCCCGGTGAAGACGGACGGATCGATCGACCTCGGCCGGAAGATCCTCTACGTGGGCGAGGCCCAGCTCCTCTCCCCGGTGGGCGCCCTGCCGATCACCTTCGAGATCGAGGCCACCTCGCTCGGCGACGCGGCGGAGAAGTTCTCGGCCGGGGCTAAGGTGGCGGTCGAGCGCGCGATCCGTGAGCTGCAGGAGCTGCGCCGCGAGCAGAGCTCGAACATCGTGATCCCGGACCGTATGCCCCCGGACCTGGGCGGCCGCGGCGGCGCGCCGCGCGGTCCCGGCCGGATCCAGCTCTGAGCGGGGCCCGATCATGAACCTGCTGCGTCCGGTGGACCGGAGCGTCTCGGTCGGCGGCCTGCGCTTTCACGTGCTCGACTGGGGCGGGGAGGGGCGCACCCCGCTGCTCCTCCTGCACGGCTTCACCGGCCACGCGCACGCGTGGGACACGCTCAGCATCGCGCTCCAGCCGCACTTCCACGTCTACGCGCTCGACCAGCGCGGGCACGGCGACAGCGATCCCGCCACCGTGTACGGCCCGATCGCCGCGTTCGACGACCTGAGCGGGGTCGTCGATCAGCTCGGCCTGGCTCCGGTCGTCATGGTGGGGCTCTCGATGGGTGGGCGGAACGCGATCTACTTCACCGCGAAGCGGCCGGAGGCGGTGCAGAAGCTGGTCATCCTCGACATCGGGCCCGAGATCAGCAAGCGCGCCGCTGCCGCGCCGCCCGGTCCGCCCGAGCCCGAGTTCTGGGACAGCATCGAGCAGGCCGCGCAGCATCTCTTCCGCGGCAATCCGTATCCCGGCATCCACTATTACCGCTGGGTGGCGGCCCAGAGCCTGCGGCAGCGGCCGGACGGCCGGATCGTGTGGGCCTGGCATCCGAGCGTGAAGACCCTCCGCTCGACCGTCGAGGTGGATTGGTGGGGGCTGCTGCGGACGATCCCGGTGCCCGCCCTGGTGCTGCGCGGGGAGGAGAGCCCCATTCTCGATCGCGACGTCGCCGAGCGCATGGCCAAGGAGCTGCCGCGCGGTTCTTTCGTCGAAATCCCGCGCGCGGTCCACACCCTGCACGAGGACAACCCGGACGCGGTCCTCGCCGCGCTCAAGCAGTTCCTCGGATTCTGAGCGGAGGCCGGTCATGGCGGTCGTGCGATGCGAGGTGACGCGGCGCGAGCCGGTGCTGGGCGGCGCTCAGTTCGGGGCCACCGGAGCGTACGAGAAGATCGAGGGCGTGCTCCACTTCGCGGTGGACCCGACCCTCCGGGTGCACGAGCCGATCGCGGATCTGGCCCTCGCCCCGCGCAATGGGCGAGGCCTCGTCGAATCATCGGCCGACTTCGCGGTGCTCCGCCCGCTCGGCGGCGGTGGCCGCCGGCTCCTCCTCGACGTGCCCAACCGCGGACGCAAGATCGCTCTCGGCATGTTCAACAGCGCGCCGCGCTCGAACGATCCGAGCACGCCCGTCGACTTCGGTAACGGCTTCCTGATGCGTCTCGGCTACACGCTGGCGTGGATCGGCTGGCAGCCCGACGTGCCCCGGCGCGACGGCATGATGGCGCTGACTACGCCCCGCGTGGCCGGCATCTCCGAGCGCGTGCGCTGCGAGTTCCGACCGAACGCGCGGGCGGCGGTGCTGCCTCTGGCGGACCGCTACCACATCCCGCATCCGGTGGCGCGCCCCGACGATCCGGGCGACGCGGAGCTGCACGTGCGCGAGCACGCGGAGGCGCCCGCGATGCCGGTGCCCCGTGGAGCGTGGCGCTTCCCGGACGCGGGCTCGGTCGCGCTCGACGGCGGGTTCGAGCCGGGGCGGATCTACGAGTGCTACTACCGGGCGGAGGATCCCCCGGTGCTCGGGCTCGGATTCACCGCGGTGCGCGATATCGCGGGCTTCCTGCGCTGGGCCGGCGCGGGTGACGGTAACCCGTGCGCGGGCACGATCGATCGGTCGTACGTGTTCGGCGTCTCGCAGAGCGGGCGCTTCTTGCGGCACCTGCTCTACCTGGGGCTCGACGAGGACGAGGCCGGGCGCTTCGTGTGGGACGCGGTGGTGCCGCACGTCGCGGGCGCCCGCCGCGGCGAGTTCAACTGCCGCTTCGGCCAGCCCTCGTTGAACGCGGTGCACGCGGTCGGGAGTCTGTTCCCGTTCACCGACGGCGACCAGGAGGATCCGCTGACCGGCCAGCGCGGTGCGCTGCTCCACCGGCTCGCCACCCGCGCGACCCCGCCGCGGATCTTCACGATCAACACCGCGGCCGAGTACTGGCGCGGCGACGGCTCGCTGGTGCACACCGACGTGACCGGTACCCGTGACGTGACGCCGCCGCCCTACGTGCGCCAGTACTTCTTCGCGGGCACCCAGCACACTCCGGGGGCGATCCCGCCGCCGCCCGCCGATCCCAACACCGGAGGGCGCGGGCGGCATCCGTTCAGCGTGGTGGACTACTCACCGCTCCTGCGGGCCGCGCTCGTCAACCTCGATCGATGGGTGAGCGAAGGCGTCGAGCCACCGTCCAGCAATGTTCCGCGCCTGGCCGACGGCAGCGCGGTGGCCGCGGAGACGACCCGCGAGGTGCTGGCGCGGATTCCCGGCCTGCGATTCCCGGATCGGTTGCAGCGGCCGCTGCGGCTCGACTTCGGCGCGCAGGTGGACCGCGGCGTCGTCTCCGAGCTGCCCCCCAAGCTCGGCGCCCCGTACGTGAGCCTCGTCTCGGCGGTGGACGCCGACGGCAACGACCGCGCCGGGATCCGCCCCTTCGAATTGCGGGTGCCGCTCGGGACCTTCACCGGATGGAACCCGCGCCATCCCGAGCAGGGCGCGCCGGGCGATCTCATGTCGATGATGGGCTCGACGCTGCCATTCGCCCGCACCGCGGCCGAGCGCGCCCGCTCCGGCGATCCGCGCCCATCGATCGAGGAGCGCTACCGCGACCGCGAGGACTACCAGGCGCGCGTCCGGCGGGACGCGGAGGCCATGGTGGCGGCGCGCCAGCTCCTGGCCCAGGACGTCGACGCGGTGGTCGAGCGCGCGGGAGCGCTCTGGGACTTCGTCTGCCCCCGCTGAGCCCTCCGCGTCCCGCACCACCGAAGCGGCTCATCGAGCGCGTCGGTCTAGAGGGAATGCATACCCGGTTCTCCCGCGTTCCCGCATCGCGCGCCGGCCTGGCGGATTGGGTGGACGGCTGCGGCGAGGGGCTGGCGGGGATCCGCTGACCGGCTAGCGCTCTTACCGCTCGCTCTTCTCGCCGCGCTCGGCCTTCGGCGCGCCCTTGCCCGGCTCCCGCGCCGCGCGCTCACCCGGTGCGCGGCCGCCCTTTCCTTCCCCATGCGGGGCGGCCTGGGCGCCGGGAGCACCTTGCACGTTCGGGGCGGGAGGCGCCCCGGGCACCTGGGGCGCCGGAGCACCGGCCTGACGCGCCGCCGGCGTCTGGCGCGCGGCGTCCGGCGCTCCGCCCTGACGCGCGCCGCGCTCGCCTCGTGCACGCGGCGTCCCGTCCTCGGCGGGGGTGCGTGCGGCGCCGCCGGGCCCGCGGCCGGGGCCCGCGTTCTGCGCGGCGGGGGCCGCCTGCGGCGTGACCGTGCGCGTCGGCGCGGGGACGATGCGCTGCTGCGGCTGTGCGCCGGCCACCGGCGAAGCCGCCAACCCCTGCGCCCGCAGGGCCGGCGAGAAATCCTGGGGCGCGCGCGTCGCGACCACCGCGCGCGTGCGGACCGCATCCGAGGGCCGTACCGCCGCCGGCCCGGTCCCGGGCGCCAGGCTCGCGGCCACCGGCCGCACGTCGGGCGCACCGCGCACCGGCGCGAGCCGGCGCACCTCGTTGATGTCGGTGAGGCGCGCCGGGCGCACCGAGCCCTGCCCGAAGCGATCGGCGGGCACGCCCACCACCGCGTTGTTCACCGTCACGTTGTGATACACGGTGATGTTGGTCACGTTGACCACGGCCCCGCGTGCCACCACGACGTTGTTGACCACGTGGGGACCACCCCAGCCGCCCCACCAGGCCACGCCGACGAAGCGCGGCCCGCCCCACCAGCGGACCACCGGCTCACCCCAGCCGAGCGGGGCCCAGTAGAACGGGCGCCCCACCACGACCGGGCCGCCCAGGAACACGACCAACGCGGGCGAGTAGGCCGGCCGCACCAGCACCGGGCCGGGTGCCCATCCCCAGAAGCCGCCCGCGTAGACCCATCGGCCGTAGTGATAGGGCGCCCAGCCCCATGGGGCCTCGTCGAGCCACGTCCAGCCGAAGCGTGGATCCCAGATCCACCGGCCCGTGCTGTACGGAACCCAGCCGGATTGGACGCCGGTGGGAACCCACACGCTGCCGTAGGTCTCGACGGTGCGCCAGCTCCCGCTCTGATCGAGCGCCTCGGCGCCGTACATCGCCGAGCCGACGTACTTCGCGCTGGCCGGCTGCACGAGGTAGTCGCTCCGTTGATAGTTCCAGTGGTCCCACGCCGAGAGCTGCGCGGCGGCGGTCGTCTCGACGTGCGGCGCCTCGGCGCCGGTGATCACGATCTGCTGGTTGGTGGCGACCGGGGTCGCCTGGCCGCCCGACGGCGTCATCGTCGCGGTGCCGCCGCGATGCGTGCGGAACGTAGTGGAGTCCTGCCCGACCTCGGCGTGATAGTAGCCGGGACGCTCCATCGTGAATGCGCCGCCCGGAGTATCGAGCTCCACCGAGTGACCGGGCTGGAGCTCGCGCAGATCCACCGCCGCGTAGCCGGCGGTGACCCGGATCTGGGTGAAGTCGGGCTCCTGGTTGTCGAGGCCGAGCTGCGCGCCATAGGCGGCGCGCACGAAGGCGCGCGGGCCGATCTGGATCTCCGCGTTACCGGCCGGACCGGTGTAGATGATGTCGCCGGGCGCGAGCGGCATGTTCACGGTGGCGGGCGCCCAGTCCTGCGCGCCCTGTCGGAGAAATGAGACCTCCCCGTTCAGGTAGCTGACGCGGGGCGGCGTGGCGTCTCCCGGATCCGCCAGCGGCGCCTGTCCCGGCGGCGGCGCGGGGGCGGCCGACGGCGCGGCGCCGGGTGGCGGCGGCGCGGCGCTCCCCGCCCATAGCGCGGTGAATCCGCCGATGATCACGGTCGACGCCAGCAACCCGGTCAGGCTCCGTCGCATGTTCAGCATGAATCGATCGTATCAGATGGACGTTGTACGGCCCGGGAGGATATGCTGGAGGTCAGAAGTTCTCGAACGGGGATGTAAACGAACTCGGCCCACGCTACGTCAGAGTGAGGCGACCATGAGAAAAACTCTACTGATGCTGCTGCTTGTCGCGGGCGTTCTGGCCCTTGCCGTCACCCCCGGGTACACCTGGGGGCGCGGCGGTGTCTTCATCGGAGTCGGCCCCTACTGGGGGCCGTATCCCTACTACTACTACCCGCCCGCGCCGTACTACTACCCGCCACCCTCCGTGGTGATCCAGCAACCGCCAGTCTACGTCGAGCAGCAGCCGGCCCAGCAGGTGCCGCCTCCGCCTCCTGCGCCTGCGGGCTCGTTCTGGTACTACTGCTCGAGCGCGAAGGGCTACTACCCGACGGTGGCATCCTGCCCTGAGGAATGGGTGAAGGTACCGCCCCGATGAATTGGACGGGCGCGCTCCGGTCCGTCATCGCGGCCCCGGCCGTTGCGGCGGTGCTGTTGAGCGGTTGCGCGTCCGTCCCCACCGGCCCGAGCGTGATGGTGATGCCCGGGTCCGGGAAGAGCTTCGAGCAGTTCCAGGAAGATGATGCGGTCTGCCGGCAGTGGGCTTCGCAATCGGTCGGCACGAGCCCGAACAAGGCGGCGACCGAGAGCACGGTGACCGGCGCCGCGATCGGGACCGTGGTCGGCGCGGCGGCGGGCGCGGCGATCGGCGCCGCGGCCGGCAACCCCGCGCTCGGCGCGGCGGCGGGCGCGGGCGCCGGACTGCTCTTCGGCACCTCGATCGGCGCGAGTCAGGGGAGCGAGTACGGCGGGTCCGTGCAGCGCCGCTACGATGTCGCGTACACGCAGTGCATGTACGCCAAGGGCAATCAGGTCCCGATGCGGGGTGTGCCGCGCTCGCGCCCGGCCTACGCCACGCCGGCGCCTCCACCACCCCCGCCGCCTCCGCCGCCCGCCGCGATGCCCCTGGGGGCACCGCCTCCTCCCCCGGGGCCGCCGCCCCCGCCGCCGCCCGCGCGCTGAGCGCCGAACGGGAGCCGGATCCGCTCGAGCGTCCCGAGGCCTACCACTCGCTCTCTCTCACGCGCTACGGGTATGGGCGCCGAGGCGGCGGTGGCGGTGTCGCCACCGAGACGCCCGCGGGTACCCAGACCCAGTAGTACGGCGCTGCGCTACTGCCGTCGCCATAGAGCTGGTAGTGCCCCTCCGTCGCGTTGCTGGCGACACGGGCCGGCGGCAGCGCGGGCGGCGGGGGCGGAGTGGCGCCGGTTGGAATCCAGACCCAGTAATGCGGCGACGCGACGGTGCCGTCGCCGTAGAGCTGATAGCGGCCTCCCGGATAGTCCACCGTGGTCGGGGCCCCGAGCACAGCGCCCTGGGTGGGGGAATACGCAGGCTCCTGAGTGACGCAGCCGCCGAGTGCCGCGACGGCCAGCGCCGCCGGAACGATCACGCGCGGAATCACACGATGCATTGGTCGAATCCTCCTGTGCGTCGTGAGGAGCACGACGTGTGCCACGGGCGGGCGGTGCGCCGACCGGCCGCGAATCCCTCGTCAGAGCGCGTGATCGCGGCTTCGGCGCTCGCGCATCGCGTCGGCGCCCGGCAGGATCTACCGGGAAGGCGCTACCCTCAGCGAAAGGCGGGCAAGACTATCGTGTCCCGGCGGCGACCCGCACTTCGCGCGTCGGCGCCTCCTTTTTTCTCATGTTGGCCGAGGCCCGAGGAATGAGCTAGCATCCTTGGCCATGACCAGGGACGAGCTGAAGCGACGGGTGTTCGCGGCGATCGACCGGCGCGCGGAGGAAATCATCGGGCTCGGCGAGCGCATCCGGAAGCAGCCGGAGATGGGCTTCAAGGAGGTGAAGACGGCCGGGCTGGTGCGGGAGACACTCGACCGCCTCGCGATGTCCCCCCGGAGCGGACTCGCGATGACCGGCGTGCGCGGCGAGGCGCGCGGCCGCGCCGGCGACGGTCCCACCTTCGCGTTGATCGGCGAGCTCGACGGCCTGCGCGTCACCGGCCACCCGGAAGCCGATCCGGCCACCGGAGCCGCGCACGCGTGCGGGCACAACGCCCAGGTGGCGGGCATGCTCGGCGCGGCGATGGGGCTGTTCGACGCCGGGGCCTTCGATCATCTCGCGGGACGCGTGGTCTTCTTCGCGGTGCCCGCCGAGGAGGGCGGCGACATCGAGTGGCGGCAGGAGCAGATCCGCGCCGGGCGGCTCGAATTCCCGTGCGGCAAGCAGGAGCTGATGCGGCTCGGCCACTTCGACGACGTGGACCTCGCGATGATGATCCACACCAACTGGCGCGCCGACGACGGCAAGGCGGGGGTGCCCGCGTCCAACAACGGGCGCGTGGGCAAGACCGCGCGGTTCATCGGGCGGGCCTCGCACGCGGGCGGCGCCCCTCACATGGGGATCAACGCGCTCTACGCGGCCCAGCTCGCCCTCGCCGGGATCAACGCGGTGCGGGAGACCTTCCGCGACGAGGACTCGATCCGCGTCCACCCGATCCTGACCAACGGCGGCTCGCAGGTGAACGTGATCCCGGGCGCGGCGCGCCTCGAGATGTACGTGCGCGGCAAGACCGCCGAGGGCGTGGCCGACGCCAGCCGCAAGGTCGACCGCGCGCTCCGCGCCGGCGCGCTCGCGCTGGGCGCGCGGGTGGAGATCGAGACCCTGCCCGGGCCGATGCCGCTCCTCTGCGACGGCACCATGGCCCGCCTCTTCGAGGCGACCGCGCGCGGGCTGGTCGGCGCCGCGAACTACCACGACATCCCGCATCGCTCGGGCTCCACCGACATGGGCGACCTGAGTCAGGTGATGCCGGTGCTGCATCCCTACATGGGCGGAGCCCGCGGGCCGGGCCACTCCGCCGATTTCGCGATCGTGGACCCCGAGCTCGGCTACGTGCAGCCGGCCAAGGCCCTCGCCGCGATGGCGGTCGACCTGCTCGCCGACGGGGCGGTCGGAGCGCGCGAGGTGATGGCCTCCGCCCGGCCCCCCATGACCCGCGAGGGCTACCTCGCATTCCAGCGCGGCATCGCCCGCCGCGAGCTCTACGACGGAGGAGACACCACATGAGCGTCTTCAAGATCCTGAGCCACGTGAGCGTGACCGTCACCGACGTCACCAAGGCGCGCGACTTCTACACCGGCGTGCTCGGCTTCCAGGAGATCCCGCGTCCCGCCTTCGACTTCCCCGGCATCTGGTACAGCCTGGGCGGGGACCTGCAGCTGCACATCATCCTGAACGATCAGCTCGTGCGACCGGCCGCGGAGCGGGAGAAGATCGTGGCGCGGTACCCGCACTTCGCGCTCTGGACCGACGACGCCGACGCGACCGCGAAGAGGCTCGAGGATCTCGGGTTGCCGTGCCGCGACGTGATATCGGGACCGACGGGCCTGCGCCAGCTCTTCGTCAAGGACCCGGACGGCAACATGGTCGAGTTCCTGGGCCCGAGCGCCTCCGCGGGGCAGCGTCGCATGGAGTCCGCTCCCACTCGATGAAGGTCGGCGTCAGCCTGATCAGTTTCGGGCCCGGGGCGAGCCCGGAATCGCTCGCGCGCTGGGCCGCCTTCGCCGAGAACGTGGGCTACCACTTCGCGATGGTGGGCGACCACGTGGCGATCACTCCCGACGTGCAGGGCCGCTACCCGGCCCCCTTCTACGACCCGTTCACGACCCTGGGCTGGCTGGCCGGGATCACGCGGCGGGTGGAGCTGGGCTTCACGGTGATCGTGCTGCCCTATCGCCATCCACTCGAGACCGCGCGCATGGCCGCGAACCTGGATCGGCTGAGCGGGGGCCGGCTGATCTTCGGGATCGGGGTGGGCTGGGCCCGGCAGGAGTTCGAGGTGCTGGGTCTGCCCTTTGAGCGGCGCGGGGCCATGACCGACGACTACATGGCCGCGATCAAGGTCGCGTGGACGCAGGACGTGGCGAGCTACCAGGGGCGCTTCGTGTCCTTCAAGGACATCTACACGGCGCCGCGCCCGCTCCGCACCCCGCACCCGCCGGTCTGGGTCGGCGGCTCCAGCGAGGCCGCCCTGCGCCGCTCGGTGCGCCACGGCACCGCCTGGCATCCGATCCGCAGTCGGATCGCGTGGCTGCGCGACGAGGGACTGCCGAAGCTCCGCGCGATCGCCGACAAGGAAGGCCGGCCGGCGCCCGCGCTCTGCCCGCGCATCCGGCTCCGCCTGACCGACGCCCCGATGCCCGAGGAGACTCGCCTGGCCGGCGAGGGGACGCTCGACCAGGTGCGGCGGGATCTCGCCGCGCTCGAGGGTCTCGGGGCGACGCACGTGTGCCTCGACACCTTCGCCGACGACGTGGAGGGCACGCGGCATCACGAGGCGGCGTGGCGGATGCTTGCCAGCCTCGCCGAGCGCGCGCTCGATCTCGATCGCCAGGCGCTGCGCTAGCCGGTCCTCCCCGCGTGGACGCGGTCGACTTCTGGCTGATCCGCTACGAGGCGGTGCACGGCTTTCTCATCGGCGATCTCTTCGAGGGGCTCTCGGAGTCGCAGGTGCGCGGCCGCCCGGTGCCCGGCGTCAACACGCTACCGTGGCTGCTCTGGCACGCGATGCGGATCGAGGACGTCGGGGTCAACCGCTTCGTGAGCGATCGGCCGCAGATCCTGGACGACGGCTGGCCCGATCGGCTGGGGATCGCGCGCCGGGACGTGGGCACCGGGATGGACGACGCGCAGGTGGACGCGCTCTCCGCCCGGATCGATCTCGACGCCCTCCGCGGCTACTGCCAGGCGGTGACCCGCGCCACGCTCGACGCGGTGCCCCTGCTGCGGCGCCTCGACCTCGACGCGATGGTGGCCGCCGAGCGCGTCAAGCGGGTGTGCACCGAGGAGGGTGCGGTGGATCCCGGCGCCTCCTGGCTCACCGACTTCTGGGCGGGTGGGCGCACGCGCGCGTGGGTGCTGTTCCAGACCTCGCTGCTGCACGTCTACGGGCACTACTTCGAGGGCCTGGTGACCAAGGGACTCTGGGGCCGGCGCAGCCGCTGAGCCGGTCGGGCCGGCTAGACGCGCGCCATCACCTCGTCTGCGAACAGGCGCAGCACCTGCTCCCGCTCCACGAAGTCCTGCCCGGGCACCTGAGGCAACAGGATGATTCGCCCGATGCCCGGCACGCTCATGATTCCCCGCACCTGCTCGCGCACGTCGCCGGGCGCCCCCGCGAGCGCCATCAGATCCACGAAGCGGTCGGTCACCAGCAGCCGGTGCCGCGACGCCGCGCTCGCGTGCTCGTAGGCGTTGTAGGCTGCGCGCACCTGGTCGATGACCGCCTGGTCCTCGGGGCTCCACTGCACCGGGAAGGCGTGGCGCAGGGCGGAAGCCACGCGGCCGCGCACGTGGTCGCGCGCGATCGCCCGGTCGGGCGCGATCGACGTCGGCGCCCAGATCGCGACGTCCACGCCGCCCGGGTTTGAGCCGGGGGCGCGCCCGCGGGTCCGCGCGCCCCCGGCCACGCAGGCGAGCGCCGCTTCAACCAGCCACGGCGCCACCCCCGAATACATGATGGCCCCGTCGCCCAGCCGTCCCGCTGCGTCGAGCATGCGCGGGCCGGAGCCGGCCAGGTAGAGAGGGATGGCGGACGGTCGCTCGAGCCAGGCCAGCCGCGCCTCCGTGCCGCTCTCCAGCCGGATCGACTCGCGGGCGAGCAGCCGCCGCAGCGAGGTCGCCATCCCCTCGAGGGTGGCGACGCGCGCCATCTTCGCCACCGCCAGCCCCATCGTCTCGGCCGCGCTGCCGCCGGTGCCGATGCCGAGCACGAGCCGGCCTTCCGCGATCTCGTGGAGCGTGGCGATCGCGCTCGCGGTCACCGACACGTGGCGGGTGTGCGGCACCGTGATCCCGGGCCCGAGGCGGATCCGCGAGGTCTGCGTGGCGCACGCCGCGAGGGTGACCCACATCTCGCGGCAGACCAGATGGGTGTCGGTGATCCACGCGGTGTCGAAGCCGAGCGACTCGGCAAGACGGACCTGGCGCACGATGACCGGCAACGGTTGGCTCGCCAGGATTCCGACGTCGAACTTCATGGGCCGCGGCCGAGAATCCGCCGAAACCGCCGGCCCGTCAAGCGGTATGCTACGGAGCCAAGATGACCTCTCGATCGGCCGACGGGCGCGATTTCGACGTGGCGGTGATCGGCGGCGGCCCCGGCGGCTCGAGCACCGCCGCCGCGCTGGCGCGCCGCGGGCGGAGCGTGCTCCTGCTCGAGCGCGAGCGCTTCCCGCGCTTTCACATCGGCGAGTCGCAGCTGCCCTGGATCAACGGGGTGCTGGAGTCGCTGGGCGCCCACGAGGCGGTGGCGAAGGCCGGCTTCGTACACAAGTGGGGCGCGAGCTTCTGGGAGATCGACGGCCGGCCCGCCGCCTACGTGGACTTCACCGCGGCGGTCGAGACCCCGAGGCCCCAAACCTATCAGGTGCCGCGCGCCACGTTCGACGAGCTGCTGCTGCGCCATGCCGAGCGCTCGGGGGTGGTGGTGCGCGAGCGACACCGGGCGGTGGACGCGGTCTTCGAGCCGGACGGCGTGACGCTGCGCTTCGCGGGGCCCGACGGCGACGAGCAGTCCGCGCGCGTGTCGATGCTGGTCGACGCCTCGGGTCGTGCCGGCTTCCTGGCCCGGAAGATCGGCGGCCACGTGACCGACGCCATGCTGCAACACGTGTCGGTGCACGCGCAGTACGAGGGCGTGCCGCGCCCCGAGGGCCGCGCCGCGGGCGATATCCGGGTGCTGACCCGTTCGGACATCGGGTGGACCTGGCTGATCCCGATCTCGGAGACGGTGACCAGCGTCGGCGTGGTGGTCCCGCGGGATCTACACCGCCGCGAGTCGAAGGCCACCCCCGAAGCGAGCCTCGATCACTACCTGCGCGAGACGCCGGCCGCGATCCCGCTGCTCTCGGCGGCCCGCCGGGTGTCGGCGGCGCGCTTCGATGCCGACTATTCGTATCTGGCCACCCGCATGGCGGGCGATCGCTGGGTCGCGGTGGGGGACTCCGCGGCCTTCCTCGACCCGATCTTCTCCACCGGGGTGCTACTGGCGATGCAGGGCGGGCTCGAGGCGGCCGAGGCCATCGACGCGGGAATCCGGGCCGGCGATCTCTCGGCCCGTCGCTTCGAGGGCTACGAGCGGCGGGTCCGACGGCGGTATCACTACTTCCGCCGCTTCGTGGTGGGCTTCTACGATCCGTACTTCCGCCGGCTCCTGTTCCGCCGGTCGCGGCACCTCGGTATCTACGAGGCGGTCCTCTCCGCGCTGGCCGGCAACTGGCGGCCCTCTCCGGGGACGCGCCTGCGCATCCAGCTCTTCTTCGCGATCGTCGCGGTGAAGCGCTTCTTCCACGCCGCTCCGCCGGAGGATGCGGCCTGGAGTCGCTAGCCGGCTAGACCCCGGAGCCGAAGCCGCCCGCGGTGCGCACGGTGGCGGCCTCGCCCATGTGCAGCGCCGAGTGGGTGACCAGCAGGGCGCCCATGATCCCGACGCGCGGCCGCCCGGTGAAGGCCTTCGCGATCATCTCGCCCCGGCCGCCAAAACAGCCGAGCGCCGCCGCTTTCTCCAGCCGGGCGGCGTCCAGCTCGCCCTTCCAGTCGGGGTCGCCGAGGCCGCGGATCAGCTCCTGCGTCCGCCGGCCCACCGCGTCGCGATAGTCGCGCAGCGCGGCGACGTCCACCGCGGCGGTCAGCTCGGAGACCTCGGGCTTGGTCATGCCGATGCCGAAATCTCGGCGCGGCGTCTTGAGCTGGGTGAGCCACTTGTCGTCGAGCACCTGGTCGCGGCCGCTCAGGATCACGTTGGCGAAGATGTCCTCGGCGCGCGCGATGTGCCACATGAGCCACGCGAGCGAGTTGAGGTCCTCGCGTGGGCGCACCCGCATCTGCTCCTCGGTGAGCCCGCCGAACGTGCGCTCGGCCATCGAGGTCTTGTCACCGGTGACCGCCGCCGAATGCAGCCGGCCGTGTTCGTCGAGGAGAAGATCGCGCGCGTCCATAGGAGGGTCTCCCGGGTATCAGGTGCGAGGGGTGGGGGCCGCGTCGTCCGTCACCGCGAAGTAGCGACGGTCGGCGTCGGACTGGTTCTCGTAGATCGAGCCTTGATGTCGGGCCGGCGGCAACGGCAGGCGCACCGGCGTCGGGACGATGCGCGGCTCGATGATGGGCGCGCCGGTGACGAGGCGCGCGTCGAAGTCCACGAGATCGGAGACGCCCATCATCGGCCAGGCGTCGGCCGCGCCGTACTCGTAGAGCAGGAGCGTGCGGGGCAGGCTCGAGACGTTCTGGGCCGAGCCGTGCAGCAGGCGAACGTGATGGAAGCTCATCCAGCCGGCCCGTCCGGTGAGCGGGACCGCGCGGGCGAGCTCGTCGCGGATCGTGGCCGGATCGATCGCCCCGCAGAAGTACCCGTTGGCGTGGTGATCGTAGGTGGGGCCGCGATGGCTGCCCGGTACCACCAGCAGCGGGCCGTTGTCGCTCGTGCAGTCGTCGAGCATCACGCCCACCGCGAGGAGATCGTCGTTGGTGTGCGGATAGAAGGCCCAGTCCTGATGCCACTCGACCGGTGAGCCGTAGCGGGGCGACTTGAGATTGATCTTCGAGCCGTGCAGCCGCACCGCGGGGCCCAGCAAGTCTTGGAGTATCGCGACGAGTCGCGGATGGCGCATCAGCCGCTGGAACACCGGGAAGAACTTGTGCGGAGTCTTGACCCGGCGTACCCGCGGCTCCTCCGGGCGATGGCCCGGCTCGAGGTCGTACATGGCGGTGTGGCTCTTGACCGCGCGCGCGCCGTCGAGGATGCGGGCCAGGTCCCGTCGGATCTCGTCGAGGGTGCCGGGCTCGAGCACGTCGGGTACCACGAGATAGCCCTGCTCGCGATAGAAGGACCGATCTGCGGAGGAAAGCATGCGCCAAGGTTAGCACGGAACGGAGGTACTCCGCCCTTGACAGGCGCGCGCCGGTGAACGACATTCGAGACCCTCCGGCGGAACGCGTCCGGATCAAAGACGATCAAGGGGGGCACGCCATGCTCGATCAGCGCATCAGCCGCCGCTCACTCCTCACCGGGGCCGTCGGCACCTCCGCCCTGCTCGCGCTGCCGAGGCCGGCCGCGCCCGCGGTCAAGAAAGGCACGAGCCTCAAGCTCTGGATCCTCAAAACGTACGTCGAGCCCACCAACAAGGCCATCGAGGCGAGCGCGCAGCGGTGGGCGCAGAAGAACGGCGCGAGCGTGACCGTCGAGTACTTCACGTTCGAGGACATGCAGACCAAGTACGTGGCCGCGATCGAGAACAACAGCACCCCCGACGTGGGTCAGCTCGAGACGAGCGCGCCCGCGCGCTTCGCGGGCATGGGCCAGCTCATCGATCTCACCACCTTCGCCCGGCAGATCGAGGGGCAGGTGGGGAAGCCGCCCGCCAGCGTGGCGGCGGTCACGATGGTCGGCGACAAGATCTACTCGATGCCGTGGTACGTGATGGGCGCGTTCTGGTACGTGTGGCGCGACGTCTTCGAGAAGGCCAAGATCAAGATGCCGACCACTTTCGAGGAGGCCAAGCAGGCCGCCGCCGCGCTCAACCGGCCAAAGGACAACTTCTACGGGATGGGCCAGAGCTGGAACCGCACCGCGGACGGCTACGGGGTCATGCAGAGCCTGATGTACTCCTACGGGGTGAGCTGGGCCGGTCGGGACGGCAAGTACAAGTCGATCAAGACGCCGGGCATGGAACGGGTGATGAAGTGGGCGACCGACATCTACAAGGAAGGCGTCCAGCCCGCGGACACGCTCACCTGGACCGGCTCCGGGAACAACGAGAACTTCATCGCCAAGAACATCGCCCAGACCTCCAACGGGCCCAGCATCACCTTCGCGATCGAGAACGCGCTGGCCAAGGCCACCGACGCCAAGGATCGCAAGGCCAAGGAGGAGGCGCTCGCCAATCACGTCGCCCTGCCGCATCCGGCGGGTCCGGACGGACGGCGCATGTGGGCCATCGCGATGAGCTTCGGCATCTTCAAGAGCAGCAAGGACCCGGAGGCGGCGATGAGCCTGATCGCACACCTGCTCTCGTCCGAGGAGACGGTGGCGGTGATGAAGGACTCCTACGGCCAGTTCGCTCCGGTGATGGACAAGGCCCGCGCGGCGTCGAAGGACTACTTCAACCGGAACGAGAACTATCGGACGTTCGGCCGGGCCGCGGAGTGGTTCGCGCCGACCGGCTGGCCCGGGCTCACCACCGCGGCCGCCGCCGAGGTGCAGGCGAGCAACGTGCTCACCGACGCGCCCGCCAAGGTCATCGTGGACAAGTGGTCGGTGGACCAGGCCATCGACTGGGAGGACAAGAAGATCAAGGAAATCTACGACACCCTCCGCGGGTGACGTGGGGCTTCCTTCCGCCGCTCGCATTCCCGTGATGCGCCCGCGCGCTTCCCTCTGGAAGCGCGCGGGCATGCGGGAGGCGGGGACGGCGCTCCTCTTCCTGCTGCCGCTGCTGGTCCTGGTGGTGGCCCTGATCGTCTACCCGGTCTACCGGGCGGTCTGGCTCTCCCTCACCGACAAGCTCGTGGGCTATCCCGAGCGCTTCGTGGGCCTGCGCAACTACGCCTATCTGATCGAGGACGACGCCTTCCACGCGGTCGTCCGCAACAGCCTCGTCTTCACGGTGGGCTCGGTGGGGCTCAAGGTCGTCACCGGGGTGCTGATGGCGCTGGTGCTCAACAACGTCGTCCGGGGCCGCAACTTTCTCCGCGGGCTCTTCCTGCTGCCCTGGATCACGTCCACCGTGATCATCGCGCTCACCTGGCGGTGGATGTTCGACGCCTTCCCGGGCCGCGGCTTCTTCAACAGCGTGCTGCTCGACGCGGGGCTCTTGCACCGGCCGATCGCGTTCATGGCCACGCCGGAGGGCGCGATGATGGCGGTGATCGTGGCCAACTGGTGGCGCGGTTTCCCGTTCTTCGGGGTCTCGTTCCTGGCGGGGCTCGCCTCCATTCCCCGCGAGCTCTACGAGGCGGCCTCGGTGGACGGCGCCTCCACGTGGCGGCGGTTCTGGCACATCACGCTGCCCGGGCTCAAGCACGTGATGATCGTCACCACGCTGCTGAGCTTCATCCTGACCATCAACGACTTCAACATCGTCTACGTGATGACGCGCGGCGGCCCCGGCACCGCCACCCAGGTCTTCGCGACCTACTCCTATCAGGTCGCCTTCGGCCAGCTCCGGTGGGGCCGCGGGGTCACGATCTGCCTCTTCGTGGTCCCGATCCTGGTCCTCGGCATCGTCCTGATCAGCCGCTACCTGCTCCGCGAACGCAAGTAACCGAACAGAAAGCAACCCGCGACCGGGAAGAGGAGCCACCAGGACCGAGGATGCTGATCGCGAACGGAATGAGTGATGTGGTGGGAGGGTATGGGGGAGGAGCGCCGCCGCTCCCCCCCATTCAGAAGCGGTGCTCCCGTTGAAAGCCCTCACCCTCCTGGGCCTCCTCCTCTTCCTGCTCGTCATCCTGGTGCCGTTCTGGTGGATCGCCAGCATGTCGTTCAAGACCTACGAGCAGATCCAGTTCGCCACCAGCATCTACGTGCCGAAGCCGTTCACGTGGGAGAACTACACCGGGCTCTGGACCGAGACGCGGTTCCCACTCTGGCTGCGCAACAGCCTGATCACCGCGCTGGTGGTGACCGCCACCACCACGGTCGTGGCGAGCCTCGGCGGCTACGCGGTGGCGCGCCTGCGCTTTCCCGGGCGCGAGTCGGTGGCGAGCCTGATCCTGATCCTCTACCTGATCCCGCCCGCGCTGCTCTTCATCCCGCTCTATCGGGTGCTCGCCGAGCTGGGCGCCACCAACCACCTCTCGTCGCTGTTCCTCGCCTACCCCACCTTCACGGTGCCGTTCTGTACCTGGCTGCTGATCGGGTTCTTCAAGGCGCTCCCCGACGAGCTGGAGGAGGCGGCGCTGATCGACGGGGCCGGCCGCATCACCGCGTTCCTCCGGGTGTTGCTGCCGCTGGCCGCTCCGGGCCTGGTGGCCTCGGCCGTCTTCGCCTTCACGCTCTCCTGGAACGAGTTCCTCTACGCGCTGGTCTTCATCCAGGACGAGCAGTCGATCACGGTGCCGGTGGGGCTCAACCTGCTCATCTACGGCGACGTGTTCCACTGGGGCCAGCTTATGGCCGCCTCCGTGATCACCACGATTCCGGTGGTCGCGCTCTACGTCTTCATCCACCGCTGGATGGTCGAGGGGCTGGTCGCCGGCTCGGTGAAGGGCTAGAATTCCGTCGAGGAGGCGACTCAATGGCGACCATGGCCGGCACGCTGACGATCACCCCGGCACACCCCGCCTTCGCGGCCGAAGTCTCCGGCGTGGACCTCACCCGGCGGCTCGACGACGCCACGTTCGAGCGGATCGCGATCGCCTTCGACGACTACTCGGTGCTGGTCTTCCGCGGCCAGGCGCTCAGCGACCCGCAGCAGATGGCCTTCAGCGAGCGCTGGGGCCCGCTCGAGGTCACCGTGCGTACCCTGGGCGGCGAGGACCGCCTGGGCGCCCACATCGTGGACCTCTCCAACACCGACGCCGACGGCAAGCTGATGGGCTGGGAGGATCGCCGGATGCTCTACCAGTCCGGCAATCAGCTCTGGCACAGCGATAGCTCCTTCAAGCCGGTACCCGCCCACTCCTCCGCGCTCTCCGCGCGCGTCGTCCCGCCCGAGGGCGGCGAGACCGAGTTCGCGAGCATGCGGGTGGCCTACGAGCAGCTGCCCGAGGAGCTGCGCGGCCAGGTGGACGGCCGGATCGTCGTGCACAGCTTCGGCTTCTCGCGCTCGCTGATCGATCCGGGCATCGGCACCGAGATCGGGCGCGACTATCCGCCGGTGCGCCACGCCCTGGTGCGCGCCAACCCTCGAAACGGCCGCAAGGCGCTCTACATCGGCTCGCACGCCTGGTACGTGGAGGGGCTCGGCCTCGACGAGAGCCGGATCCTGATCGGCAAGCTGCTCGAGCTGACGGTGCGGCCGGATCGCGTCTACCGGCACCGCTGGCAGGTGGGGGATCTCGTGATGTGGGACAACCGCTGTGTGCTCCACCGCGGCCGCCTCTGGGACAGTGCGCGCTACAAGCGCGTGATGCACCGCACCACGGTGGCGGGCGATGCCGCCACCGCGGACCCTGCCTTTCTCCACGAGCTGGCGGCGGCCCGGTCCTGATCTCGGACCGGACCGCCCCGGTGAGTCGGTCTAGCCTCCGGTCGTTACCCTAGCCCGCGCTGCCGTCGGTCTCCGGCGAGGCGGTGGGCTGGGTGCCGCCGTCCTGCGGCCCCATTCCACGCTGGCCACCCGGCATCGGCCCCTTCGGTCCGCGCTGCCACCGCTCGGCGAACAGCGCGCGCAGCTTCTCGCGCTGCTCGGGCGTGAGGGTCTGCCGGCTCTGTTCCATGTTGCGGATGCGCGCGATGCTCCCGTCCGCGCGCAGCTTCTCCATCTCCCGGATCTTGGCCTCGATCTTGGCCATGTCCCGCGGCTTGTTCGGATCGGCGGGGTCCGGCATCATCAGCGTGCCCAGGTCCAGCCGGGCCAGCTGCAGGTCGGCCTTGCGCTTGATCGCGTCACGCCTCGCGTCGATCGTGAGCTTGCGCAGCGTGTCCACCTGGGCCGGGCTCAGCCCCAGGTCCTTCTGATGGCGCAGGGCCACGCCGGCCAGCGAGAAATGATGCCGCCGGCCGTGGTGATGCCAGCCCCGATGATGGCCGTGCATCGACCCGTGCCCTTCCTGGCCCCACTGCGGTCGCTGCCCCATGCCGGGTCCGGGCCGGGGGGCATCGGCGGGCGCCTGCGCGAGCTCGACCCCCTCCGGCGCCTCGGCGGCCGCGGGCAGCGTCGGGCCCAGGGCCAGTCCCACGGCCAAGGCCAATCCTCCCAGTGCGTTCGATGCGTTCATATGATCCTCCTTGATCTTCCTCAATCGGGCTTGATCTTCCTCGAGCGGGCCCCCGGATAGGGACCCGGTAAGTTCGATGCTTCTGCTCATATGACGAACCAGCGCCGGGGGGCGTTGACCGGCCGGAGGGGGATCAGGAGGCGATGGCGGCGGCGACCTGGCGGGAGACCAGCCGGGCGT
>Ga0210384_10002182_pt1 | contig 24387 bp, 19 predicted proteins | sample IncBWH2MmetaG_FD_160574 | JGI IMG/M metagenome (GOLD analysis project Ga0210384, IMG submission 160574) | Forest soil microbial communities from Barre Woods Harvard Forest LTER site, Petersham, Massachusetts, United States - Inc-BW-H-2-M | ecosystem: Environmental > Terrestrial > Soil >...
TTCGACGGTCCAGTTTCCTCGTTCCTGCTTTCGTCATTCCGCAGCATTGGAAATGACATTTTGTGTCACGAGACTTCCGAACCTTGGAACAAAGCAATCATTAGAAAACGTCCAAAAAATAAAAAAAGCAGAGGATTTCTCCTCTGCTTCTTTCCGGCTCGTACCCTCCCCCAGGTACTTTGCCAAATCTAAGAACTTACTGCAGCGGGGTTTCGCTTCCGGCACAAGTGGCGAGCGACGCGCTGGTGTAGCGAACCACAGCATCCGCGACCGAGCAGAAGGAGCGTACGCCGGTCGTATTCTGCGTCTGTGGGTTTGCCCACACGGAGTAGTTCGAGACCGGAGCGCTGCCTGTGACGGCGATACCGAAGGTATAGCCGCTCTTGGATTGCGACGCCAACTGGGTATCAATCAAGCAAGCAGCCGCAGAAGTGGGCAAAGTGGCGCCCGTGCAGGTGCCTGACAGCATGGCGTAGGTGGACGCAAAACCCGCCGTCGGGTAAGCGGAGTTGTAAGAAATCTGCGCTGTGTTCAGTGTGCGAACCGACGCCACTGCGGACGACTCATTCGCCGCGATACGTGCGCGCAACAGGTTCGGGATAGCAATTGCAGCGATGATCAGGATGATCGCCACCACAATCAGCAATTCGATCAGTGAGAAGCCCTTTTGTTTCCGCATTTAGATTGTCCTCGTCTCCGTTTGACTGTTTGGTTGGATGACCAACTCGCTTGTACTATCGCACTCCGAGGGCCAGAGACCCAAGTGACGGAAGTCAGATGTCCTTCTGGACTGAAACTCAGTGTTTTCAGCGGTGCTGTGCGGGATGGTCACCTCGTCAGTCACCCTCGATTCTCCCAGTATGACACTTTCAGAGACCCGGATTGACAAATTTTGCCAGTCGCCGCCCATTCGCGTCCACCCCTCAAACCGCTTGTCAGATGCCGCAACCCCATTTCTGGGAACGGTCGCTTTTGCTTTTCTTGCATCAACTTTCGCATACTTTTCCCGGCGGGCTTGGCCGCCCTGTGGTGTAGTGCGATTCGCATCAAGGCGCGCCTACGTCGGCTGCGGGCAAATTTCGGGGTCGGGCATCGAAATCGAGCTTCGCAGCGGCCGTTAAAGCCGTCCGTTTTCGCTGCCATTTGATAACCGAGCCTTACTTCCCGGAGAGGAACGACTCCACTGTTTTCTGCGCCTCGGCAAGATTTGGCGAGAAGCGGGCCACGCGCTCCGAAATCGCCGTGGCCTCGTCCAATCGTCCTTCCTGCCGCAAAGCCTGCGCCAACAGCAAGTATCCAACATCGGTGGGCTGCACCGTCACGGCACGCGAGTACTGGCGAATGGCCTCCTCCAGGTCGCCATTTTCCTGGGCGATTAAGCCAAGTCCGGTCATTGCCCTGGCCCAATCGGGCTCGAACTGCAGCGCCGTTTCGAAACACTGCTTCGCCTTCATCGACTGCCCCATTCCCCGATAGGCAAACCCCAGACTGCTATATGAGGTAGCGCGCATACCCGAGTCGGCCGCTTGGCGAGCCACCAGCTGATATCGCTCGATGGCCGCTGGCAGATTGCCCCGCCTATCCTCATAGGTGCCGAGACCCAGGTTGGCGTTCAGACCATCCGGCTTGATGGCAAGCGCGGCCCGGAAATGCGCGGCTGCCTCTTCCGTTCTGCCTTGGCTGAACAGAGTGTCTCCCAAGGTGACCTGGGCGACGTAATTGTTCTGAGTCAGAGCCAGCGTGCGCAACCAGAATGACTCAGCATCGTGCCAGTAGCCAACCTGATGATAAGTGAGGGTGCCCAGGGCCAGCAGACCAGAAACAGCGGGAATGGCAAGCCAGTTGGCGGAGATTTGGCGAGCTTCGGCCCAGTCAGCCACAAGCCAAGTCAACATCAGAAACAAGCCCACGAATGAGATGTAGGCGTAGCGATCCGCCATTTCCTGAGAGCCCACTTGGACCAGCCCGATCATCGGTACCAGGCTTCCCAGGAACCAGAACCATCCCACGGCAAGATACCGCCGCTCTCGAGCGCGGATGACCACGGCGGTGATGAGCATCAATAAGACCACGGCCGCGCCTACTTGCCAGGCAGGATAGAGCTTGGTCGGATGCGGATATAGCGCCACCAGCTTCGATGGCCAGACTGCCTTCCCCAGATAGCGCACATACGAAATCACCGCCGTTTCCAAACGCAAGAGCAAGCTGTACTGCGAAAGGGTCTGGATTGCGCCTCCAGCCTTCTGGGCCTTCATCGTTATCACTGCACTCACTGCGGAGAGCAGCAGGAGTGGCAACTTTTCGAATACCAGCCATCGGCTTGATAATCTGGGCACGTTCTCTCCTGGCGCCGTCGGGCCGGGTACACCCGGGGCGCCAATCCGGCCAAGCGGCCAGTAATCCCACAGTAGGAGCAGAAATGGAAGCGTGATTACCTGAGGCTTGCTGAGCAGCGCCAGCGCAAAGAAGAAAGCCACTGCGGCGTATCGGCGGAGCCCGGGTCGGCGCGCGTACAAGACGTAGGCATACAGGGCGAGCAGAAAAAACACCATGCTCAAAACGTTCTTCCGCTCGGCTGCCCACGCCACGGACTCGACATTCATCGGATGAAGGGCAAATAAGGCCGCGACCATCAGGCTGCGCCAGCGGAATCCCGTGGCCCTCTGGAGCAGCAGAAAGAGAAGGACAGCGTTGGCCGCGTGCAGTAAGACATTCACATAGTGGGGTCCGGCGGGGTTCAAGCCGAAAAGTTCACAGTCGAGAGAGTGAGAAAGCCAGGTGAGGGGATGCCAATTCGCTTGCCGATAAGTGGTGAAAGCCCATTTCACGGTGACCCACGTCAGCCCCGCCCCTACATGAGGGTTGCTCGTGATGTATCCAATGTCGTCATAGATGAACCCGTTGTGAGTTACGGGGCTGTAGGACACAAGCACAACGACGGTCAGCAACAGACACAACAGCAGCGGCGTCCGCTCCGCCGCCGACTGAAACATCTTGGAGGAAGCCGAGACCTGCGGTCGTTCCAGACGTTTCGCTACTGCGGCTGAGGAAGACGAACTCATGGATTTACCGATTCTGAACCCGACACGAAAGATTCGCGAGGAAGAACTGCGAAGCGTGAATTCCTTGGTAACTGCTGGGGAATGCTCCCTCGCTTTTCTTGGTCCGCTTCCGTTTCAGTGCTCCAGTTGTTCCGAGAAAGATATTAGATGGTTACCGCGGTTTTGTCCTGAGCAACACAGAATCGCCTGAGTCAACGCGGATCGCGCTAGAATCGAGTCATCGGCAAAGCGATATTGATTCGAGGAAAGTGCCCTTCGGCCAACAGAGTTGCCTCCGCCTATCAGCATGTCACCGTCCCGCGAAAATCACGTCCTGATCTTTTGTCTCCTGCTGGTGGTTGCCACTCTTGCTTTCTACAATCCCATCGTTCATAACCAGTTCATCGATTTCGATGACATGTCCTATATTCTGACCAATACCCATGTTCTGGGGGGTCTGACCTGGGACAATGTGAAGTGGGCGTTCACGACCTGTCGCGATGGAAATTGGCAGCCGTTGACCTGGTTGTCGCATGCCTTGGACTGTCAGCTCTTTGGCCTCAACCCTATCGGCCACCACTACACAAGTCTCCTGCTCCACGCGGCCAATGCGGTGTTGCTCTTCCTGCTGTTGCAGCGGGCTACTGGATTCACCTGGTCCAGTCTGGTAGTGGCTGCTTGGTTTGCCTTGCATCCCGTCAACGTCGAGTCCGTGGCGTGGGCCGCTGAGCGCAAGAATGTACTTAGCATGTTGTTCTTCCTGCTCGCTCTCCATGCCTATGACCGGTATGGGCGGGCGGGCCGACATTATCTCTATTTGCTAGTAACCGTTTTTTTTGCGTTAGGCCTGATGGCGAAACCGCAGGTCATTACTCTGCCGTTTGTACTGCTGCTGTGGGACTACTGGCCGCTCCAGCGAATGAGCGCGGCAGCGACGGCAGGGGGCTTACATGCGGCTTCCCCCCGCTCGTTCGCCTATCTCGTTTGTGAAAAGTTGCCCCTTTTCGTTGTCGCCGCGGTGGGTTCTCACATCGCGCTGCTGGCGCAGAACCCGGGGGTGCACACCATTTCGGAGGTTCCGGTAACGGTGCGACTAGAGAACGCGGTTGTCTCCTATGTCAGATATATGGGAAACGCACTCTGGCCGTCTCGACTCGCTCCGCTGTACCCGCGTCCGCAGAATTTGCTGCCCGCTTGGCAGGTGGCAGGAGCGGCGGCGCTCCTGATTTTGGTGTCCGTGCTCGTGCTGCGCTGGCGCAACCGCCGCTATTTGCCCGTCGGCTGGTTCTGGTTTCTGGGAACCCTAATCCCGATGATCGGGATTATAACTTTCGGCGAGCATTCGATGGCCGATCGGTTCGCGTACATCCCCTTCATTGGTTTGTTTGTCGCGGTGGTGTGGGGCCTTGGGACGCTGGCTTCCGAGCATCGGGTCTCCGGCGTGTGGTGCGCCGGTGCCGCAGCCCTAGTGGCCTTCGTTCTGGGATGTCTCACTTATCGTCAGGTTGGCTACTGGCGCGACGGTGAAACCTTGTGGCGCTATACCTTGAGTGTAACCGAGCGGAATTACGTGGCGCACAACAATCTCGGGGTCGCTCTCGCGAAGCAAGGACTGGCCAATGAGGCGCTTTTGCAGTACCGGACTGGCAACGCATTGCACAGATATAAGCCCCTTCCGCTCCTCGGGCTCGGGCTAGACGAATTGCAGCTCGGACATCCCCAGGAAGCAATCGAGGACTGCAATGCAGTGCTACACGAGTCCGCCGATCCAACGCTTCAAGCCACCGCGTGGAGCGAGCTTGGTCATGCTCACTTGCAGTTGCACGATTTCGAGCAGGCTGCCGATAGCTACCAGAAGGCTCTCCACCTGAATCCGGAGGACAGCGGGGCGTCGATTGGAACGGGCCTCATCGCGCTGCGCCATGGGCAGTTTGACTTTGCGGTCGTCCAGTTTTTTCATGCGGTGAAAGTCGATCCGAGCGACGCGAATGTCCTTCTCTTCGCGCAGGCTTTGCGCCTTGCCGGCCGTGCTGTGGAGGCCGACTCTGCTTTGGCACAGATTCAGAGGAATTCCCCGGACTTGGCCCATGCGCAATTGGAGGCGGGGCAGTTGCTCGCATTTGTCGGCCTGAAGCCTCATTAGGTGGCAGGCGATGTGCCAAGTGCCCCACGGGGAGTGCTACCCAGTTGTTGCCATGTTAGGGCCGCGACTGCAATCTCCCAATAGCACACGCTCGTTCGTAAACTCCGCGTTCTGCAAGCGATGCATCAGCAAACTGGAGAGGGAAATTGTGGCAATCACCATTGTCCATGGGATGACCGGTGAAATCCAAAAAAACGGCGATGCAAAGCTGATCAACGCCATCCAGGCGAGACTCGCAAAGGTACCAAACAGAAGTGCTACGCGTCGCGAACCGGATTTGAACGGCAGGGGATACAGGCACAAAGCTTGCACCATCACGGCGAACGGAAAAGCGACCACCAAGTCCACGAAATAGTGTTCGCCGATTCCAAGGGTTGCCAGAACGGTGAAAATCACAAAAGCGAGGGCGATGACCCGTATCCACCGGGAGAGCCCTTTGGAACTCCACCATGCCAGGAGCACCCAAGCCATGTGCAAAGACGGGATGGCATTTCGCGCCCCCTGGAGTGGTATGGTTTCCAAAACCATGTGCATGGCTTGCGAGGTTGACAAGGGGTGCCACGGAAAGTCCTGTCGAAAAACGTGGATTGGCCCGCAGGCGGGAACCATATTGTAGAACAGCACTCCAATCGGACCGGTCACCAGGAACGCCAGCATTACCGGGAAAGCATTCTTATTTTTCAGGCGGAGGTGGGCGGCATAGACCAATGCCAACGGCACAGGTAAAGCAATGTAGAACAGTGAGCCGGTAAACCTGAACCACTGGTAATGCGCGAACATTTGCCCCAGCGAAAAACTGAATTGCACGCGGAGGCTCGAATCAACGGAATACAAATAGAGATCAAACGTCTTGGGGTGCAGATGTTCCGTGTAATCCAACAAAGTCGAAGCCATGTAGTCCGAAGCCACAAACAAGACTGCGGGAAGAAATGCATACAGAAAAAGCGTGCGATCCTGGTTACGCGCCCATATCGTCCGCGCGCCCAGCACGGCCAAGCCGCTCAATCCTGCAAATGAAAATGCAGCCATGAACCTGGGCTGGAACCCCATGACACGATAGTCAAGTCCCGCCAGGACAAGGCTGCACACAGCCACGCTTGCGAAGTTCGTCCACGAGGGCTGCACTACAAGGAGTGTGACAACGGCGCTTCCCAAAGCCATGGCCATGAATGCATCCACCATGGAGGAGTTGTAAAAATCGGCGCTCAACGAGAGTGCCAACAGAATGGCGAGGAGCGCTACAGTAAGCAACGTTTTTGTCGCGTCAGCGCGATTCAACATGCACTTCCAAGTTCCACCAGTACTGGTTGTACGACTTGCTATTTTGCTCGTAATCGTGCGGCCTCATATGCGCGATCTGTCCTTACAGCTAGGGTACCAGCCTCTGAAGGCGTGCACGAAGGCTGGCGGGAGACCCAATGGGCACTAAAGTAATTACAAGGGCGCGACAACGCTCAAGAACTCTTCGCTGAAAAACTGCCTGCTCCGCGCTTCTCACATTTCGGCGGTAAGAACCAAGCCGCCCCAAACGCCGCCCCCGCGCTAGAATGGGCTCGCCGGAGCGCCCATGCCTAACCTTCAATTGAATGCCGATCACGACATCGCCCGCGCTTCCACTCTGGCCGCACCCCTTTATTTCAACCCAGCAACTTTTGAGGACGAAAAGACCAGGCTCTTCGCCTCCACCTGGCAGGTCGTCGGCCACGTGCACCAGGCCGCGAGCCCCGGCGACTACTTTACCTTCGACCTCATCGGGGAGCCGCTCCTTATCGCGCGCGGCGACGACGGCGTTCTTCGCTGCTTTTATAACGTCTGCCGTCATCGCGCCGGCAATCCCGCCTCCAACTGCGGCAACCGCAAACTCTTCCGCTGCGGCTATCACGGCTGGACCTACCGCCTCGACGGCGCGCTGCTCGTCACCCCCGAATTCGATGGCGTCCAGAATTTTGATCCCAAAGACTTCGGCCTCGTCCCGGTTCGCGTCGAAGAATGGTTCAACCTCATCTTCGTCAATCTCGATGCTGAGGCTCGTCCGCTGCGCGAGTGCCTGGGCGAATTGCCCGCCCAGGCGGAGAAGTTCGATTTCGGGAGCAAGAAGTTCTCCGAGCGCCGCACCTACGACATGAACTGCAACTGGAAGACCTACATCGACAACTATCTCGAGGGCTACCACCTGCCGAGGGTTCATCCTGCCCTCAATCGCGAGATCAGCTACAACGCCTACACGGTCGAGCCTTTTCCCCAGTATGTCCGCCAGTGGAGCCCGATCCGTGGCGCCCAGCCCGGAGACGCCGCCCCGCGCCGGTATCTGCAAACTGGCGATGACCTCACCGCCGATTATTTCTGGATCTTTCCCAACTGGATGCTCAACTGCTATCCCGATAACGTCTCGCTCAACATAATCCTGCCGCTCGGACCCGAACGTACACTGGCAATATTTGAATGGTATTTGCCTGAGAAAGACCTGGGGACCGAAGCTGCCCGCCAAGCTCTAGCCTTCAGCGACGAGATTCAGGCTGAAGACGTCAGCATCTGCGAGATCGTGCAGAAGAATCTCCACTCCCGCAGCTACCACAGTGGACGCTACAGCGTGAAGCAGGAAAAAGGCGTCCATGCCTTCCACCAGATGTACCGCGAGCTCATGCCGGAATAGAGAACGCCTGGTGTAGAGACGTTGCTTGCCTGGTCTCTTCGGGGAATCGGAGTTCGACCACGCCCGAACTGGTTACCGTCGATTTGTGCTGGGCCACACAGCATTGTCCAGGTCCATGCGGCGTCGCGTTAGAATCGTCTTCGGCAGGGAAGGACGCGATGGTTTCAAGAACGAGTTGAGAACGAGTGAACCTTCAGCCCACAGAGCCCTCCAACCACCAACATGTCCGCGTCCCGCGAAATGCACGTTGTCATCTTGTGTCTCCTGCTGGTGGCGGCTACTCTTGCTTTCTACAATCCCATCATCCATAACCAGTTCATCGACTTTGATGATTCGTCCTATATCCTGAAGAATTTCCAGGTTCAGAGCGGCCTGACGTGGGACACCGTGAAGTGGTCGTTCACGACTTTTCGCGAAGGAAACTGGCATCCGCTGACCTGGCTATCGCACGCCTTGGACTACCAGATCTTTGACCTCAATCCTGCTGGCCATCACTACACAAATCTTTTGCTGCACGTGGCCAATGCCGTACTCCTTTTTCTTCTGTTGCGCCAAGCAACCGGAGTCACCTGGCCCAGCTTGATAGTGGGCGCGTTGTTTGCCCTGCACCCGGTCAATGTTGAATCCGTGGCCTGGGCCGCCGAGCGCAAGAATGTGCTCAGCATGTTGTTCTTCCTGCTTGCGCTGCATGCTTACGACCGGTATGCGCGAACGGGTCGGCGGTATCTCTATCTTTGGGTAACCATTTGTTTTGCTCTGGGCCTGATGGCGAAGCCGCAGATCGTCACTCTGCCTTTCGTGCTGCTGCTTTGGGACTACTGGCCGCTCCAGCGAATCGGAGCGCGATCCGCAGCTGACGGCTCGCCTGCGCCCTCCACTCCACGCACGTTCCGCTATCTCGTCTGGGAAAAGCTTCCCCTCTTCATTCTTGCCGCTGCGGATTCGGTCGTGACCATGCTGGCGCAGCGCGCCGGGAACGCGGTACGGACGGTTACGGAAGTCTCGCTGTCGGCGCGGCTGGAGAACGTCTTTGTCTCCTACGTGCGCTATATCGGAAAGGCGCTGTGGCCGTCCCGGCTCGCTGCCATGTATCCGCGTCCGGCGAATTCGCTGCCCGCCTGGCAAACGGTTGGAGCGGTGGTGCTGCTTCTTCTAATTTCCGCCCTGGTGCTGCGCTGGCGCGACCGGCGCTATTTGCCGGTTGGCTGGTTCTGGTTTTTGGGGACTCTGGTCCCGATGATCGGGTTCGTAACGGTGGGCGAGCAGACAATGGCGGACCGGTACGCGTACCTCCCCTTTATCGGTTTGTTTGTGGCAATTGTGTGGACTCTGGACGCCGCGGCCTCTGAGCATCGAATCGCTGTCGTGTGGCGCGTCGGTGTTGCCCTTCTCGGGGTCTTCATTTTGGGATGCCTCACTCATCGTCAACTGGGTTATTGGCACGACGATGAAACCCTCTGGCGTCATGCATTGAGTGTCACCGAACGGAACTACATGGCGCACAACAATCTCGCGATCGCCTTCGCCAAGCAGGGACGGTCCGAGGAGGCGGTCGTTCAGTTTCAGGCAGCCACGGCACTGCACACATATCCGCCCGACCAAGTTCTCAAACTCGCCTTCTATGAACTGCGTGTCGGGCACCCCCAGGAAGCGATCGAGGAATCCGGCGCGGTCTTGCGCGCCTCCGCTGATCCCGTCGATCCAAGGCTTCAGTCCGCCGCATGGGGAGAGATGGGTCAAGCCCACTTGCAGATGCGTCAATACGATCAGGCCGCAGAATGCTATCAGAATGCTCTGCGCCTGAATCCGGAGAACGGAATGGCGCTGATGGGTTCGGGTCTCCTGGCATTGCGTCAGGGGAAGTCCGAACTGGCAGTCACGCAACTAATGCATGCGTCGAAGGTCGAACCCAACGACGTGAATGTTCTGCTCTTCGCACAAGCACTGCGCCGGGCGGGTCATGCCGAGCAGGCCTCCTCGGCCGAGGCCGAAGTCCAGAAAATTTCCTCCGACCCAGGCCAGGCCCAGATGGAAGCAGGACAGTGGCTTTCCTTTGCCGGGCTACAGCCGCTGTCGCCCTAAGTTTGTCGCCCTAGGTTCGCTTCAGAAGCAAGCACGTCATGTCATCGTGCTGCGGAGTGTTTCCCACGTACTGATCAAGTTCCCCGAGCAAACCGCGCAGCAGTTCTGCCGGAGCCGCCCCCGACCCGCGATCAACCACTCGGATCAACTCGGGTTCGCCGTATTCTTCGTCCTTCGCATTCACTGCTTCGACGATCCCGTCGGTGAAAATCACCAGCCAGTCGCTGTGCTCCAGACGCGTCGTGCCGACCTGGTAGGGCGATTCCGCAAGAATCCCCACCGGGATGCCTCCCGCCTCCAGTCGCTCCACCGCGCCCGAAGTCTTCCGCAGAATCGGAACGTTATGCCCTGCGTTGATATAAACCACGTCTCCGGTCGCCGGATCCAGTTCGGCGAAGAAGGCCGTCGTGAAACGAACTCCGCCCTGGCTGTTCGAACAGGCATAGCGATTCACTCCGGCGACCAATTCCGCAAGCGCGACGCCGCTGGTCGACAAGGTCCGCAGACTAGCCTGGAAGGTCGCCATCAGCATCGCCGCCGGTATGCTCTTTCCTGCCACATCCGCCACGACAAACAAAATGCGGTCGGCGCTTCGTTCCCGGCCGGGCCGCAGGATCACATCGTAGTAATCACCCGCGACCGTGTTTGCCGGACGCGTCGCATAAGCAATCTGGTAGCCCGGAATCTGCAGCGGCGCGCCCGGCAATAACCAGGCCTGAATGTCCTTGGCGATTTCCAGGTCGCGTTTCATCACCACGCGATCCGCCAGCTCCAGCAGCAGGACGACGAACATCAGCACTCCGCCCAACACGTGCAAGTCAAACGCAAAGACCTCGACATGGCCGGAGCGGCCGGTGTAAGAAAATCCGCCGGAAGAAAAGAACAGCAGAAGCAGCGCTGCCAGCAGCAGCACCCGCCGCGCCGGGGTCAGCTTTTCCAGGATCGCCCAGAACAGGGCCTTCGTGGTTTGCCAGCCCCGCCGAATTCTGGATGGTTCCGCCTGCACGACGTCGAGCCCCGCAGAGTAGAGCCGGTAGCTGGAGCGCGCGTCTTTTTCAAACTGCGACCAGAGCTGGTTCAGAGCCAGCCCCTCGCTCACACGATGCCAGAAATTCCGGGCATCATCTTTGAATCGGGGTAGTCGGGAAACCGTGCGTTCAGGAGAGGCCATGGCGGAGCAAACATTATAGGCTGGCAGAGTTGTCGGTGGAGAGACGGGCGTCCCGCCCGGCCGCGATGCAGCAATTCGAAGCAGGAAGGTTGAATCGCGAGGCACTCAAAACAACTCCATCTGCGGAACCTCCATATGCACGCTACGACTGCTGCGAGCCTGCTCGCTCCCAAACCCGTACTTCCGCCGAAAGGCTGCCATCAACTGCGAGAGCCGCTGGCCGTATCCCTTCGGCAGAAATGCCCGATCGGCATAGCGCTTGCGGTAAAGCTCCACCAAGTCAGGGAAATGTTCTTCGAGAAACGGCAGGAATACCGCCGCCGAGCAAGGTTTCAGGAAAAGCGGATTGGCAAAAATATGCTTTGCTCCTGCTTCGCTCGCGGCTTTTACCAAAGCCTCAAGGTCGCGCGCCCGGTCGGTGATCTCAGGCAGCACCGGCGCGCAGATCACGCCCGCGTCGACGCCCGCAAGATTCAACTGGCGAACTGCCTCCAGCCGCAGATCGGGACGCGGCGCCCGCGGCTCCAACTTGCGCGCCAGTTCCGCGTCGACCGTGGTCACAGTCATGTTCACGCAGATCCGGTTGTGCTCGCCCACGCGCCGCAAGATCTCGGTATCGCGCGTGACCAGGTTCGACTTGGTCACAATTCCAATCGTGAGACCGGAATGCCGCGCGAGTTCCTCGAGGATTGCCCGCGTAATCTCGAAACGCCGCTCCGCCGGCTGATAAGGATCGGTCGCCGTGCCAATCGCGATCTTCTCCTCACGCTTGACTTTTTTCAACTCCGATCGCAGTAGGCCCGCTGCTTGCTGCTTGACGAAAATCTTTTGTTCGAAGTCCACGCCGTCCCGCAGTTCCATGAACTCGTGGGTATAGCGCGCGTAGCAGTACTTGCAGGCAAACTCGCAACCGCGATAAGGATTGATCGCCCACGTGAACGGAAGGTTGCGCGCACTCACCACCCGGCTGAGCAGCGATCGCGTGCCGAGAGTAAAGTATTCGACGTTGTGCCCCTCGCGCAGCGATTCGGCTTCGGCGGCGATGCGCGCGATGCCCACCAGTTTCGGAGAGGAGCAGGATTCATTGGATAGCACGAAAAGCGGAAGAGCAGGCATAAACGAGTTTCGCTATTTGTTCGCCTACAATACCGCCAAACACTCAGCCTGTCAAACCCATACGAGATTGATGGAGAGACGGGCGCCTCGCCCGTCCAGTCCGAGGTGGCCGGGCAGCACGCCCGGCGCTCCGCTCGCGCAGATGCCTACGGATGCTCGCCCTGTTCCGGAACCAGCCCCGGCGGCGGTGGCGGAATCGTAATATCCAGTTTGGTCACCGCCCCGAGCGACGACAATGGCTTGTCGAATTCACTGACGTTGCCGACCACCAGCACGGACATCTGCTCGCGATGGATGTACTTCGCCGCTACCCGCGCTACATCTTCTTGCGTAACTTTTTCGATCCCTTTTTGAAAGTTCTCCAGAAAATCCAGCGCATAGCCGTAAAACTCGTAAGCCATTTTTTCCTGCAAAACCTTGGCCGGTGAATCGAAACGGAAGACAAAAGAATTCAGAATGGAATCCTTGGCGCGTTTGATTTCCTCATCGTTGATGGGACGCCTGGCGAGGTCGGCGATCTCCTCGTCGAGCGCTTGAATGGATTCGATCGTAGTCTTGCTCTTGGTGCTCACCATCAGCCGCAGCATTCCGGGATGATCCCAGCCCGCAGCCACTCCGCCGCCCACCGCGTAGGCGAGTCCTTTCGTGGTTCGAATGTCGCCAAACAGGCGCGACGAGAATCCTCCACCGAAAGCTTCGTTGAATACCGAGGTAGCGAAGTAATCGGGATTCCTGCGCGTGATGCCCAGCGCAACCATATGAATGTTGCTTTGATTCACGTCGGTTTTGTCGACCTCGTAATATCCCGGCTTGGCGGGTTCTGGCTTGATCTCTGGATCGGTCGCCGCCTGGCCCTTGGGCCATGATGCAAAAGCCTCGCGTAGACGAGCTTCCAACTTCGCCGAGTCGAAGTCGCCGACCACGCCGAGGATGATGTTATTCGGATGCACGTACCTGCCGTGCCACTCGACCAGATCCTGACGCGTGATCGCCGCCACCGTGGCATACTCCGGGACCCGCGTATACGGGTTGTTTGCGCCGTACACCAGCTTCGCCGCCTCTCGTCCCGCAATCTGCGCGGGATCGTCATTGCGCCGCGAGATGGCGTCGTACAACCCCTTCTGCGCAATTCCAATTTTGTCGGCGCGGAACTCCGGATTCTTCAGAACATCCTCAAACGCGCGAAAGACGTCGTTGAAATCTTCTTTCAGACACGACCAGCTCACGGTCGTCGAGTCGACGCCGCCACCGGTTTCGACCTTGGCGGCGCGCTGCTCCAGATAGTCGTCCAGTTGATCACCGGTCTGGGTTTTCGTGCCGCCGGTGCGCCACACTTCACCATAGACATCCGTCAGCCCCGTCTTATTCGCAGGAACCGAGCGCTCACCGCCGCGAATGCGAGCGGTGCCGTCAATGGTTGGCAACTCGTGGTCTTCCTGAAGAAAAACCACCATGCCATTCGGCAACTCGATGCGCTTCGGCTGCGCCGGATGAAACGCCGGCAACTTCGGAATCGGTATCTGCCGCCAGGTCGGCGCCTGCGCCCACAGTTGTCTATCGCCGCTGAAGAAACCAATGAACAGGACGAGAGCAAGGACAGAGAAAGAACGGTTTGCGCGCTTCACTGTCCACCTCCCTGCGGGGCCGCGCCAGGTCCCGGAGGCCCGCCGGCAAACTCGATAATCCCCACCGTCCGGTTATCGGGCACAAACGTCTGATTCGCGACTCGGCGTATATCCGCCTTGGTTACCTTTTCAATGCGATCAACCGAGCGGAATAGCTCCCGCCAGTCGTCATAGCGCGCCTCATTCAGGCCGAGCGCGAACGCCAGACCTTCGTTCGATCCGAGCGAGCGGATCAGATTTGCCTTGGCGCGCGTTTTGATCATCTTCAGTTCTTCATCCGAGATATCTTCTTTCTTCAGCCGCTCGATCTCCGCATGAATCGCAGCGGCCATCTCCTGCGGCTTGTGGCCCGGGATCGGGAACGCGTAAAACGCAAATAGGTGGGGATACTTATTTCCCGGCAACCCGGTAAATCCGGCCGAGTCGGACGCGATCTGCTTGTCGCGGACCAGCGCCCGGTAGAGCCGTGAGGTGCGTCCATTCGACATCAGGTCGGCGATCGCGTCGTAGACCTGGTCATCCGCGCTGCGGTAATCGGGGCGGTGATAGCCCTCAAGATAAAGCGGCTGCGACTGCTCGTGCAGCACGACGCTGCGCTCGGAATCCTGCGGCGGCTCGGTGGTCGTCGCCGTATCGGGCCTCGGACGCGCCGGAATTCGCGAGAAATATTTCTCGACAATCGGCATCGCTTGCGAAACCTTCACGTCTCCAACGACGGTGACGACCATGTTCGAGGGTACGTAGTATTTATCGAAAAAATTCTGCGCGTCGGTCGCCGAAAAAGAATTCAAGTCCGAGATCCACCCGATCGTCGGCCGGTGATAAGGATGGGCGGCGAACGCCTCTTCCGTGAATTGCTCGAGCAGCCGCCCGACGGGATTGCTGTCGGTCCGCATGCGGCGCTCTTCGATCACGACGTTGCGCTCTTTGTAGAATTGCCGCATCACGGGATGGAGAAAGCGCTCTGATTCGAGGTAGGCCCACAATTCCAGCCGGTTGACGGGGAACGAGTAGTGGTAGCCAGTTTCGTCGTAATCGGTGAAGGCGTTTATGCCCTCGCCGCCTTCGCCTTCGACGATCTTGCCGAACTCATTGTTGTAAGCCGCGGAGAATTTGTCAGCGGCCGCAATCGCGTCCTTCCAGACTTGCTCGAGCTGCGTGAGCTTCTTTTCGTCGCGGTCCACCGGCTGGTCGCGCTCAGCAATGTAGGCGGAATAAGCCTCCTCAACTTTCGCCAGCGCAAGTTTTTCGCCGGCATAATCGCGGGTGCCGATGGTGTCCGTTCCCTTGAATGCCATGTGCTCGAACATGTGTGCCAGGCCGGTCTTGCCCATGGGATCCTGCACCGAGCCGGCATCGACATGAGTGAAGAACGAAAACACCGGAGCCTCCGGCCGCTCGCAGATGATGATGGTGAGGCCGTTGGCGAGCTTCTTCACCGTGGTGCGCTTCTCGAACGAAGCCAGGTCCTGGCCGAAAACGAGCGAGCACAGCACGAAACAGACAACAATTGTTTGTAGAAGAGTTAAGCGGGATTTCATCCTGCCTCCACGATTGAGCGACGACTAAGCACCAAAAATTCGAAGTTACGTGGAGGCAGGGAAGATTGTCAAACGAGCAGGAAGCACAGCCAAACAAATTCACCGTAGAGACGCGGCTTGCCGCGTCTCCTGCGCGCGCGATGCAAAATTATTGCCGCCCGATTCTATCCACTTCTTTTTTCAGTGCAAGACGATCAATTGACGCCAGAGGCAGCGCGAGAAAGAGACTGATTCGCCGGTCAAGAATAAAAAACGCTTGGCGGAAGGCGCGTTCGATTTCGGAGGAGTCTCCACGAACGGCAGCCGGATCGGGCACTCCCCAGTGCGCGGTCATGGGATGTCCCGGCCAGACCGGGCAGGTTTCCTTGGCGGCGTGGTCGCAAACCGTGAAGACAAATTGCATCTCGGGAGCGCCGGTCCGCGAGAATTCATCCCAGCTCTTGCTGCGCAGGCCGATTGTGGAAATGCCCGCCAGTTCAAGCTGCTTCAGCGCTTCGGGATGCACCGTTCCCGAGGGATGACTTCCTGCGCTGTAGGCGGTGAAGACAGGCTCTCCTTTGTGGTTGAGGATCGCTTCGGCCATGATGGAACGCGCCGAGTTACCCGTGCACAGGAACAGAACGTTGTAGTGAGCTTCCATGGGTAATAGTCCGTCGTGCAAATATCTCGACTCTCGGGCTTGATTTAGGAGGGCGCGGCGCTTCAGCGCTGCGGTCACTGGCCGGCTTGAGTCACAGGCTTTCGCTGCTGCGGTCGGACTGGGGCGCAGAAAAAACCGTCAGTTGCAGCACGCCGGACCACAGCACGCCTCCTGCGTCCGTTTCGGTTTCACCGCCCGCACAAAGGCGCTCATAAACTTCTCATCGACCTGCTCTCGAATGGCGTCCATGTCAATCCCCGACGAGAAAAGGAACTCGCGGGCGTCCTCGATGCGATAGATCCGCGTGGGCTCAATCTCGATTTGCTCAAAGCCAGCGGCGGATAGTTTGCCGCGATATTCCTTTTCTTCCAGAGCTCCAGCGATGCACCCGACCCACGCCAGCACACTCTGACGGACCTCGGGGGCGATTTCGCCGCGCACGACCACGTCTGAGACCGCGAACCGCCCGCCCGGCCTAAGCACGCGGAATGCCTCGCGCAGCACGCGGTCCTTGTCGGCGGAAAGATTGATCACGCAGTTGGAAATGATGACATCGATTGTGTTGTCGGGCAGAGGGATGCTCTCGATCTCGCCCTGGAGAAACTCCACGTTCTCTGCACCGGCCTTGCGCTTGTTTTCGTTGGCCAGCGCGAGCATCTCGTCCGTCATGTCGAGACCGTAAGCTTTGCCGGTTGGGCCAACGCGCCTGGCGGAGAGCAACACGTCGATGCCGCCGCCCGAACCCAGATCAAGCACAGTTTCCCCGGGGTTCAGCTGCGCGAGGGCGGTTGGGTTGCCGCATCCGAGCGAAGCCAGCATCGCCTTTTCGGGAATCTGCTGGGCCTGCGACTCATCGTAGAGATTCGAGGTGATCGGATCGCAGGAGAGTCCGTTGGCCGGCGCCGCTCCGCAACAACTGCTGCCGCCGCTACTAACTCGCAGGGCCGCTAGTCCATATTTCTCTTTTACGACTTCCTTAATGTTGATGTCGTCGAGATCGAGATTGGCATCAGGCATAGTGGCTTCTCCTATTTGCAGAATTGGACGAGGTCTTGCGGCTTGAGCGCCTGGTTGCGGGTGCAGCACTCGGCGTAAAGAAACTGCAGAATTTCGCGCAGCGCTTCAGTGTTGGCGGTGTAGCGCAGAAACGTCCCATTGCGCTCGACTCGTACCAGGTCCTCATTCTTGAGCTTGTCAAGATGGTGAGAAAGCGTGGAGCCGGGAATCTCGAGCTCATCCTGAATCTCGCTGACCACGAGGCCTTCGGGGTGGGCGGAGAGCAGCAATTGCATAATGCGCAACCGCGGCTCGATGCCCATGGCGGAAAACATGTCGGCGTAGCGGGCGACGCGGTCGCTGTTCGTTCGGGACTTGCCGGGAGCGCCAGCCATATTTCGATAATACTAGAAATATGGGGTACAAATCAACACCCGTAGAGACGCGGCTCGCCGCGTCTCCTGTTTGCACCGGCACGAACCACGGGAGGGAGGGGCATCGCCAATCCAGCCGGGCGGGGACGCCCGGCGCTCCATGTCAGCTCTCCCACACCCACTGTCCATCCGCCATAGTGCGTTCGATGGGAATGTTGATGATGTTGTAGGGATCTTCCTTAAACAGGTCGCGCCCCAGCACCACAAGGTCGGCCAGTTTTCCCGGCTCGATCGATCCTTTCAGATTCTCTTCATAAGAGGCGTAAGCGCCATTCATGGTTCCCACGCGAATCGCTTCTTCCAGCGTAATTTTCTGCTGCGGCCCCCAGACATTGCCCTTGGCATCGGTGCGCGTCACTTCCGACTGCAACGCCATCATCGGTTCAAACGGCCCCGGAGGATAATCCGACGCCTGAGTTGGCCGGATTCCGGCATCGATGAAGCTGCGCAGAGCGAACATATGGTTCACACGGTCCGCCCCGTACTCCTTCATCTTCTCGCCGTGATAGTACGCGTAGGTTGAAAAAGGAGTGGGAATTGCGCCCAGCGCCTTGATTCGGGCGATCAGAGAATCGTTGACGACTGTGCAGTGCTCCAACCGGTAACGGGCGTCCTTACGCGGCATTTCCTTCTGCAGCCGCTCGTACACTCGCAGCGTGATATCGATGCCGACATCGCCGTTGGCGTGGGTCCCGAGTTGCCATCCGGCGGCGTGTGCCTTGCGTGCCTGCTGGTAGAGTTCTTCTTCCGACGTGACCAGAATTCCAAAATCGTCCGGACGTCCCACGTAGGATTGCGACAGCCGAGCCGTCCGCTCGGAGATCGACCCGTCGCAGATCATCTTCTGCGCGCCGACTTTCACCCACTCGTCCCCCAGTCCAGTCTTAACTCCTGCCGCCAGCATCTGGTCCATGAACGCCTGGTAGATGTGGCAATACACGCGCATCTTCAGTTGCCCCGCTTCACGTGCATCCTGGTAGGCGCGCAGATCCTCCGGAGTACCCATGGCGTCCGTAACCGAGGTGATTCCGGTGCGCGTCATCCTCTGCGAGATCAGACGCACGCCTTCGCGATGGTCGTCGCGCGTGAAGTGGGATGGAATAATCTTGTCGAAGGTTTCCCTGCCCGTCTCGCGCACGTGCCCCGTCAGATGGCCGGTGGCAGGATCGCGATCGTACTTGCCGCCGGGAGGATCGGGAGTATGGTCATCAATCTTTGCCAGCTTGATCGCTTGCGAGTTAACCCACGCCGTATGCCCGCCTCGATGCTGGACGTATGTCGGATGGAGGGGAACGGCAGTGTCTAGCTCCTCACGCGTCAGAGGTCGGCCTTCGACTGGCTTCGTGTCGTCGTATTTGAAACCCAGCACCCATTCTCCGGGAGGCGTTTTCGATGCTCGTTCGCGCAGCGCCTTCAGGATGTCGGCAATGGAGCGCAGATCGCAATCCACCATGCGAAGGTGAGAAAGGCCCGCCTCCGCGGGATGCGAGTGCGCGTCGATGAAGCCGGGCAGCACCGTCTTTCCGCCCAGATCCAGTTTTTTCACATTGCCGGCGGCGAGCGTCAGCACTTCGTCATTCGATCCGATCGCGAGAAATCTTCCGCCCGAAATGGCCACAGCTTGCGCTCGCGGCTGGCGCGGATTGACCGTCCAGATGTTTCCATTGTAAAGAATAAGTTCGGGCTCGGTGCGGTCGATGGAAAACAGGTTTCTGGAAAACATCGTAAACGCTCCGATGGCACCCATTCCGTAAACAAACTCACGACGCGAAGCTGGCATCCGTGCTCCTTTTAGGAATCCGGGACACTATACTAGACGACGATACAAGGTGGTGAAGGGACGAGCGTCTCGCCCGTCCAGCCGGGCGGGGACGCCCGGTTCTCCATCGTCAAACCCCATGTCCGCTCCCACCATCGTCGAAGTGCAGGGCCGCAACCTTAGTCTCACGAACCTTGACAAGATCCTCTATCCCGCTACCGGGTTCACCAAGGGGCAGGTGGTGGATTATTACGTCCGCATCGCGCCCGTGCTGGTGCCGCATCTCGCCGGACGGCCACTGACCATGAAGCGTTATCCCGGCGGCGTGGACCAGGAATATTTCTTCGAAAAAAACGCCCCCATGCACCGCCCCGACTGGGTGAAGACCGCGCCTGTATGGAGCGAGGGGAACAAGCGAACCATTCATTATCTTCTCGCTAACGATCTTCCGACGCTGGTGTGGATCGCGAATCTGGCATCAATCGAGCTGCATCCGTCGCTCTCGTTATCGACCGACATCACAATGCCCACCATGATTGTCTTCGATCTCGATCCGGGACCGCCTGCAAATATTGTTCAATGCGCGCAGGTTGGCCTCTGGGTGCGTGAGATCTTCGATCACTTCGGGCTGCAGAGTTTCCCCAAGACGTCGGGATCGAAGGGACTTCAGATTTACGTTCCATTGAATACAAAAACGACGTACGAGCAGACGAAGGCATTCGCGCACGCGCTGGCGCGTCTGCTCGAACATGAGCATCCCGAACTGGTTGTCTCGGATATGAAAAAGGCGGTGCGCACCGATAAAGTGTTCGTCGACTGGAGCCAGAACGACCAGCACAAGACGACGATCTCGGTTTACTCTCTGCGCGCGCGCGAGCATCCGACTGTGTCCACGCCGGTCACCTGGGAAGAAGTCGAGCAGGCGAGGAAGAAAAAAGACGCGGGACGGCTGGTGTTCGAGGCGGGGGACGTCCTCGCGCGAGTAGAGAAGATGGGCGATCTGTTCGAGCCGGTGCAGAAACTGAAACAGAAGCTGCCACAGTTGGCGGGACTGGCTGCCGGATCGGAAAAAGAAGAAGACGAAGGCATCAGCCTCGCTGCCCAGGCCGAAGCGCGGCCGAGCGCAGAGAAAAAGACGTCAAAAAAGACGAAGAAGACAACGACAACGAAAGGGAAGTCAATGCCGGCAAAGCGTCGCAAGCTATAATCCCGGTTCGCGCTTGACCACTACCGCGCGGAAAGCAAACACACCATATGGCGCAACTCTACGTCGGCACTTCCGGATGGGCTTATCCGACATGGAAACCCGCTTTCTATCCGGAGAAACTTGCGCAAAAGAAATTTCTGAACTTCTACGCAGCGAAACTGAATGCCGTCGAAGTCAACTACACTTTCCGCCAGTTGGTAAAAGAGACAACCGTTCAGAACTGGATCGCCGAAACGCCGCAGCATTTTCGCTTTACGATTAAGGCGCACCAGGTGCTCACGCACATCAAGCGGCTGAAGAGCGCGGAAGAATTTCTCATGCGCTTTCTCGGCACACTGGAAGCTCTAGAGCGCGCTAAACGCCTTGGCCCGCTCCTCTTTCAGCTGCCGCCAAATTTCAAAGCGGATCAAGCCCTGCTCTCCGAGTTTCTGAAAAGCTTGCCGCGAAGCGTGCGCGCGGCATTTGAGTTCCGCCACGAATCCTGGTTCGTCGACGCGACCTGGAACACGCTGCGCGAGCGCAATATCGCGCTCTGCGTGGCCGAGACGGAAGAACGCAACACTCCCGACGTAGTCACCGCGGACTACGCGTACTATCGCTATCGCAAACCCAATTACACCGCCGAGGAACGTCAAGCGATGGTTGCCCGCATTCGGGAGCACCTCGCCGCCGGCCGCGATGTCTTCGCCTACTTCAAGCACGAAGAGACGCCAGAAGGCGTGCTGTACGCGGTGGAGATCTTCCGTGAAGCGAGCAATCCGTGAAAAAGATCACTCTCGCCTGGCTTACGATTCTCTGTCTTTGCCTTTGCCTGAACCCCGCGGCGTCGCAGAATCAGCCGATCCGTACGGTCCATGTCTTCGTTGCACTGGCTGACAATGAACACCAGGGGATCGTTCCTGTTCCGGCGAGATTCGGGAATGGGTTGGATCCCGAGCACAACCTGTATTGGGGCGCGGCGGCAGGCGTGAAGACCTTCTTCGCTCGCAGTTCGGAGTGGGCGTTGCTGAGTTGTGGACAGAAGTCAAAGACCGCAGTCCTGGAACGGTGCCTATTCAAACATCGCAGATCCGAAGTCTATCTGGTTGCCGACGCGTATCGAGGTGACGAAATACGCCAGGCGATCCTTGACTTCTTCGACGCCGCAGCCGGGGCAAACCCGGAAAAGATCGCCCTGCCTGGTGCGTCCGCAGCGCCTCTCACGTGCCGTGGGGGCTCGAATCTGGTTGCCTACATCGGACACAATGGGCTAATGGACTTCCAGTTGCCGATCGTTCCGCGCAAGAAGAACGAGACTCATCGCGACGCTATCATCCTGGCGTGCGCCAGCAAACAGTATTTTGGCGAGGCGCTGCGCACTGCGGGAGCCTATCCGCTGTTGTGGACAACCAACTTGATGGCTCCCGAGGCCTATACGCTGAAAAGCGCGCTCGATGGCTGGATTGCCGCCGAGGCGAATGAACAGATCCAGGAACGCGCGGCAGCCGCCTATGATAAGTACCAAAAGTGCGGCCTGCGGGGTGCACGCAGATTGTTCGCCACCGGGTGGTAGTGTGACAACCCGGTGCCGTGGGATGAGGGAAGGCTGCCGTGTAAGTCGCTTCGAGGTTAGGGCCCGACCACGCTCGTCAGCTTGTTGTCTATGCCCAGTACCACGCACACGACTTGGCCCGTGCCTAGCGGGGCGCAGGAGGGCGACCCCACCCCGGTGCCGCCGATCTTGGCGAAGCCCAACCAGCCCGATCCGTTGTAAACGTCGGCATAGAACGCGTTGTCAATCACAATTGCTCCGCAGACAAGCTGGCCCGCAGCCTGCGTCGTGCAACCGGCATTGTCATTCACACCGCCGCCGATTCCGCCGTAGCCGGTCCAGTCTCCTATAACCCAGCTTCCTCCGTTGAAAAGAGCCCCGTAGACTCCCGAGTTATAAGCCTTCGCGAAGCACACGACTTTCCCGCCCGAGTTCATGGACGAGCAAAGTGGCTGGCCGCCGGCCAGTCCGCCAATGCTCAGGAACCCTGCCCAGGCGCCGCCGGAAAAACGATTCACCAGGGTCCCGCTTCCGGTGGTGAAAATGGAGCAAATCACACCCCCCGCATTGTCGGTCGTGCAACCCGGCCCAGACACCGCCGAGGTCGTGACGTTAGCAAAGGCGCTCCAGGAGGTTCCGTTATAGAGGGACCAAGCCAGGCCACCGGTGGAGTTTCGCGCAACGCAGAGCACCTGTCCGGCAGTGTACTCCGCGCAACTAGGAGCCGAAAATAGTGCCCCGGCAACTTTCGCCGGGTTGCTCCATACCCCTCCGCTCAGGATCGTCCACTGCAGGTTGCCATTGGTGGCGGTCGCTGCGCAAATCACTTTGCCGGCGCCATCGCTCGTACAACTGGGGTTGGAACTGACAGGCCCAGCCAGGCTCTTCCACGTCCCCCACGTCGTTCCGTTGAACAGATTCACCATGATGGCGGACTTGCCGCTCCGGACCGCGCACGCCACCTGGCTAGCGGAAACCTGGGCGCAAGACGGAGTACCGATTCCAGTGCCAGTGCCGGTCGAGGTGAAACTTCCCCAACTGGCCCATGCGGCCGGGCCCAGCGCCAGCCAGACCGGCAAAAGTAGCAGGCACAATACGGTTCGCTTCATTTGGATTCCTCCGAAATAGTTCTCTTTGAAAACTCCACTCACTGACGAGACGCTGCCGTCGGAAGCAGGCGCGAGCTTGTTCGATCATTAACCTTCGAACGCGGGGGGATAACAAACTCGCGGAAGAGTTTATTGGCTTCTCTGGCCGGAGTCAACCAGAATTAGAAAGTGTGTCAAGACTCGTTAAAAATGTCCCCAGAATTAGAAAGGTGAATTAGAAGGCCAGAATTAGAAAGCCACGAATGCGACGAAAGAAGAAAGAAGAAACGAACAATGAAGAAGGGAAGGGAAAAAGTTTGCGCACCCGGCGCGGTACTTTTCGGACTCGACTTCGCACCCCATACTATTGCAATGGCCTCGGATGCCAACGCCCGAACGCTTCACTCCTTCCTTGACTATCTGCGAGTGGAGCGCGGGTCCGCGAAGCTGACGATTACCGCTTACACCATCGACCTGGCTCAATTTGGGGAGTTTCTGGAAAAGCGCAAACAGAACTTAACCGGAGCCCGCCGCGAAGACGTGCGCGCCTACATCCAGGAATTATTTTCGAATTCACTCGACGGGCGCTCGGTTGGACGGAAGCTTTCCGCGATCCGCCAACTCTACCGGCACTTGTTGCTAGACGGAAAGATCGACAAGGATCCGACGCTGAACATCGACTTGCCAAAGCAGTGGAAGGTGCTGCCCAAGGCGTTGAGCCGCGACGAAGTCGGAGCCATGCTGGGCGAGACGCAGTCGCGAAATGAGACGGTGCGCGGGCAGGCGCTTGCTCTCCGCGATCATGCCATGCTGGAACTTCTCTACGCTGGGGGCGTGCGCGTGTCCGAAGTCGCCGACGCGCGTCTCGAAGACCTGAAGCTTGAAATGGGATACGTCCTGGTGCGCGGCAAGGGCGACAAAGAACGCATGGTGCCGCTTGGAGTGCCTGCCCAGCAAGCATTGCAGCGATACTTGAAAAGCGGCAGGGAAGTATTCACTAAAAAAAGAAGTTCGCCTCTTTTGTTCCTGGGCGCGGGAGGCCGCCGCCTGACCCGTCAGCGCGTCTGGCAGTTGGTCGGGAAAGCGGGCCTCGCTTCGGGTCTTTCTTCAGGACGGCGCGTCAGTCCGCACATGCTGCGTCACTCCTGCGCCACCCACATGGTGGAGAATGGAGCCGACTTAAGGACAGTGCAGACCATCCTCGGCCATGCCGACATTTCGACCACGCAGATTTATACCCACGTTGCGTTAGATCGGTTGAAGAGCGTGTACGCCAAGCATCATCCGCGGGCGAAAGCGAGGGGCAATTTGTAATCTTGTAACTGGTAATTTGAAAACCAGAACAAAACCGAAATTCCGG
>Ga0210384_10002183_pt1 | contig 24383 bp, 14 predicted proteins | sample IncBWH2MmetaG_FD_160574 | JGI IMG/M metagenome (GOLD analysis project Ga0210384, IMG submission 160574) | Forest soil microbial communities from Barre Woods Harvard Forest LTER site, Petersham, Massachusetts, United States - Inc-BW-H-2-M | ecosystem: Environmental > Terrestrial > Soil >...
AAGAACATGCTTCATCGAAAGCTGGGTGTAGCGCTGCGTTGTGGCCAGGCGTTCGTGGCCGAGCAACTCCTGAATGGCGCGCAGGTCGGCTCCCTCTTCGAGCATGTGCGTGCCAAAGGCGTGGCGCAGCGTGTGGGGGTGAACATCGGGGGAAAGGCCTTTGGCCACAGCAATGCGCTTGATGATGCGGCCAACGCTGCGTGTGGTGAGGCGTCCGCCGCGTCGGTTGATGAGCAGAGCCGGCGTGTTTTTGTGCGCTTCGGCCAGCGTTGCTTGCCGCACTGGCAGGTACGCGGCAAGAGCGTTCCTCACCGCGTCGCCGAACGGGACGTAGCGCTCTTTCTTGCCTTTGCCGCGGATCAGGATGGCCTCGGCGCTGAAGCGAATATCGTCGACGTTAATGCCGGTTAACTCCGAGTTGCGGATGCCGCACCCGTACAGCAGTTCGAGTATCAGCCGGTCGCGTTCGGGAAAGGCTGCAGCGTCGGGCATTTGGCCGTCGCACATGGAGTTCATCTCTTCGATGGTGGGCACGCGCGGCAGTTTCTTGGGCAGCTTTGGCGTCGACACTAGCCTGGCTGGGTTCTGATCGACGCCGCCCTCTTGCGCGAGCCAGCGATACAGCGAACGCACGGCGGCCAGTGAGCGCGCCACGGAAGTCTTGCTCAGGCCTTTTTCGTAAAGCTGCGACAAAAATCCGCGGATCGCGATGTGATCGATTTCTTTCCATCCCCGAGAACCGGCGTAAGCGTCAAAATTCGCGAGGTCGCCGCGGTACGCTTTGATGGTATGCACCGAGGCATTGCGCTCACGCAGGTGGCGCAGGAAGTCGGAGACCGCGCGGGCGACTACGGTTTGTTTTTTTAGGCCGGTCATTGTTGATTGATGATTGTTGATTGTTGATTGAAGAAGCCCGAGTGACCACACCACGATTTCAATCAACAATCAAAAATCAACAATCAGCAATTGATTCATCTCGCCTTCGCCCTCGGATGATGTTTCTGGTACACGCTCCTGAGCCGGTCGAGCGCCAAATGTGTGTACACCTGCGTCGTCGAAATGTCGGAGTGGCCGAGGATGGTTTGCACGGTGCGCAGGTCGGCTCCGTTTTCGACCATGTGCGTGGCGCACGAATGTCGCAGCATGTGAGGCGACGCGCGCCGGCCTGAGGCCGCCGAAGCCGCCCGCACCATCTGCCAAATTCGTTGCCGCGTCAGCCTGCGGGCGCCGCGAGCGATGAATAGCAGGGGTGAATTTCCAGCAACAACGGCATGGGGTGCCCCACTTCTCGCTGTTTTTGCGCGAAGTGGGGTTTTACGGTCACTTACTGCGCGGAACTGCGCCAGAATTGGCCGCGCTTTTGCCAGGTAGTCTCGCAGGGCGTCCTGCGCCGACCGGCCTAAAGGCACCACGCGCTCCTTGTCGCCTTTGCCTCGGACTAGCATGTATCCCGCATCCAGCTTCAGGTCTTCCAGCTTGGCATTGGTCATCTCCGAAACCCGTAACGCGCCCGCATAGAAAACCTCGAGCATGGCCCGATCACGAACGGCCAGCGCAGCTGACTCCTTTGTTTCTCGTTTCGAGACGCGCTGGGCCGGTGCGGCGAGCGTTGCTTCGATCTCATCGCGCGCCAGCGCTTTGGGCAGCACCTTCCACTGCCTGGGCGATTCGATATTCAGCGTGGGATCGTGCTCGATCTTCTTGTCGAGGAGCAGGAAGCGATAGAGATGACGAAGCGCGGAAAGCTTCCGCCCAACGCTGCGTCCGTCGACTTGATGGGAAAAAAGCTGCTGCAGGAATTCCCTGACATCCGTGCGGCGGGCAGTCAGCAGTTCGCGTTTTCGTTTCCCGAGGAACTCGGCGAATTGTGAGATGTCGGTCGCGTACGCGCTGATGGAGAGCGGGGCCAACCCTTTCTCGATTCGCAGATAGTCGAGAAATGCAGAAAGGGTCGTCGCGTTCGCCTCGGAAGTCATAGAGCGGAATTTCGAGTATGCGCGTTATCGGACGCGCAGAGGAGTAATGAACAGGGTGCGCGAGCGAGCCGGTCTCATCACTTGCCTCCCGCGCCGCTCACTTCGCGGAGCAAATCCACGGCGTACAGGGCGCCCTCAGGCGTTTCTTCATGCTTGAAGTAGGCAAACACGTTGCGTCCAGAAGCCATGTGCTGCCCAATGCGGTCGATCATCGACCGGCGTTCTTCGCCTGTATAGCTTGGCTTGCGAAAGCGGTAGTAGGCAAACGCCGCAGTCGCGATGTCGGGAGTGGTCATGGTCTCGGTTTCGGCTATGCAGAGCGCGGTGTTGTTTGACTTCAGAAGCTCCCAGGTCGCGTCGGAAAACCACGACGCGTGGCGGAATTCGAAGGCAGCCGGCACGGTTCGCGGCAGCATGGCGAGAAAATCTTTCAACAATCCCTCGTCTGCTTTGAGATTCGGCGGAAGCTGAAACAGTACCGGCCCCAGCTTGCCTGCTGCGGCCAGCGGCTCGATCGTCGCCAGAAATCGCGGCACAAAATCTTCCGTCCCCTTGAGCCGTTTTATGTGCGTGATCACCTGGTGCGCTTTGATGCCGAAGCGGAAGTGCGGAGGCGTTTCCTGCATCCAGTTCTGGATGGTCGTCTCCTTCACCAGCTGGCGGAACGTGAAATTCACCTCGACCGTGTTCAGCTGGGTCGCGTAGTGGCTGAGAAATCTTTTCTGCGCCAGCTTGGCGGGATAAAAGTCAGGCTTCCAGCTCGGATACGCCCATCCCGATGTTCCGGCAAACAGTTCGCTCATCCTTCCATCTTCCTACAGCGCCCGCACCGATCTTAGGGCCACACTATTTCCGCTTGGTTCGAGATCGCGGTTTCACCTTGGGTTTCGGTTCCTCAGCTTGCGCGGCAATCTCTATCTTTTCTGTCTCTGCCGCAGCCGGCACCTTACGCAAGTCCGGCAGTCGCTGCTTCAACTCGAGCAGCGGCTCGAACAAATCTCCCACCTTTTCGAAACGTGCGACGGTTTTCGATGCTTCGAACACCAGCAGATTCGGGTCTTTTTTCTTCAGTGCCTTCTCTACCTCCTCCCACGTTACCGGAGTAGACACCGTGGGACGCTCCCGCGCACGCAGCGAATACGCCGCTACCGTGGTCTTGTGCTCGTCATTCTGGCTCCAGTCCACGAAGACCTTGCCGGTGCGGGCCTGCTTGCTCATCTCCGAGAGCACTTGCGCCGGATGATCATGCTCCAATAATTGCGCCAGCGCGTGCGCGAAAAGTTTGGTGGCATCGTAGGTCGTGCGAGTATTCAAGGGCACGTAAATCTGCAAACCTTTCGACCCGGAAGTCTTTGGGAAACTCTTCAGCTCGAATTTCTCGAAAATCTCGCGCAACCACAACCCCACCTGACAGCACTCCACAATGTTTGCCGGCGGGCCGGGATCGAGGTCGAACACCATGTCGGTCGGACAGGTGATGTCCGTCGCCAGCGCCAGCGAGGGATGCAGTTCAAGCGCCGCCAGATTCGCCAACCACACCAGCGTGGCCAGGTCATCGGCCAGAATGTAGTGGACCGTGCGGCGATTGCGCCCGCTCCAGACCGGAGTGGTCTTGACCCAGTCCGGCTTGTGCATGGGCGCGTTTTTCTCGAAGAAAGGCTCGCCTTCTACGCCGTCGGGATAGCGTTTCCGCGTTAACGCACGGCCCGCCAGATGCGGAATCAGTGCGGGGGCAATGCGCACGTAATAGTCGATGACATCTTTTTTCGTGAAACCGGCAGCGGGATATAGCACCTTCTCCAGATTCGACAGCTTGAGGTGACGGCCCTGAATTTCGACGGCGGAGTCCATGTCTTGATCGAGTCTGCTCCGCCTGCATTGTGCCTGAAACGAGGCTCGGCGCAAAATGCGGCGAAGATGACCTCTCCTCTTCTGCTAGTGAGTTCGAAGGCCTTCCACGCGGTTCCGGTTTGACAAACTCCCTGCGCCCCACGTACCGTCAAACGTCTGCCCTGCTAGTCCGTCCAATCAAGTTGGTGGGTTACGCCTAACGTGTCACCTCAACCGGAGGTTCAATGAAGCGTTCGATGAAAAGCTCCAGCATCCGTCTCGGTGCTTGCTTCCTTTTGCTCACTGCGCTGGCGGGCGCACAGGATGTTGCCTCCTTCGAGAAGCGCATCACGGTCAAGAAGCTGCCCAATGGTTTGACCATTCTCATCTGCGAGCGCCCGGAAGCGCCGGTCTTCTCGTTCTTCACTCTCGTCGATGCCGGCTCGGTGCAGGACCCGATGGGCGCAACCGGTCTGGCGCACATGTTCGAGCACATGGCCTTCAAAGGCACCGACAAAATCGGGACCACCGACTACGCTGCCGAAAAGGTTGCTCTGGCCAAAGTTGAAACTGCCTACGCGGCCTACATTGCCGAGCGCGACAAAGCTGTAGGGCGCGACGAAGCCAAGCTGCCGCAGCTGGAAAAAGCCTGGAAGGACGCCACGGCTGCGGCCGACAAATACGTGGTCGGCAACGAATTCGGCAAGATCATCGAGCAGAACGGCGGCGAGGGGCTCAACGCCTTCACTACTTTCGACGAGACCGCTTATCACTATTCGCTGCCCGAGAACCGGCTCGAACTTTGGGCCTATCTTGAGTCCGAGCGCTTCCTGCACCCGGTGCTGCGTGAATTCTACAAAGAGCGCAATGTGGTCATCGAAGAGCGCCGCCTGCGCACCGACAGCAATCCGTTCGGCCGCCTGCTCGAACAGTTCACGGAAGAAGCGTTTACCGCGCATCCCTATCACCGCCCGACTGTGGGTTGGATGGCGGACCTCAATTCGTTTTCTGCGACCGATGCCCGCGCGTTCTTCGAGAAATACTACGTCGCGTCTAACATGGTGATTGCCGTCGCCGGCGACGTGAAAGCGGCGCAGGCGATGCCCATCCTGGAGAAATACTTCGGGCGCCTGCCCTCCCGTCCCAAGCCGGAGGAACCCACCACGACCGAGCCTCCGCAAAATTCCGAACGCAAGGTCGTGCTCTTGGATAAGAGCCAGCCGATCTATATCGAGGGTTATCATCGTCCCAACTACCGCAGCAAAGACGACGCGGTGTACGACGCGATTGCCGACCTCATGTCCGAAGGCCGCACTTCGCGCCTGTACCGATCGTTAGTGCGCGACAAGAAGATTGCCGCATTCTCTCAGGGAGTGACCGGATATCCCGGCACCAAGTATCCCGATCTGTTTGCCTTTCTGGTGGTCCCGCTGCCGGGCCACACCACGAAAGAAATGAGCGACGCCGTACAAGCCGAGGTGGCGCGCCTGAAGAAGGAAGACATCAGCGATGACGAACTCAAGATGATCAAGACCCGTGCCAAGGCCAACCTGATTCGCGGCCTGGCCGACAATGGAGGGTTGGCCTCGCAGCTCGCGACCTATCAGACGCGGTACGGCGACTGGCGCGAGTTGTTCCGCTCCGTCGACCGCATCGAGAACGTGACCAAAGCCGACATTCGCCGCGTCGCCAACGATACCTTCACTGACACCAACCGCACTATCGGAGTGATTGAGAGTTCAGGCGGAGGCGGTTCTCCCGGCGTCGGTGATCAGGGATCGAATGATTCCGGCAGCCAGGGAGGTGGACAATGAACTCAGCTCAACGTCCGATACACCTCGCCTTGGCCTTGGGGCTATGCGTCTTCGGCGCGGCGTGCGCCCCAAAGCGTCCCGTTACGTCGCAGACCCCCGTCCCGCCGGCCGCGGGCGAAGGTACCCGCTACAACCAAATTCCGATTCCTCCTCTCCCAGCTTTCAAGCCGGCGCAGCCGAAACGCATTGAGCTCTCGAACGGCATGGTCATCTTCCTCCAGGAGGATCACGAACTGCCGTTGATCGACGGCTCGGCCCGCATTCGTGGCGGGTCGATCAATGAGCCCGCCAGCAAAGCCGGCCTGATCGACATCTACGGTGAAGTCTGGCGCACCGGCGGCACCAAGACGCAAACCGGCGATCAACTCGACGATTTTCTTGAAGTCCGAGCCGCCAAAGTGGAAACCGGCGGAGGCGCGGATTCAACCACGATCGACTGGTCGTGCTTAAAAGACGATCTTGACGAGGTGTTTAAAGTGTTCGCCGATCTGCTGCAGAATCCGGAATTCCGCGGCGAGAAGATCGACATCGCGCAGAAAAGCGCCGAGGACGGAATCGCCCGCCGCAACGACTTCCCCGGCGCGATTGCATCTCGCGAGTCTGCCAAACTGGCCTATGGCGCCGACAATCCTTATGCTCGCGTGCCGGAATACGCCACCATCGCCGCGGTGACGCGCCAGGATCTGATTGACTGGCACCATCGCTACGTTCATCCCAACAACATTATTCTGGGCGTGACCGGAGACTTCGACTCCGCCGCGATGGAAGCCAAGCTGCGCGCGGCGTTCGAGTCCTGGCCAAAAGGACCGTCCGCTCCCAAGGATCAAATCCAGTATTCATCCGCCAAACCCGGCTACTACGTCGTTCCGAAAGACGATGTGAACCAGAGCACGATCGAGATGGTGGCGATTGGAATCACGCGTGACAATCCGGACTTCTACGCGGTCAGCGTGTTCAACGAAGCCTTCGGCGGGGGCTTCTCTTCGCGGTTGTTCAACGACATTCGGACCCAGCGGGGTCTCGCTTATAGCGTGGGCGGTGGCATCGGCGCCAACTTCGGCCATCCCGGGCTGTTGCAAATCTCCATCGGCACCAAGAGCCAGAGCACGATTGAGGCGATTCAAGCGGCCAGTGAGGACATCGACAAGCTCACCAAGGAACCGATCACTGAGGAGGAGATTCCGCGCGCCAAAGATGGCATCCTGAATACGTTCATCTTCCGCCTCGATTCCCCCGACAAGATTCTCGGCGAGCGGACGACCTACGAATACTACGGATATCCGCCCGACTGGCTCGACAAGTACCCGGCGGAGATCAAAAAAGTCACCGCCGCCGATGTGAACCGCGTTGCCGCCAAGTACCTGCATAAAGATCAGCTCGCTGTGCTGGTCGTCGGCAACACCAAGGATTTCGACAAGCCCCTGTCTTCTCTGGGCACGGTGAAGGAAGTTAACATCACTATCCCGCCGCCACCGGAGGCGAAAGACGATGCCAAGCCGACTTCCTCGAACCCTGAAGGCAAAGCGCTCGCCGCCAAAGTGGCTGCCGCAATGGGCGGACTGCCGAAGTTGCAGTCGGTGAAAGTCATGCACGTAAACATCTCAGAGATTGATCCCGGAGGCACGCCCGCGCCGGTCGATGCCATCCTGGCATTTCCAGACCGCATGCGGGTGCAGATGCAGATTCCGCAGGGCACGCTGACGATCATCGCATCCAATGATGGAGGTTATATGTCGCTGCCGGGCATGGGCACGCGCAGCATGCCGCCCGCGCAGAAGAGCGAGATGCTCGCGCAACTGCACCACGATCTCGTCTACATCGCCCAGCACGCGGACGATCCTAGTTTCAGCTTTACCGCTGCGGGGACCGAGAAGATCGGCGATGTCGACGCCGCGATCCTGGACGTCGGCGGCGCGGTGCCCTGGGTGCGCTGGTATGTCGATCCCAAGACGGGCCGCATCCTCCGCGAAAAATACAAGTCAACCGGACCTTCCGGCGCGGTCGACGGCGAGACCGACCTCTCCGATTGGCGCACCATCGGCGGCTTAACTCTTCCCTATCACCACGAAAATAAGCAAAATGGCCAGCCGACCAGCAAGACCGAAGTCCAGAAGGTTGAGATCAACCCGGCGATCGATGCGAAGGTATTTGAGAAGCCGGCGGAGGAACCAGCAAAGCAGCAATAAGCTAGGCCGCAGAAGCTTGCGCAGCATCCAGGCTATCGTAAAACTTGAAGAACGTGTCGACCCGTGTCACCTGCATGGTGTTGCGGACGCGCTCGGTCACGCCCACCAAAGCCAGGTTGCGCCCTTCCTTCTGATGGGTTACATAGGCGCCCACCAAGGCGCCAATTCCCGCCGAATCAATGTAGGGCACTTTGCTCAAGTCGAGGATTAAGGTTTTCGACGCATCTGCCCGCACCATCGACTGAAACTGAAACAGGTTTGTGATCACGATGGGACCGTTGAGGCGCAAAACTCGCTGCCCCTCGGCTGAACTGAGGTCTTCGATCTGTAGAGGATCCTGTGGCATCGGCAAATCATATTACGGGAATGTGAACATCCGGTTAAAAACCGGAATTGTGTGGCGCGGTCAGGGGCCTCATTTCTCCAGCTTGGCGGGCCAGTTCAGAATCACGGACATCGGCGTGCTTTCCGCCTGCTTCACTTGCGTATTTATCAGGAATCGCTGCCCATCCCGGCTAACGTCATAGACGAACAAGTCGTAAACCAGGACGGGCTGCCGGGGCGTGCTCTGGAAGAGCACGACTGGCGCCCCGGCATCGAAATTGGCCCCAAGCGTGGCCGGCGCTACCATCATCTTCCCGTCCGAAGAAAGGTAGAACAGCTCTTTGCCGTCGCCGCGCCACCGGGGCTGTTCTCCTCCGCCCGATGAGACTTGCCACTTGCCTCGCGCATCCGGAAAGGAGGTCACATAAATCTCCCACTTGCCAGACTCGTTGGAGGCGTACGCCACCCATTTTCCGTCGGGCGAGAATTGTGCGTTCCTGAGGGCAGAAGGCGCCTTCAGAAACAAACTGCTCTTCAATTCAGGGTAAGTCAGGAACCATAGGTCCGTGCCGTGGTAGTACAGAATGTACTTTCCGTCCCTGGACCAGTCACTGGGAAAGTTGTAGAACTCATCCTCTACGATGCTCTTCTCGTCGTGTGCGCCATCGGAGTCCTTCAGGTACATCCTAAACAAGAGCTGGCGATTGGAAGAGAACACCACCCGGGCGGCATCGGGGCTCCAGACGGGGACGGCGTCAATGGCGGGATCGAAAGTAAGCCGCTTGGCGCTGTCGCGCTGCAGATCATAGGTCCAAACGTCGGTGTTCAGGCTGCCCATATCAGTCTTGTCTACGGCCACCGATTTTCCATCCGGCGCCAGGAACACATTGCCGTACACATCGGGCTTGCCCACCGAACCCAGCGCATTTCCTTTACGGTCGAACCACACCATCTGGGAAAGTGCGGCCTCAGTGCCGCTTTGAGCGACCAGCAGGCCGTGATCGGAGACGGCAAACACCGCCCTTTTGACCTGTGGCAGGAACTGGACCTCCGGGAGGATGGTGGTTGCTTCTCCGGTCAATGCGAAACGTTTCAGATCGAAGGGCTGGGCCAGCAAAGTTTTGTCCCGGTAGAAAAGCAGGTACCCTGGCGCGGCGTAAGCTGCGTTCGCAGTCGATTCCACCACGAAGCGCTTTTCGCTTGAATCCAGCGAGCCCACGAAGATGGCATTTACGCCTTTCAGCCCGCTGAAATTAGCTGACAGATAGAGGTAATGCTTCCCGTCGGGCAGAAACACGGGCCAGCGCAGGCTATCTTCTCCTCGATTCTTATCAAAAGCAGCGATCTGCGTGGGGGTTCCGCCCGACGCCGGCACACGATACAGGCCGACGTTGGTATTCGGTGCAAGGACGATCACGCCGTCTTTGTTCCAGGTGCCGCCCCGGCCTGAGGGGGCATCGCAGATCGTCTGCACGGGTCCGCCTGAAACCTCCAGCTTCTTCAATTGTGCATCGGCGAAGAATGCGAGCGATCGTCCATCCTGCGACCAGAAGGGATAGCTTGCGCCCTCGGTACCGGTCAGACTTCTTGCGCCGTGCGATCCCAGCTCGTAAATCCAGAGCATATTTTTTCGCGCGGATTCCTGATACGCGACCATCGCGATGGTGTGTCCGTTCGGAGCGACAGCGATGTCAGTGGCGGGAAACGGCAGCGGCGCGGGAAAAAACATGGTTTCCGCTGCCGCCCCCGAATTTCGCCACCAAATTGCTCCGGCAATCAGAACCACAGCAAGAGCGCCGGAGACGAGCCAGGCTATCGCTTCTCGTGTTCTTCGTTCCGGTGGCGCCTTTGAAAGCACGGCGCTTGAGAGTGCGGCACTTTCGGCGCTCCATTTCAGTTCCTGGATGAGATCGCGAGCCGTTTGCCAGCGGTCGTTGGGATCTTTGGCCAGTGCACGCTGAATCACGTGATCCAGAGCCAGCGACGCCTGGGGCTGCGCCGACGAGACCGGGGTCGGATCTTTCTCGAGGATCGCGCTCATCACGCTGATCTGGCTTTTGCCCGCGAACGCCCGCTTGCCGGTGACCATTTCGTAAAGCACCGCCCCGAGAGCAAAAATGTCGGAGCGCGCATCGGCATCGTTTCCCTGCACCTGTTCGGGGGCCATGTATTGAATTGTCCCCACGATCATGCCTTCCACGGTCAGAGGCTTGCTCATGGTCGCCATCGAACCGGAAGCCAGAGTCGCCAGGTTCGGCGCGGGCTTGGCCAATCCAAAATCCAGCAGCTTCGCGCCGGACTTGGTGAGCATGATGTTCCCGGGCTTCAAGTCGCGATGAACAATTCCGCTGGCGTGCGCCTTTTCCAGTGCCTGGGCAATCTCAATCCCGTATTGCAGTGCCTGCTTGAGGGGCAACGGACCTTTTTGCAGCCGGTCGGCGAGCGACTCGCCCTCCAGCAGTTCCATCACCAGATAATCGGCGCCATCCTGCGAGCCGACGTCATACAGATGGCAGATATGCGGATGGCTCAGAGCCGAGAGCGCTTTGGCCTCCCGTTCGAAGCGCGCTTTCAGATCAGGATCGGAAAAAAGATGCGATGTCAGAACTTTGATGGCTACATCTCTACCCAGCCGCGAGTCGCGGGCACGATACACCTCGCCCATGCCGCCTGCTCCCAACGGCGACTGGATCTCATACGGCCCGAGCTTCGTGCCAGGATTGAGCCCCATGGGTTGCGCGCCATTATAGTCCCCGTGGACAAAGCGTTACTGATTTACGACTGCAGAATCAGCTGCACTTGCAAACCGATTCGAGCAGACATGAGAATCAGTGATTCTCTCTGCCCGCCTTTCTCTAACTACCATTCTCGTTGCAGGGTCAAGGTCAAGCGAGCAGAGTGTATTCGTCCGACCACAACCTTCCGCCGCGTGACGAGCGTCACAATTGCGTGTGGAAAATTCAGGGCGTGCAGGAACCTTGATCCGAGGATGAGAGTGCCACAATTTGGCAGCGCCTCTCTTCCGCGATTGCACATTCGAGCAAGTTAAGACAATACCGAAGTTTGCCCGCTCACTGAAAACAAAGCTCCTGCGCCAAGCCAGCCCGAAACGAAGGTAACTAGCGGGATTGGCCCGGGAAGTGCAACATTGAGGACGAGCGTCATTCGTGACCAGAAGACTTTAAACGAGACCAACGAGGGAAACGTCGAGATGCGGAAACAAAAGGGTTTCTCACTTATCGAACTGCTGATCGTGGTGGCCATCATCCTGATCATTGCAGCAATCGCCATTCCGAACCTGTTGCGCGCCCGCATGGCGGCCAACGAGTCGTCTGCTGTCTCTTCCCTTCGTACTATCAACACGGCGCAGATTACCTACAATGCCACTTATCCGACCATCGGGTTTTCGCCGGACATTGTTTCTTTGGGCGGCGCCCTGGGCAAGGCTTGCGTTCCGACCTCGACCAGCGCTTGCCTGATCGACTCGGTGCTGGCCAACGACGGTAACCCAGCTGCCAGCGGTAAGAGCGGCTTTCTGTTCACGCCTGGTGCGGGCGCGGTGGCAGCCGGCCGGAACGCCGGCTACGTTGTCAATGCTGCACCGGTCATCCTGAACCAGACTGGTGTTCGCGCGTTCTGCGCTGAGGAAGATGCCGTGGTTCGCGTCGACCCGGCGGGCAAGTGCGGCACCACCGAAGCGGCCGTCCTCACGTTCAACCCGCTCAACCAGTAGGGTAGAGCCGCAGCAGCAGTTTCCTGTCTGTATAGCTATCCCCCGTCGCCCCTTGACGGGAGAAGGGAAAGACATGGTCTCAGAGACACCCCCCATGTGAAATCGTATCGGGATAGGACTGGATCAGATCATCCCTAGTAATGTGTGTGCGAGGCTACGGTGCGGTGTGACGGCCCGCAACAAAGTAGGAATTCTTGTTGACTTCTACAGGTCAGTCGGCATAACGTTCTCCGCAACTCAGCGACAGTGGATTCCCTAAAGAGGGAGACGGACTCCCTGATCCGTCGAATGATCTTGATGCTGTTTTCGCCAAAGTGTGAGCCTCTGTGTCAGTCTGTAGCTGGCGAGGCGATGCATTTCCAATACATCGCTGACGCCGTAGACTGTCGCCAACCTCAGTTTGATGTTCACACAGAACACCCTACGAGGAAGACAATGACGAAGCATTGCCGCCCGGCTATCTTGGCGTTGCTGATTTCTATACACGCAGCTTCCCTGTTCGCACAACTGAACCCCGGAATGGAGACGGGCCTTCCGCCATTTGGCGGGTATGGAGGGAGCAATCTCGATCGGGTGAATCTTCAGAACGGAGACTTACACATAGAGATTCCGCTCGTTAGCGTCACAGAGCGAGGGCGGACCTTCACCTGGAAGTACGTTTATGATACCCCCCTCTGGACGAAATCTTGGGCGCTTGAGCCAACGCCCACAAATCCATATGCAGGCGTTTACGCCGTTTTTAGTCCCGTCGGGTCAGGCTGGCACTTGGGAACGCCTGGCGACTGGGGCTACCATCCACTTTCAACGACTTATCCCAATTGTAACCTTCCACCACCGAACCAAAACCTAACACACAAGCTCATGTCAAATTTCGTGGTCACCGACCCGACTGGAACCACACATGCCTTCCCACTTAATTGGGCCACTCCGTGCAACGGAACAAATCCACCCATCCAAGGAATCGCCCCGGCCATGGATGGCTCAGGGATCGTTTTAGATTTGACAGACAACCAGATTATTCTCAAAAATGGAACGAAAATAATGGCAAAGGGGACCACCGCTTTCGGGTCCCCCATTCTGCCGTTCACGCTTCAGGATGCAAACGGAAACGTCACCACAGACGCCAGTGGAACTTTTCTGGATTTCTTCAACCGTCAGGTCATAACCATCGTTCAGGGACCTGCCGTTAGCTTTACAACCCCGTTGGGAGTTACCTTGAATGGTTATCCCCAATACACACTATACCAATTTCAGGACTCAAATGGAAACACACAAGCTTACCGAATCGACTACGAGGCGATCGACGAGCAGTCCGATCTTACGCCTACTATTTCGGGCCAAATAGTGGCTCCGAGGCAAATCACACTTCCCAACGGCCAGACATATATCATTGCTTACAACAATAATACAACCGGGCAGATAGCATCGCTAACACTTCCGACAGGGGCTACAATTTCCTACACATATGCAGCGGAATACTGGGTCCAGAATCCACCACAACCTCATATTCCGGCGGCATACTCTGGGAGAGACGGCGTTGTCAGCCGGACACTAACCGTTGGCAGCGCTAGTTACAAGTGGACTTACTCTGTCCCCAGCGGGGGGGCAGGCCCGGTTACGGTTACGGGGCCGACGAATACCGAGATTCACACATTTACGCAACCAAACTCGACCAGCAATTCCACATACTATCTCTCGCCAAACTTAGTCGAGAGCATGGTCCAATACTATGCGCCTGGCACAACGACAAATCCGCTCCGGACTGTTCAGACGAACTACGTATGTGATCCTTACATCTACAACACAGAGTGTGTAAACGTTCGTCCAATTAGCGTCACCACAACTCTTGACAATGGGATGCAGAGCCAGGTCCAAACCGATTACGAGACCTTTGCGGTTGTACCCGCGAACTCCGAACTGGCGACAGCTACCCGCTTGAATCCCACGGAGAAGCGGGAGTACGACTATGGACCTAACGCACCGGGCGTGCTTTTGCGGAGGACAGACTACACTTATCTCCATACGAACAATCAGACTTACCTAAACCTGAATATTGTCGATAAGGTCGCCAGTGTAACCGTCTACGATAGCGCGAGCAATCAATGCCAAGGCAAGGCCCAGCCTTGCTCCGAAACAATCTATGAATACGACAACTATTCGCACACGAGCCAGCCCATGCAGGCAAGTGGAGCGATCCAGCATTCTTCGTCATTTAACACTTCGTACACGACGCGCGGAAATATCACCGCTTCGGAGCATTGGCTGAATAGCAACAACACTTTTCTTACGTCCACCAATCAGTATGATGATGCGGGAAATCTGCTTTCGACGATTGACCCTTTAGGAAGCCAGACCTTCTTTGACCACACGGATTCGTGGGGCAACACGGCGTGCGCTCCGAGCGGTGCGGTCAAAGCGTTCGTCACCAAAGTGACGAATGCTCTGGGCCAAGTGGCAACAAAGACTTACAATTCCTGCACTGGCACGACGGCCTCAACTACTGATGTGAACCTCAACTCGACCAGCTATGCCTATGACGAAATGGGCCGCACGCTTTCCGTGACCGATCCCGTGCAAACGGTAAATGGAACCTCGATGCACGGAGTGACGACCTATATTTACACCGATACAGCGAACAGCGTGAGCGTCGAAAATAAGCACCAGATTAACAGTTCTTCCTCCAGCGACGACTTCACATATTTGGACGGAATGGGGCGTCAGATCAGCCATAGTCACGCGAATGGGCAGACTCCCGGCTGGGACAAGACCGACATTTGCTACGATGGCGAAGGCCGGAAAATCTTTAGTTCGTATCCATATCAGGCCAGCAGCACCACTCCGCCAGCGAATTGTCCTTCGGAAACGGGTGACACATTCACCTATGACGCGCTTTCGCGCCTCCTGAAAGTCACGCACTCCGATTCCACCCTGATCACTACCAGCTACACCGGCAGATCAACCGATGTGGTCGATGAAGGAAACGGCAACGCGAAAGCCTCGGAGCGCGTTTCCCAGGTGGATGGTCTAGGACGGCTGATTTCGGTTTGCGAAGTAACAAGCGCAACGCAGCAGGGACCGGGCGGAACCTCAGCGGCCTGCGGTCAGGATATTGCCAAGACCGGTTTTCTGACAACGTATGGCTACGACATACTCGGGAATGTCTTGACAACAACACAGGGGAGCATGGGCCCACGGAGCTTTACTTACGACAGTCTGTCGCGTTTGATCACTACCACGAACCCCGAGTCGGGAACAACGTGTTATGGCGTTTGGCAAAGCGGAAGTTGTGTGAATGGCTATGACAAGGATAGCAGTTTGCTTGTGCGCACTCGGCCCGCCCCCAACCAGACCAGCAGCACCACATACGTTACGACAACGTATGCATACGATGCCCTGAACCGGTTGACATCGCGATCGTATTCGGATGGCACGACACCACAGGTCAAATTTGGTTACGATCAGTCAACGGTCACAGTGGGTAGTACGAACGTGCCGATCACCAACAGCATTGGACGACTAAGTTGGGCGGCTCCCGAAGACAGCAGCTCGAATCCGCTTGCCATGAGCGTTTACAGCTACGACAGCATGGGGCGTACTTTGCTCGATGCGCAATGTGTCTCATCCAAATGTCCACAAGTATTCAACTTCAACTACACGTATGACCTTGTCGGCGATATTCTGACCTCCACGAACGGCAATGGCATCACATATACTCTCACTTATTCCACTGCGCCAAACCTTACGACATTGGCCACGAGTTGGCTCAGTCCAACTACGAGTGGAAATGTGATTTTCAATCTGAAATACAACGGTTTCGGCGATGCCGTCTCTTCTTCACTGTACAACAACATTACTGAAAGCTGGGGGTATGATGCGCGCGGGAGGATTCAGTCGTATTCGGCGAAGGCCGGGACGACGACGAAGTATAGTTTCAACGGCGTCACCTATTCTGGAAATGGAAGCGTGCTCAGTGCCACTGATACCGTCAACGGCACCTGGTCCTATACCTACGACGACTTCAACCGTGTTGCTGCAAGCAGTTGCACGGCGACTTGTCCTAACGGCACATCGACACAGGCTTTTGCTTACCAATATGATCGCTACGGTAATCGATGGAACCAGACCGTCACGGCAGGATCAGGTCCACAGCCGCAGCTAACATTTTGGGGACCAGGCAACGTTCCCAATAACCGCATTGATGGCGAGAGCTACGATGCCGCTGGCAATCTGCTCAACGATGGCAACCACAGCTACACTTATGACGCCGAGAATCGCCTCATCAAAGTCGATAGCGGGACTACCGCCACGTATTCTTACGATGCGAATGGTCAGCGGGTGAGCAAAGTTGCGGGCAGCACTTCGATCCAATATCTCTTTGATCTGGGTGGGCGTGCGGTTACCGAATTGTTGGGCGGGACGACAACGACCAACCGCACCGAAGTCTTCGCTGGTGGAAAACATGTGGCCACTCAAAACGTGTCTGCGGGGAATACCGATTTCACGCATACGGACTGGCTGGGGACGGAGCGGGCCCGCACCAACCTTGGGAACACTGTCGTGGAAACGTGCCAAAGCCTGCCTTTTGGCGACGGCCAGGTATGTACGGGAACCGACGTTAGTCCATTGCACTTCACCGGCAAAGAACGGGACACAGAGTCGAACCTGGACGACTTCGATGCCCGCTACTACTCTTCGCAGTTTGGCCGCTTCATGACGCCCGACTGGGATGCCAAACCGGCGGCGGTGCCCTACGCCAAGTTCGGCGACCCACTCACCCTGAACCTCTATGCCTACGTAGAAAATGCTCCCCTGAACCGGATTGATGCCGATGGGCACCTGTGGGCCAATCTCCAACCCGATCCCGTCGGAGGAACAGCGACGGCGGTGGGAGTCACAGCGGAGAAGGAACAGGAAGAGCAGTACCTGGCGATGGTGGATGCGAGCGCTTACGAAGCCGCGCAGCAAGCAGCCCAAACGACCCCGGCGCAGGCGCAAAATCAGAGCTCAAGTAACAGACCTTTCTCTACGACCAACGGTGCCGTCAGCGTTCAAGAAGGAAGAGCCGATTACAGCCAGGCGGTCGATTACTTGCGCACAAGTCCGACGATGAAAGGCGTGGTTGACAAATTTGAGAACGGGCACACTCCCATCGTCCTCATCGGCGACGCAACGCAAGACAGATTCGAAGGAGGGACAATTTACTGGGATCCACACGGCGCTGTGAACACTACTTCCGGCGGTACGATTTCCCCCGCTCTTGCTCTAGGTCATGAGATGACTCATGCAACTGGGCGGCCGCTTGGCACACTCATTCGTTCGTTGATCCCTGACGACCACTTTGACAATCGTGAAGAGCGAAGGGTAATTCAACGATTTGAAAACCCAGCTGCGAGACAACTCCACGAAGGGGTACGAGCAGATCACTCCTGTGGTGATCCGTGTACCTTTTACGTACCGTCGCCAATCCAACATTGAGACAGGAACATGAAGACACTTCACATCGCATTCGCATTCTTTCTCACGGCGTTACCAGTTTCAGCTCGGAGTGCAGCTCCGAATAATCAGGCGCAAAGTATGGACACGATAAGGACATTGGTCAACAGTAGGGCCGTTGCAAAGATACGCGTCCTTCATGTGCCGGACTCCACATTGACCATGGTCTCTATAAGCCCCGACACATTACGTTCCCTCGCAAGCATCGACAAAACTTTCAGCGATCACATTGAAGAGACTTTTGGTCTGGCGCTTTCCGGGGTATCGGCAAAGAATGTGGAGCACAAACCAGACCTTCGCTGGGGCATATTCCTTTATGATGCCCAAGGTCAGGAGATCGGGTCGCTTTTCGTCGATAAGTTCGGGCAATACGGCTACGTCAACGACCAGCCCGTCTCCTTTGAGACGGGTACCTTCGCACGCAACCTCGCAAAGCGCTTGCACAAGATCACTGGGATCCGAGATTGATCGGCGCAATTTGAAGGAGGTACAACTACGATGGGGCGCTCCGTGATTCGGCGCAAAATCCGGTAGTGCAGGTCGTCGAGGATACGGTAGTGGGCGGCGCGAAGGAGGCGGCCAACACAGTCGTCGACTTGTCGAATGCGGTGAACAAGCCAATTGACGCAGTACTCTCCAACTTCACGAGGTGCCAGTTTGGGCCGGGTGCCCCACCCTTCGCGTTTTTTGCGAAGAGTGGGTCTCGATACCCTCAACTCTCAGAACAAACAGCGGAAACTCCCACCAGTTTCGTAAGCGCCTCCCAGTGCCTCGGGTGCGGTCGGCGTCGGCCCGCGCGAATTAGAGCGGCGTACGGCTTCGAGACGTGCATAGCCTCCGATATTTCCCTGACCTTGATTGTCCTTAGTCGCGGCTGAATTCGTTGAACGTAGCATTCCTCATTCAGCCAAGCGGGCAGGCTTGATGGCGACCACCACGTGTTAGCGACGGCATGCTCGCTCAGCGCTTTGGAGATGCGAGCTTTGATTCGCTTCGTTCGCGGTTGTGCGTGGCCCATCATCGCGACTTGGGCCATGTGCTCCCTGGATACTTCGACCGCGCACGACGGACAAAAGCGATTCTGTACTCCTTCCGCGCCGCAGACCTCACAAATCTTCACCCGTCGTGGGACCGGATTGGCTAGCGCCTTCATCTTCCTTCCTCTGCCCTTGGTTCTGCGACGCTGAGTGAGGCGCGTTGGTACAAAGTGTTTCTTGTTTGCCGATCTGGACGGCGGACTCCAAAGAGCTTGGGCAACCCATTCGGCGACTGGCGCAACCGCCCGGCCCCAGGTCGGAGCGGTCTCCGCCAGTCTTTCTGCGAGGGAAGCCATCAACCTTGCATTCCCGTTACGCTGCTCGAAGAACCATTCCCTTCTAAAGGGCTGGCGTGTAATCCAGTCCAACACGTAAGCATCCACTTGTGGGCGAACCGGCTCCAACAGATCGAGCGCCAGACTGTCGCGGTTCCCAGCGTCAACGTGGAGCACGCCAAGCCCCGGATCGAGACCAAGGGCAGCAGCGGCCAACCTACTTTCTGACTCCAAGATGGCATAGAGGTAGTTCAGGATTGCGTTCGGAGGGTTGGCAGCCAGCCGAGGCGATCCAGTCAGAGGTGAGATACGCGCGCCGAACGTGCGCCAGTGATCGGGTACTCGTCGAAGATCGTTCTTCGGGAAGTTGATCGGCAACGTGCGCCACGCCGACCAGTAAGCTAGGGCCGCTTGAGCCTCGATCAATCGAATTGTTGCGATGCTGTCGGCAGCGGGGACGTCACTACGGAATTGCGCGATCTTGGCAGCAGTCGCGTCGTCCAACAGCTTATTGCGCGCAACTTGTTCCTGACCGATCAGCTTTTGGCTAATGAGTTCGCGAGTGATGAGGAGTGCAGCCCCAGACGAATGCGCGAGGGCCTGGGCACGACGGAGCTTGGCATCTGAAGGGCGAACCGGGCCGGTGACCGCAAGCACCTTTCCGTCGCGTTCCAGCATAGAGAGCGACACGTCTTGATCTGCGAGCCAGCGGAGTGCGGCAAGCGACACCATCCCATCGGAGCCGATGACCACTAATCGTTTTAGGCCATGACTAACGCGCGGAAGGCGACAACACCGACGGTCAGCCCCGATGCCATCCTCAAGAAAAAGATGTCCACGATCCACGCGGACCTGGATGCCATAGCCGTAGAGAGTCACTACGCCATGTCGTGGGATCAGCAGATCAACGTTGGAATTGAGGGATTGCGGAAGTTGCGGTAGGGTCTTGTGAGCTGCCATTGGAGCACTCCTCCTGTGGTTGGTCAGGGCTTGTCGGCTGCTCGCAACAGTCGGCAAGCCCGCTTTTTCATTGTCTTTTCAAAAACGCCTCAACCGCACGACGGAATAGTTCTGCCATCGGAGCCCCCGTCTTCTCTGAAAGCCTCTTGAGCTTTGCCACCAGAGGCAGTGGCAACCAAACCGTTGTGCGCTTCTTCTTCATGTTGTAATTATACTTATGTATGTCAACGTATGTCAAACATGTGTGATGCGACGTTTCTTTGAGAGTATCAATCTGTTATGTAGGGCGAGAGCTTTATCTTGTGGCGAGAACGATCGCATTTGTGCGAAGTACCTTTCGGTAATCTCGAAGTAAAGGAACTTGGGATGCGGCTTCGAGCGGCAGGCCTGTCGAATTGCCCGCTCCAGATAAAGCCACTTGTCAGCAAACTCACTCTTTGGAAATTCGTAACGCGATGGAAGTGATGGGATGTGTCTTCGAAAGTGGGCAACCAGTGATTTCTCAGCCTTGTCCACTGCAATTCCGACCAAATAGCGAATTGCCTTGAATATCTGGATACCTCCACCATTCGCGTTGAGGCTTTTGCTTTTCTTGCATCGTCGCATCGATTGCCGCCACCCCATGTAGGGCAGTCCCGCGGCAGCATTAGCGAGGCTCTCGGCGTTGATCTCGTAGCGTTTACTCTTCACGAATCGAAAGAGTTCCTGGCGGGCGAAGCTGGGCTCCAAGGCTCGTATTTGCACCTCAAGCTGTTTCCGGCTTGCATCCAAAGTCCGGTATCTGCCCATCGCCCTGCCAGCTTCCTTGCGACGCGCCTTCCGTGCTCTCTTCAGAGGCAGTCGATTGCCACTCGCTATTGCCACATCTACCATTTGGAGCTGGTCGAGGGCTTGCACTTTGGCCCTCTCAGAATCGAGCCAGGGCTCAGTCATCTCTCTTAGTTCGCTACGGAGTTTGCGGAGTCTTTTAGCGGATGACGGCTGCGAAGATGGGCGACAGTAGACCGAGATAATCTCTGATATATAGCCCTGTTGCAACGGCTCGAAAACTTGCGCGATGTCCTCAGCCCGTTTTAAGCGCAGCAGTTCCCGTCCGACTCGCCCCCAAGATGCTCCAAAGGTTTGGACCAGTTGGTCCCTACGATTCCGAAGCTGTTCATCTGTGAAGGGGGACCGCATTCCCCGTCGTCGCGAAGCTCGTGACTGCTGTTCTTCGATGCCGTTTGGGTCAGGGAATTCCGAAAGCATGTCAAGACCTTCACAAGTTTTTGTTCGCCATATGAAAGCTTTCCACCGGGCGCTAATTGCCACATACTGTAGTCGATAAGATCTCTAATTGCCACTATTTATGAGATCGGGCCGATTAGAATTCCGTAAGTTGCTGACAACGTGGGGTTAATCTACGCTTCGGAAATGACTCCATGCGAAGTAGGAAACCAAATCAAGTCAATCCTAGAATCCCAAAGAGCGCACGCGCGAAGAGAAAAGCGCTAACCCGAATTGGTAAAACACGCGCAGCACGATACGAGAACGTAACCGCGCGCGAGAAAGCCACGTACGATCGGACCACCAACCTTGTCACCGGTCTGCGTCGTGGCGACGGTTCGTACACGGCACTACTGCGGAAACACCACCTGGGTTCGCACACGGCCCGCAAATATGCAGGTCGAGATCTTCTCGGCGGAACCCGTGGCAAGCCCGTGCGCGCCAGCAAAGCTGACAGGCGCGTACGTGACCTTCTGTTCCCGATGCCCTCCGGTGACGTGCGCATCCGCACCCGGAATTCTCGTGACGCGACGAGGCTGTCCGACTATTACAAGGACCGAGAGAAGCTGCTGCGCGGAAAGCTGGCGGCTGGTGACTTCGAGGCCAAGTGGCGCGGAGTTCGCATTGCAGATGAGGAGGTTTACGCCGATGTATCAGCGATTCTTGAAATGGCGGATGCTGACGTTTTGAAGATGGAGAACTTGTATGCCAGCGTGGGACCAGAGGGATGATCGGACACACGGCCAAAACGGTTCTTCGCCGCTCCCGCCAGCAGGCGCGCCCGCCGAGGAAGGTTTGCCCCCACTGCTTTGAAGCCGATCACATCGGCGGGCACAACCACGTCCCTCATGTGACCGTAGAAGTGTGCCAATTCCATCACGCCCACCTGGGTGAGGAGCGTTTGGCTGCTGGTGCAGAGATGAAGAAACAACCGCATCGAATTAAGTCGGTTGAAATGGCCCTTCGCTCTCTCGCGGTTACCGCGCGTGCCAATGCAGGGGCGCAGGAGAAGCTTTCTGAAGCGCTCGAGTCTTGTGCCGAAAAATTGAAAGGAAAGCGGGCTCCAGCAAAGCCGAGAGCAATCAAGAAACATGGCCGACCGACTTGACCTCTACTTTCGCGCACATACGAGGCCGGTTACTCCACAGAAGGAATATCGGTCGAAGCGGCGCGCAACTCAGCCGAAGGCCGCGCTCATATTCCGCTGCGCGACCACCCGCGATGAGAAAAAAGACCTGCTTTTCGGTGCTTATATCTGCGCTGACCTGCAAGGTGCGGAGTACATCGCAAAGGAAATTGGTCTGTTCTACCGGGATGGTCACCCAGAGGAATTCCCGGCATTGACGCGCTTTGTGAAGGACAGCGCTTATGAATTCGGTAGTGTGGAGGAGTTCCGGCGCAAGGTTCTCTTGAAGTACCTGAAGGCGGGAGCACTCATCGCTGCCTATGATGCTCCATTCGAGATAAGCCGCATTGCGATCAAATGGAACAAATCCACGAAAACGCGGCGGGCGTTCTCGTTCTATTTCCGAATGTTCTGGGACAAGAAGTCGGGAAAGATGCGCCCCAGTGGTTACGAACCTGGGATTTCGATTGAAAGCATAGACGCTGCGAAGGCTATTTATCGCCCGATTAAGTACAAATTTGAAGAAAGAGATGCTAAGAAGGAAGAAGAAAAGAAGTTCTCAAACGTCCACATTCTAGACCTGAAAACGTTGACCTCCGTCCTCACCGGAGAGGTGTACTCGTTCCCATCCGCCTGTGGCACCTTCGGAGCCCCCGTGAATAGACAGCGCAAGTCTCACTCGCGCGTAACGAAGCTAGCGATTGAGCGCCTGCTGAGAGACGTGACTGCCGAACTGGAATTACTGAATCGCCTCAACCAGGAATTCGCTCGGCACCCAGTTGATCTGCGGCCCGACCGCTGCTACTCACCGGCCACTCTGGCTAAATCCTATCTGTCACAAATGGGAATCAAGCCGCCGCAGGAAAAGTTCAAGATTCCAGACAGAATCAATGGAATCGCGACACAGGCGTCTGCTGGCGGGCGCGCTGAATGCATGATTCGGAAGACTCCACTACCAGTCACATACCTCGATTTCCATGCGCAGTTCCCGGCGGTGAGCAAGTTGCTAGGTTGCCGGGAAATGTCGTGCGCGGAGAGTTTGGAGTTTATGGATTTCACCGCCAGGGCGCGTGACATGGTAGAACGCATTGACCTCAAGGATTGTTTTCGCCAGGCATTCTGGAAGCATCTTCGTTGGTTCGCGCTCGTGGAGCCCAATGAAGATGTCGTCCCGATCCGAGCGAAATTCGGGCTACGGGCCGATTCCGACCCAACACTGGCATGGAATTTCCTGACTTCGAAACAGCCGATTTGGATGACCGGCCCGGATGTACTCGCGGCGAAACTGATTACGGGTGAGCCGCTCAAGATTTTAGAAGCCATCAAGGTTGTCCCGCACGGAGTGCAACCTACACTCGTGCCCGTGAAGCTGTACTCCCAGATGAAAGTAAGTCCTCGTCGTGACGATTTGGCCGTGAAGTTGGTTGAGTTGCGTTCTTCAACGAAGTCTAAGAGCCCAGAGCTGGCCGGCGGATTGAAGGTTGCCGCGAACAGTGCCGCATTCGGCATATTCTCCCAGTTGGATGTCAGGTCTTTAGATTCTCGCTCTCCATTGCGGGTCTTCTCCGGAGAGACGGAGTATCTGACGCCGCCGGTTGAGGTTTGGGAGCGGCCTTCGGAATTCTATTGCCCGGTGGTCGCGTCACTCGTCACGGGCGGGTCGCATCTGCTGTGCACCATGTTGGAGCGCACGGTGCGGGACATGGGAGGTCGGATCGCAGCCATGGACACGGACAGCGCGATGATCGTCTCAACCAAAGATGGCGGACTGGTTCCATGCGCGGGCGGCCCAGATAGGTTCGCAAACTACCAAGCAGGGAGCGGAAACGATGCCATCCGGGCGCTGTCCTTCGCTCAGGTGGATCGTATTCGTGAGCGGTTCGAACCGGTCAATCCATGGCGTAAGACGCTCAAAACTCCGTTCCTGAGGCTTGAAAAGGAAAACTTTGATGCGAATGGCAATCGCCAGCTGCTGAACTTCTATGGCATCTCAGCAAAGCTGTATTGCTTGTTTAATCTGGGCGGCAACAGGCTGCTGGTCCGCAAACCTTCCGGCCACGGCTTAGGCTTCCTTCACGCACCATACGCGATTGCCGAGTGGCAGCGAAAGACTGGCAGGAAATGGGAAGAGAACTTGCCACCGTGGATTTTTGAGGCGTGGCATTTCATCCTCTCGCGGGAACTCGGCCTTCCACATAGGCCGCCATCATGGTTAAAGCAGCCAGCCGTCATGGCGGTACCGATTACCACGCCTCAAGTCTTGGCGCGGCTCGGCATTTTCAAAGACGATCTTCGCCCATTCACCACAATGACGGTCCCATTCCCCAAACGGGAAACAATCAGAGACCCCTTATGGACGGGAT
>Ga0210384_10002186_pt1 | contig 24337 bp, 22 predicted proteins | sample IncBWH2MmetaG_FD_160574 | JGI IMG/M metagenome (GOLD analysis project Ga0210384, IMG submission 160574) | Forest soil microbial communities from Barre Woods Harvard Forest LTER site, Petersham, Massachusetts, United States - Inc-BW-H-2-M | ecosystem: Environmental > Terrestrial > Soil >...
CGAGACGGATCTCCGCTCCCATGCGGCGCATCTCCAGCATGTGCATGAAGCGGTTCTCGAAGATGGTCTCGGTGATGGTGCCGACGCCGCTGGCTACGGTGTTGAGGGCGGCGAACTGCGCCTGCATGTCGGTCGGGAACGCCGGATACGGCGCGGTGCGCACATCGACGGCCCGCAGATTGCGGCCGCGCATGTCCACTTCGATCCAGTTGTCGCCGACGCCGACCTTCGCGCCGGCCTCCGCCAGCTTGGCGAGCACCGCATCGAGGTGGTCGGGACGGGTGTTCTTGATGCGCACGTGCCCGCGGCTGATGGCGCCCGCCACCAGGTAAGTGCCACTCTCGATGCGGTCGGGCAGCACTTCGTAGCTCGTGCCGCGCAGCTTCTCGACTCCCTCGATGAGGATCTTATCGGTGCCCGCGCCCTGAATGCGCGCACCCATCGCGATGAGGAAGTTCGCGAGGTCGACCACCTCGGGCTCGCGCGCCGCATTCTCGATGACCGTCTCGCCCTCGGCGAGGGTCGCCGCCATCATCAGGTTCTCGGTGCCGGTGACGGTCACGGTGTCGAGCACCAGGCGTGCGCCGCGCAGGCGCGCCGCCCGGGCGCGGATATAACCGCCGTCGATGGTGATGTCGGCTCCCATGGCCTGCAGTCCCGCGACGTGGATGTTGACCGGGCGCGCGCCGATGGCGCAGCCGCCCGGCAAGGACACATCCGCATGCCCATAGCGCGCGATGAGCGGTCCCAACACCAGGATGGACGCGCGCATGGTCTTCACCAGATCGTACGGGGCGAAGCACTCGCGCAAGGTCGAGCCGTCGACTTCGATACGCATGCGCTCATCGATGGTGACTGTCGCGCCCATCCTGCCGAGCAGCTCGACCGTGGTGGTCACATCGCGCAGGTGCGGCACGTTCGCGACGACCACCGGATCCTGCGCGAGCAGTGCGCCCGCGAGTATCGGCAGCGTCGCGTTCTTGGCGCCGGAGATGCGCACCTCGCCCTCGAGGGGCACGCCGCCCTGGATTTGCAGTTTGTCCATCTCAGCGCTGTCCCCACTCTTCCGGTGTCAGCGCCTCGATGGAGAGGGCGTGGATCTCCCTTCCGACGCGCTCCCCCAGGGTGCGGTACACGAGTTGGTGGCGCGCGAGGCTCCGCAGCTGCGCGAACTCGCGCGCGACGATGCGCGCCGTGAAGTGGGTGCGGTCGTCCGATTCCACCTGCACTTGCGCGCCGGGAAGACCGGCCCGGATGAGGCGCGCGACTTCTTCAGGGTCCATGGATGCGATATTACATGGGCGCAGGTCGAGGCCGCCTATAATGACACGCATGGATCCGCACCCCGCGGCCCCGGCCGCGCCGCAGGCCGATGATGAGCAAATGCTTGCCTCCGCCCGCCGTGCTCTAGGCATCGAGGCCCGGGCAGTGGAGGCGCTCACCCCGAGGCTCGGCCCGCAGTTCGCGCAGGCCTGCCGCATCTGTCTCGACTGCGGCGGGCGCGTCGTGGTGACCGGGATGGGCAAGTCGGGACACATCGCCGGCAAGATCGCGGCGACGCTCGCCAGCACCGGCACGCCCGCTTTTTTCCTGCACCCGGCCGAAGCCGGCCATGGCGATCTCGGCATGATCACCCGGCTCGATGCGGTGCTCGCGCTATCCAACTCGGGGGAGACGCCGGAGCTGGTGGTGTTGCTCCCGCACCTGAAGCGCCTCGCCGTGCCGCTCATCGTGATGTGCGGCCGGGGCGACTCTACGCTCGCGCGCGCCGCGAACGTGACCCTCGATGTCAGCGTGCCCGAGGAAGCCTGCCCACTCAACCTGGCTCCCACCGCGAGCACCACCGCAACGCTCGCGATGGGGGATGCGCTCGCCGTCGCGGTGCTCGAGGCACGCGGCTTCACCCGCGCGGATTTCGCCCGCTCGCACCCGGGCGGTGCGCTCGGGCGGCGACTGCTGCTGCATGTCGAGGACCTGATGCGTACCGGGGACGCCATCCCGCGCGTTCCGCCGGATGCCCCGCTCAGTGCGGGGCTGCTGGAAATGTCGCGCAAGGGGCTCGGCATGACGGTGGTGGTCGATTCCGCGCAGCACATACTCGGGGTATTCACGGACGGGGACCTGCGGCGCGCGCTCGATAAGCAGATCGACGTGCATGCCACCGTGATGCGTGCCGTCATGACGACGCAGGCGAAGAGCATCGGCCCGCGGGAGCTCGCTGCGGAAGCCGCGCACCTGATGGAGGTGCACCGCATCACGGCGCTCCCGGTGCGGGATGCGCACGGGCGGCTCGTCGGCGCACTCAACGTGCACGACCTGATGCGCGCCGGCGTCGTCTGACATGCGGCCATCCATCCGCCTGCTGGTGCTCGACGTCGACGGCGTACTGACCGACGGCCGGCTGTACTTCGGACCGCGCGGCGAGACGCTCAAAGCGTTCCATGTGCGCGATGGCGTCGGGCTGAAGCAGCTGCAGCGCGCGGGGCTGACCGTCGCGGTGATCTCCGGACGCCGCTCCCGCATGGTGGCGTCGCGTTGCCGCGAGCTCGGCGTGCGTCATGTTCTGCAGGGGGTCGCGGACAAGCTCGCGGCTCTCACGCAGTTATGCGCGCGGCTGAAGCTCACGCTGGCCGCCTGTGCCTGTGTCGGGGATGACCTTCCCGATGTGCCGCTGATGCGCGCCGCCGCGCTCTCCTTCGCAGTCGCTGACGCCCACCACTCGGCACGAGGTGCAGCGGACGTCGTCACACGGCTGCCCGGCGGGCACGGCGCAGTGCGCGAGGTCTGCGATCATCTGCTTGCCCTCAACCCACGCCGGGCGCGCGCGCGATGATCTACCGCCTGGCAGCAGTGCTCGCGCTGCTCGCGCTCATCGTGGGGATGGTGCTGCTCACTGCGTCGCAACCCGAGTCCGTCGCGCGTACCACGGCGGGACAGCCGATGCACGATCCGGGCTATTCGGCCATGCAGGCGCGGCTCGTTCAGACCGGCAACGACGGCCTCCCGCTCTACACGCTCGATGCCGCACGGATCCAGCAGGAGCCCAACCGCGGCCTGGTTGAGCTCCAGCAGGTGCGGCTCGGATTTCGCGACGAGAGCGGCAACCAGTGGACCGCGCGCGCGGCGCACGGCGAGGTGGCACAGGGGGGCGGTGTGGTGCAGCTTGACGGTAACGTGCACGTTGCCGGCACTCTCCCCGGAACGGAAGAGCCGGTGCAGATCACCTCGGAGCACCTCGCCGTCGATACCAACGCACAGGTCGTGACGACGCAGGCTCCGGTGACGATCGTCATGTCCGGACGCGAGCTCGCAGCACGTGGCCTGGTTGCGAGCTTGAAGGAGCGTCACGTGCATTTAGAATCGGCCGTGCATGGCGCTTTCCTCCCCTAACGCACGTGGTTGGATGCTGTCCGGACTTATCGCCTGGGGCGCGCTGGCGGCCCATGCCCTCGCCGCGCTCCCGGCGCGTCAGCTGCCGATCACCGTCGACGCGGCCTCCTCGGAGGTGGATTACCGCACCAACCTGGTGGTATTCAGCCAGGTGGTGATCTCGCAGGGTGCGATGCGCGTGCAGGCCGACCATGCGCACGCGAGCGGCCTGAATTTCGCCAACAGCCGCTGGACGTTCGACGGGCACGTGCGCATCGACGCCGCACCAAGCGGCAGCCTGCGCTCGGATCAGGCGGTGGTCGAGTTCCGCGACAATCGCATCGCGCGCGCCACGGCGAGCGGCAAGCCCGCGGAGTTCGAGCAGCCGCGTGGCGATTCGCAGCAGATGGCGCGCGGCCACGCGGATGAGATCGTGTACGACGTCAACGATGGGATCGTGCGGCTCTCGAACGATGCGTGGCTGTCCGATGGCGTGAACGAGATTTCGGGGCCGCTGCTGGTGTACAACATTCGCGCGCAGCGGGTGCAGGCGGCCACTCAACCCGGCAGCGACCAGCGCGTTCACATCACCATCGCACCGCAGAGCGCGCCGCCGGCACCATCGGGCAAGCCCCACAACGAGCCCGGCAAGCCCCCGCCGCCGAATCCCAAGTCATGACCGCGCTCAAAGCCACGGGCCTGGACAAGAGCTACAAGTCGCGCCAGGTCGTGCGCGATCTGTCACTCGAGCTCGAGAGCGGAGAGGTCGTGGGCCTGCTCGGGCCCAACGGCGCCGGCAAGACCACCGCCTTCTACATGATCGTGGGGCTGGTCCCGTGCGATGCGGGGCGCATCGTGCTCGGCGATGTGGACCTGACGCTGCTGCCGATTCACCGGCGCGCGCAGCTCGGTCTCGGCTACCTGCCGCAGGAAGCCTCCGTGTTCCGCAAATTGTCGGTCGCGGACAACATCATGGCGATTCTCGAGACGCGCGAGATGGAACGTGCCGCGCGCGAGGAGCGCCTGGAGCAGCTGCTGGAAGAGCTGCGCATCGGTCACGTGCGCAAGACGCAGGGACTGGCGCTCTCGGGCGGTGAGCGGCGGCGCGTCGAGATCGCGCGGGCGCTCGCCGCCGAGCCCCGGTTCATGCTGCTCGATGAACCCTTCGCCGGCGTCGATCCGCTGTCGGTCCTCGACATCCAGCGCATCATCCGCGAGCTCACCCAGCGCGGCATTGGTGTGCTGATCACTGACCATAATGTCCGCGAAACCCTGGGGGTGTGCGCCCGGGCTTACATCGTCAACCAGGGTACGGTCATCGCCTCGGGCACTGCGGAAGAAGTCCTTGCCAACCCCCAAGTCCGTGAGGTGTACTTGGGCGAGTCGTTCCGGCTTTGAAGCTCCAGGCGAGCGAGAGCCAAACACTTTGTTTTTCAATTGACTCCACAACGAACCTGGAACGGCCGCCAGTAGCCCTTCAGCCAAGTCACATGCTCAAACCCTCTCTGCAGCTGAAGCTGGGTCAGCAACTGACCATGACCCCGCAGCTGCAGCAGGCCATACGCCTCCTGCAGCTGCCGGCACTAGAGCTGCAGGCGCACATCCGCGAGCTGCTGGAAACCAATGTAATGCTCGAGCAGGAGGAGGCCGAGGCCACCGGAACGTTCGAGGTGATCGTCACCGCGGCGGAGCAGCCCAAGGCCGCCGAGCGCGCCGCGGAGAGCACCGTCGAAGTCCTCGATGGGGGCTGGGGCGAACACACCGCCGGGCCCGCAGACACGCCCTGGAGCGGCGACGATGACGAGCGGCAGCAGGAGTACGCCGATGCCTCCGGGGAGTCGCTGCAGGATCATCTGCTGTGGCAGCTGGAGCTGGCCCGCCTCGAGCCAAGGGAGCTGGCGATCGCGCGCGCCATCGTCGATGCCGTCAGCGACGACGGCTACCTGACCGAGTCGCTCGAGGAGATCGGACAGACGCTGCGCCCCGAACTCGAGTGCTCGAGCGATGAGATCGCCAGCGTGCTGGAGCGCGTGCAGGTGCTCGACCCCGCCGGGGTCGGTGCCCGCTCGGTCGGCGAGTGCATCGAGCTGCAGCTGCGGCAGCTGGACCCCTCGACCCCGGGGTTCGAGACCGCGCTGCGGATCGCGCGGCATCACCTCGAGCTCGTCGCTGAACGTGAGCTGTCGCTGCTGCGCCGCGAGCTGCGCGCCACCGAGGAGGAGATCGCGAGCGCGCTCGCGCTGGTGCGCTCGTGCCATCCGCGGCCCGGCGCCACGGTGAGCGCCGGCAGCGCCGAGTACGTGGTGCCGGATGTGTTCGTGCGCCGCACCGAGCACGGCTGGGGTGTGGAGATCAATCCGGCGACGCTGCCGCGTGTGCGCCTCAATCAAGGCTACGCCAGCCTGATCGGTCGCAACGCGAGTCACGCGAGCATGCGCGCGCAGCTGCAGGAAGCGCGCTGGCTGCTGAAGAGCCTGGAGATCCGTCACGAAACGCTGATGAAGGTGGCGCGCTCCATCGTCGAGCGACAGACGGCATTCCTCGAGCACGGCGAGGAGCACATGCGCCCGATGATCCTCAAGGACATCGCCGAAGCGGTCACCATGCACGAGTCGACCATCTCGCGCGTGACCTCCGGAAAGTACATGCACACCCCGCGCGGCGTGTTCGAGCTGCGATACTTCTTCTCGAGCCAGGTCGAGGGGGCCGATGGCTCGGGCACCTCATCGACCGCGATCCGCGCCAAGATCAGAAAGCTCGTCAAGGACGAGGACCCGGAAGCGCCGTTGAGCGACGGCCGCATCGCGGAGATCCTCTCGACCGAGGGCATCCCGGTGGCGCGGCGCACCGTCGCCAAGTACCGCGAGGCCATGGGGATCGCAGCCTCGAACGAGCGGCGCCGCACGGGACCGAAACAGATGTAAGCAGATGTCATGCAAGGAGACGGCATATGCAGCTCAGCGTCACCGGCCACCACGTCGAAGTCACGGCCTCGCTGCGGGGCTATGTGGAGAAGAAACTGGAGCGCATTGGCAGACACTTCGATCAGGTCATCGACGTGCACTGCGTGTTGACGGTGGAGAAGCTGCGACAGAAGGCCGAGGCGACGCTGCACGTGAGCGGCAACGCCATTTACGCGGACGCGACCCAGGAGGACATGTACGCCGCCATTGATCTGCTGGCGGACAAGCTCGATCGCTGCATCAAGAAGCACAAGGAGAAGCGCGCCGACCACCATGCCGCCGCGGTGAGGGCGCTGCGCCTCTAGAGGGGGTCGGCCGGCCGCCCCGGAGCTGTGAAGTTGGCGAGTGGCGCCGCCGCTGGATACCATGGCGGCGTGCGCATCATCATCCTCAGCGGACTGTCGGGGTCCGGCAAGAGCGTGGCCTTGCACATGCTCGAGGACCTCGGCTTCTACTGCATCGACAATATCCCCGCGGCGCTGCTGAAGCCGTTCGTCTCCTACACCGTGCGCAGCCCCGAGGCGACCTATGAGCGCACCGCGATCGGGCTCGACGCGCGCAACACCCCGGCGGAGGTGGCGAGCGTTCCGCAGCTGATCGATGAGCTGCGGCGCAGCGGACTGCACTGCGAAGTGGTGTTCCTGGTGGCGGCCGAAGACGAGCTGCTGCGGCGTTTCGCGGAAACGCGCCGCAAGCATCCCATGAGCCGCAGCGGCGTGGGTCTGCGCGAGGCGATGGCGCTCGAGCGCGAGCTGCTCGAGCCGATCGCGTCGGTCGCCGATCTCCTCATCGACACCTCGCGCATCTCGGTGCACACCTTGCGCGACATCATCCACAAGCGCGTCGAGCAGCGCACCGCGGGCAAGCTTTCGATCACTTTCGAGTCCTTCGGCTTCAAGCGCGGCATCCCGGCCGATGCTGACTTCGTGTTCGACGCGCGCGCGCTCCCGAACCCGTACTGGGAGCCGGGGCTGCGCAACCTCACCGGCCGTGATGCCGAGGTGATCCGCTTCCTCGAGACCCACACCAACGTCGCGGCGCTGATCACGGACATTGCCCGCTTCGTGCGCGGCCGGGTGCCGGAGTACCAGGCGAGCAACCGCGGCTACCTCACCGTGGCGGTCGGCTGCACCGGCGGTCAGCACCGCTCGGTGTACATCGTCGACCGTCTGGCTGAGATTTTCGCGGCCGAATCCGCTCATGTCATGGCGCGCCACAGCGGGCTGCCCGGGGCCAAGCTCTTCAAGCCCGCGCGCGCCGCCTCCGCCGCCCGGTAACGGTTGTAAGCGCGCAGCCGGATGCGGACCGTGCGGTGTCAGGTCGCCTGCGCCACACCCGCGGCGGTCATCACCTGCGGCAGCTTCTCCCCGCTCATGAACGCCTGAAGCGCGGTGCGCGCCTCCATGGCGTCGCGGTAGCCGAGCTCGATGAGTGCGCGGGTGTAACCGGACTCGAAGGTGAGGTAGCTCGCGAGCTGATGCCCCGAGGTGTCGCGGCCGCCGATGACGCGCAGCAGCGCCCGCAACCCGCGCGGTATTTCTCCGGCGTGACGGCCGGCGATCTCGCGCGGATCGACCGAGGGGGCGAGCATCAGCGTCTCGATGGGCCGTCCGCCACGTGCTGCCTGCGGCGCGGCGTGAACCAGCTCGTTGAAGCGCTCGAGCTGCTCGAGATCGCTATAGATCTGGTCGGTGAACAGCGTGTCGAGCATGTAGCCGAAGATCTCTCCCGGGCTCGGCATGATCGGCGGCAGGCGATTCACCTGGACGCCGGCGGCACGCCGTGCGCGCACCCCGATGATGAGCAGCCGGTCGGCGCCGAGGTGGATCGCGGGGCTGAGCGGATGGACCTGGCGCATGGCGCCATCACCGTAGTACGCATCGCCGATCCTCATCGGCGGGAACAGCAGCGGAATCGCAGCGCTCGCCATCAGATGGTCCAAAGTGAGTGGCGTGCGCACCCCGACGCGTTGCACCCGCGACCAGTCGCCGATCGAGTCGATACCGTCGAAGAAGGCCACCGAGCGACCTGTGCCGTAACTGGTGGCGCACAGCGCGAACGCGTGCAGATGCCCGCGCTCGATGCTGCGACGGATACCGGCGCAGTCCACGTGCACGCGCAGCAGCTCGCGCAACGGCGTGTTGTCGAGCAGCGACTTCGGCGGCGCCAGCACCATGCCGCCGGAAATGAGCGCCAGCACCCAGTGTGCGCCCGCGCGCAGCATGTGCCTGGCGTCGACATGGAAGACCTGGCTCGACTGGAAGTTGGCCCACACACGCTCGAGTCCCGCCACCGCGCGCCGCCAGTGGTGCGCCTCGGCCGCCAGCACGCTGGCCGCGACCGCTCCGGCGGAAGTGCCGACGATCACCTGAAAGGGGTTACGTGCGCGCGGCAGCATCTCCGCCAGCGCCAGCAGCACTCCGACCTGGTACGCCGAGCGCGCGCCGCCGCCGGTCAGCACCAAGCCGACCGTCGGGCGTAAGCCCGGTCGGGATAAGGTTTCGGCGAGCCCATCCATAGTGGCGTGACAGCGTCGCTATTATGGAACCCCGGGTAGCGGGCTCTGTGTGACCGAAGTCGCGCCCGTGCCGGAGGAAGCGGCCGCGGTACCGCTCGAGGGGCGGCGCAGCTCGCGCATGGCGAGATCGAGTCCCGCAAGGGAGAGGGGAAACATTCGTCCGCGGATGAGATCGCGCACGATGCCAGTCGACGGAGAGTACGGCCAGCGCGTCGGATCCTCGGGGTTCAACCACACGAGGTGCGGGAAGGCGGCGCACAAACGCCGCATCCACTGCGCGCCGGACTCCGGGTTCCAGTGCTCGATGCTGCCGCCTGGCTGCATGATCTCATGTGGGCTCATGCTCGCATCGCCGACCAGGATCACGCGGTAGTCACGGCCATAAGTGCGCAGCACCCGCTCGGTCGGTATCAACGCCTCGCAGCGGCGCTGGTTGTCCTTCCACACGCTTTCGTAGAGAAAGTTGTGGAAGTAGAAATGTTCCAGGCGCTTGAACTCACTGCGCGCCGCGGAAAACAGCTGCTCGCAGATGCGCACGTAGCCGTCCATCGAGCCGCCAACATCGAGAAACAGCAGCACCTTGATGGCATTGTGCCGTTGCGGAACGAGGTGCAGATCGAGCAGGCCGCCGTTGCGGGCGGTGGCATCGATCGTGCCCTCGAGGTCGAGCTCCTCGAGCGCGCCTTCGCGTGCGAACCTGCGCAGCCTGCGCAGCGCGAGTCTCAGGTTGCGGGTGCCGAGCTCGACCGTGTCGTCGAAGTTTCGATACTCACGCCCTTCCCATACCTTCACTGCGCGCCGCGCGCGCGCGCGCCGCCCCATGCGGATACCCTGCGGGTTGTAGCCCTCGGCGCCGAAGGGCGAGCTGCCGCGGGTGCCGATCCAGCGGTTACCGCCCGCGTGGCGCTCCTGCTGCTCGCGCAAGCGTTGACGCAGCGTCTCGAGGAGCTCATCCCAGCCGCCGAGGGCCTCGATGCGGCGACGCTCCTCCTCGGAGAACACGCGTGCGGCGAGGGATCGCAGCCACTCGGCCGGTACGGTCGCGGCGAGCTGAGCGAATGACTGCTCCGCGCCCTGGAAGATCTGGGCGAACACACGGTCGAAACGGTCGTAGTGACGCTCGTCCTTCACCAGACAGGCGCGCGCGAGGTAGTAGAAATCCTGCGCCGAGACGGCGGCGAGCCGTGCCTCGAGCGCCGCGAGCAGCGCGAGAAACTCAGTCGTGGAGACCGGAACCCCGGCGGTGCGCAGCTCGAAGAAGAATCGCACCAGCACCGCGCGCAACCTTCAGCGCGCCCGGCGGTGCATGAACACCAGTTGCTCGAACAGGTGCACATCCTGCTCGTTCTTCAGCAGTGCGCCGTGCAGGATGGGGATTACCTTGCGCGCATCGCCGCTGCGCAACGCCTCGGGCGCGATGTCCTCCGCCACGAGCAGCTTGATCCAGTCGAGCAGCTCCGAGGTGGATGGTCTCTTCTTCAGCCCGGGCGTGGCACGCACCTCGAAGAACGCCGCGAGCGCCTCGGCGAGCAGCTCCTTCTTCAGCTCGGGATAGTGCACGTCGACGATCGCGCGCATGGTTGCCTCGTCGGGGAAGCGGATGTAGTGGAAGAAGCAGCGGCGCAGGAACGCATCTGGCAGCTCCTTCTCATTGTTGCTGGTGATGATGATGATCGGCCGGTGCCGTGCCCGGATCAGCTCACGGGTCTCGTGGACGTAGAACTCCATGCGATCGAGCTCGCGCAGCAGATCGTTGGGAAACTCGATGTCGGCCTTGTCGATCTCATCGATCAGCAGCACCGGCTGCACGGCCGACTCGAACGCCTCCCACAGGCGGCCCTTGACGATGTAGTTGCGGATGTCGTGCACCCGCTCCTCTCCGAGCTGCGAATCGCGCAGCCGCGAGACGGCGTCGTACTCGTAGAGCCCCTGCTGCGCTTTGCTCGTCGACTTGATGTGCCACTCGTACAGCGGCCGCCCGAGCGAGCGTGCGATTTCCTGTGCCAGCTGTGTTTTGCCGGTGCCCGGCTCACCCTTTATGAGCAGCGGCCGCGCCAGAGTGATGGCGGCATTCACCGCCATCATGAGATCGTCGGTGGCGACGTACCGGTCGGTGCCCGTGAAGCGCTGCTGTTCACTCATGGTTGAAACCAGTGTAACCGTGAGCACCTGAATATGCGCGGAACACGGCCAACCTGCGGGGACTTGCCGCGGTTGGGCCGACCGACTCAGTGCGGCGTCAACGTCAGCGTGTGTTGCGCGGAGCCTGGCAGGAACGGCAGAGGTTCCCCACGCGCCCACGCATCGAAGCCCGCCCGGTAGTAAGGCGATAGCGGATGCCCGCTCTGCCCGCCGGGGATGTGCAGGTAGCCCTCGCTCTCGTGCCCCGGCGAGACGGCAAAGCGCTCGGACTGGCCGAAGGCGCCGTCCTGGACGCGCGGCATGTCGTGATCACCCGGCAACTCGAGCGTCGGCATGTCGAGGAGCGAAGCAAGCCACGGCAGGGCGCGGGACAACGGGTGGCGTATGTGCGCGACGTTGTGCCCGCCCCAGTTGCAGCGCGCGAGCTGCGGGCAGACCGGCGCGAGCTCGGCGATCGTTGCATCGGCCTGGGCGAGCAGAAATTCCCGCCAGTCGCGATAGTCCTGCGCCAGCAGGTGCAGCGGCTGGGTCGTCACCAGTTCCCACAGTGGTCCCTCGAACTGTGCCGGTGGCCAGCTCGTCTCGCCGCCCGGGACGCGCAGCGCCGCGAGCAGCATGTCCCAAACCGCCTGCTGCGTACGGTCGTGATACGCGCGCACCAGCCGATAGCCCACCGAATCGACGCTGGCCTGCGCGTTCCAGTGCTCGATCAGTCCGCGGAACTCCGCCCGGCGCGGCTTACCTTGCACTGCCTGCTCATCGATTACCCGAAGCAGCAGCGTCCGCCAGCGGCCGAGGAACACTGCGCGGTCATCGAGTTGAATGCGCAGCATGTCCGCGGGTGTGACCGGCCCCGTGAGTGCCATGAGGTCGTCACGGATCTGGCCTGCGCGCGCGCCGAGGTCGTACTCGGCGCCGAGGCTCGTCAGATCCCCACCGATGAGCTGCAACTGGCGGGGATCGCTCGCGACGCGGGCGTTGGCCGTCCACAGACGCCCGAGCGGTGGATCCACGATCCGTGGATGCTCGGCCACCGTGGTCCATGGCCCGCGGGCGCGCGCGCGTCCGCTGCCCGTCTCTGCGGGGATGCGGCCGAAGATGGTCCAGGCGATGTGGCCTTCGCGGTCGCCTAACACGGCGTTCTGGTGGGGAATGCCGATCATTGGAGCGACAGAGAGCGCCTCCGCGACCGAGCCGATGCGCTCGAGCTCCATCAGGTTCAGATTGGTAGCCTCCGGCAGCTGCGCCAGCCACCTCACGAACCAGCAGCGCTGCATCCCAGGATCCGTGCGCCACAGCACCCCGGCGGGCCCGCTCGCGATGTCGAGTCCGACGCTCGGGGCGCCGCGCACGCGGATCTCTTCGTGCACCATCTCGAGCGGCGCACCGTGCTGCGACGCCGACCCACCCTCCCCGTCTGCTCCACACGGCGCGGCCGCAATGTCGAGCCAGTTACCGTAGCTGTTGGTGAAGCCCCAGGCGATGTGGCCGTTCGAGCCTGCGACCATCAGTGGTGCACCGGGCAGCGTGACTCCGTTCAGATCGATCCCGGGCTCGCTGCCGTGCGCGGGGATCCGCAGGCGCGCGTGATACCAGATGGTCGGCACGCGCTGTCCGAGATGCATGTCGTTGGCGATGAGCGCCGCGCCGCTCGCGGTGAGACCGCCGGCCACCGCCCAACTGTTGCTGCCGGCCGCAGGAGTCCGCGCCGTCGGTGCGGGCAGCGGTGAAGCGACCGCACCGCGCACATCGAGCACCGCGGCGTCCGGCACCGGCACGGAACTCCCGGCAACGGCCCCCGCTCCGGCCGGAGCGTCCCAGCTCGTTCCCGACGGATACAGGAAGCCGAGCGCACATTTCCAACCATCCGCACACTGCGGTCCGCCGAGGCGCGCGTTGATCTCCTGCCGCAGCATCTCGCGCCGCAGGCCGTTCGCCTGCAGATCCCACCACATGGCATGCTCGACCAGCACGCTGTCCTCGCGGCTCCACGGCACGGGTGCAGCGCCGAGGAGCAGATACTCCCACGGGCGGACGCCGAGGCTGGCGATCCCGGCGTTGACGCCCCGGGTGTAGGCAGCGAGCAGCGCGCGCTGTGCCGGGGTGGCCTCGGCCAGGACCTGGCGTGCGACCGTGCGGAAGCGGAACAGCCGCGCGTCGCGGTCCTGGGCGATCGCCACTGCGCCGAACAGCTCCGCGAGCTCTCCGGCGGCGAGGCGCCGTGCGAGATCCATCTGGAAGAAGCGGTCCTGGCCATGCGCAAATCCCGTGGCGTAGGCGAGGTCGACCCGGTCGGATGCCTCGATGGTCGGCACCCCGCGCGCATCGCGGGTGATCTGCGCCGCCGCGCTGAGCCCCGGGACGCGCAGCTCACCGTCGAGTTGCGGCAGCGAGCCGCGTAACAGTCCATAGACGCTGCCGATGGCCGTCAGCACGAGCACCGCGGCGGCCGCGGCGATGAGCTTCAGCGTGCGCATCGTGCGGGGAGCGGACGGCCTACAGGGGCGAGGCCAGCGCTACAGTGAGGATCAGCATGGAGTTGGTGCCGCCCTGAACGCCTGAATGCTCGCCCTTGGTGAGAATCACCAGGTCGCGCTCCTTCACCAGTTGCAGCTCGAGCAGCCGCGTGAACAGCGCGCGGTACAGCCGCTCGGCGGAGCCGCCACCGGCCGTGACGTCGAAGATCACCGGGTAGACCCCGCGGTAGAGCGTCACGCGCCGGCGCGTCGCCTCGTTACGCGTGAAGGCATACACGGGTATATCCGCGCGGATACGCGACATCCACAGCGGGGTCGCGCCGGATTCCGTGAGTGCCACGATCGCACGCACCTTCATGTGGTTGGCCGTGTGCATGACGGCCATGGCGATCGCCTCCTCGGTGCCCTTGAACTGCCCCTCGACGCTGCGATGCCGCGCCCGGCTGTGGGTGAGCTGGTACTTCTCGGCACCCTCGATGACCTGCGCCATCGCCTGCACTGCCTTCACCGGATAGCGTCCGGTGGCGGTCTCGGCCGACAGCATGACCGCATCGGTCCCATCCATCACGGCATTTGCGACATCGCTCACCTCGGCGCGCGTCGGCACCGGGCTGTGGATCATCGACTCCATCATCTGCGTGGCGGTGATCACCACCTTGTTGCGGGTGCGGGTCTGGTGAATGATCGTCTTCTGCAGCCCCGTGAGCTCGGCGTAGCCCATCTCCACGCCCAGATCGCCGCGCGCCACCATGATCACGTCGGACGCGTCGATGATGCCGGGCAGATTGTCGACGGCTTCGTGGCGCTCGATCTTGGCGACGATGCGTGCGTCGCTGCCTGCCTTGCGCAGCAGCGTGCGCGCCTCCTCGATGTCCCGCGCCTCGCGCGCGAACGACACCGCGACGTAGTCGATGCCCTCCTCGGCCGCGAACACGATGTCCTCGCGGTCGCGCTCGGACAGCGCCGGCGCCGAGATGCCACCGCCCTGACGGTTGAGGCCCTTGCGGTCGGACAGCGTTCCGCCGACGCGCACGAGTGTCTCGATGCGGGTGTCGGCCACGCGCACGACATCGAGCACGATCTGTCCGTCGTTCAGCAGCAGCGTATCGCCGGCACCCACATCCTTCGGCAGGTTCTTGTAGGCGACGCCCACCGCCTGCGCCGTGCCGCTCTTCGGATCGAGCGCGGTGTCGAGCGTGAACGGCGCGCCCTCGGGAAGCTGCACGGAGCCATCGCGGAAGCACTCGATGCGGATCTTCGGCCCCGCGAGGTCCAGCAGCACGCCGATGCAGCGGTCGGCTCGCTGCGCGGCCTCGCGCACCTGAGCGAGACGCCGCCGGCGGTCGTCCACCGTACCGTGCGAGGCGTTGAGGCGCACGACGTCGAGCCCGGCACGCATCATCTGCGTGAGCACCTCGAGGTCGTCGGTCGCAGGTCCAAGCGTGGCGACAATCTTGGCGCGCCTCAGCGCCTCCCCCGCGCCCTCAGCCACGGGCACGCTGCTCCAGTACCGCAACCGCGGGCAGCGTCTTGCCTTCGACGAACTCGAGGAACGCGCCGCCGCCGGTGGAAATGTAGGAAATACCGTCCTCGACGCCGTACTTCTCGATGGCCGCGAGGGTATCCCCGCCGCCGGCCAGGGAGAACGCCTTGCTGCGCGCTACGCCAGAGGCGATCGTGCGCGTGCCCTCGCCGAACTGCTCGAATTCGAACACGCCGACCGGCCCGTTCCAGATGATGGTGCCCGCCGCCTGCAGCAGCGCGCTGCAGCGGTCGGCGGTGTCGGGGCCGATGTCGAGGATCATCTCATCGCGGCGCACCTCGGCGACCGGGCGCACATCCGCGTGCGCCGTCGCGGCGAACTCGCGGCCGACGACCACGTCCGTCGGCAACGGAATCCGCGCATCACGCGCGCGCGCCTTGTCCATGAGACGGCGGGCGACATCCAGCATCTCCATCTCGCACAGTGAGCGCCCCACGTTGACGCCGGCGGCGGCAAGGAACGTATTGGCGATGCCGCCACCCACGATGAGCTGGTCGACTTTGTCGAGCAGCGACTCGAGCACCATGAGCTTGGTCGACACCTTGGAGCCCCCCACGATCGCCACCAGCGGCCGGGCCGGATCCTTGAGGGCACGCTCGAGCGCCTCGAGCTCACCGACCAGCAGCGGGCCGGCACATGCCACCGGAGCGAAGAGTGCGACACCGCGGGTGCTCGCCTCGGCGCGGTGCGCCGTGCCGAACGCGTCCATGACGAACACGTCGCACAGCGCCGCCATGCGGCGCGCGAGCTGCTCGTCGTCTTTTTTCTCACCTTTGAGGAAGCGCACGTTCTCGCACAGTACCGCGCTGCCGGGCGCGCAGTCGACGCCATCGATCCAGTTCTTGCGCAGCGGCACGGGCTTGCCGAGCAGCTCCGACAGCCGTGCCGCCACCGGTGCCAGCGTGAGCGCGGGGTCCTCCTCGCCCTCATGTGGACGGCCGAGGTGCGACATGACGAACACCCGGGCGTGCTGATCGAGCGCGTAGCGTATGGTCGCCAGCGAGGCGCGGATGCGCGCATCGCTCGTCACCACCCCTTCCTGCACCGGCACGTTCAGGTCTTCCCGAATCAGGACCCGCTTGTTGCGCAGGTCCGTGTCGGTCATGCGCTCGAGTTTCATGCGGCGCGCGACCACGCGAGCGTCGTGTCGATCATGCGGTTCGAGAAGCCCCACTCGTTGTCGTACCAGGCGCATACCTTGACGAGGTTGCCTTCGATCACCTTGGTGAGCGTGGCATCGAATATCGAAGAATTCGCGTCATGGTTGAAGTCGATGGAAACCAGCGGCGCATCGTTGTACGCCAGGATCCCCTTCATCGGACCGGCGGCGGCCTGCTGCAGCGCCCTGTTCACCTCCTCGACCGAGGTGGCGCGTCTGGCACTGAAGGTGAGGTCGACCAGCGACACGTTGATGGTCGGCACGCGCACCGCGAAGCCATCGAGCTTGCCCCTGAGCTCCGGCAGCACGAGTCCGACCGCGGCCGCGGCCCCGGTCTTGGTCGGGATCTGCGACATGGTTGCCGAGCGGGCGCGACGCAGGTCCGGATGATAGACGTCGGTGAGCACCTGGTCGTTGGTGTAGGCATGGATGGTCGTCATGATTCCCGCAAGGATGCCGACCTTGTCGTGCAGCACCTTGGCGACCGGCGCCAGGCAGTTGGTCGTGCACGAGGCATTGGAGATGACGGTGTAACCGCTCTTGAGCGTGTGATCGTTCACACCGTAGACGATGGTGGCGTCGACGTCCTCGCCGCCCGGCGCGGAAATCACCACCTTCTTCGCCCCACCCTTGAGGTGGGCGCCGGCCTTGGCCTTGCTGGTGAACAGTCCCGTGCATTCGAGCACGTATTCGACCCCGAGGTCCCCCCAGGGGAGCTTCGCCGGATCGCGCTCGGCAAACACGCGGATGCGATCGCCGTTGACCACCATGTGCTCGCCATCGACCTCGACCTCGCCGTCGAAGCGGCCATGCACCGTGTCGTAACGCGTCAGGTGGGCATTGGTCTTCGGGTCGCACAGGTCATTGAGCGCGACGATCCTCACTTCGCCGGTGCGCTTGCCCTCGTAGAGCGCGCGCAGCACGTTGCGTCCGATGCGCCCATAGCCATTGATGCCGACCCTGATCGTCATGCGACCTCCAGCAGTGAGCCAAGCTGTTGCACGATATTATCGGCGGTGAAGCCGAAATGGGCCAAAACCTCCGCACCCTTGCCGGAGGCGCCGAAGCGGTCGATGCCAATGACACGTCCATCGCTGCCGACGTAACGCCACCAGCTCTGGCGGGCGGCCGCCTCCACGGCGAGCCGCCGCCTCACCGCGCGCGGCAGCACCGCCTCGCGGTAGGTCTCGTCCTGGGCGTCGAACACCTCGGTCGAAGGCATGGACACGAGCCGGACGCGCCGCCCGGCGGCGTTCAGGGAATTCACCGCCTGCGCCGCAATGCCGACCTCGGATCCGGTCGCGATCACCAGCGCCTCGGGAACGCCGGCGCAGTCGATCAGCACATAGCCGCCGCGGCGGATGCTCTCCAGCTGCACGGGGCTGCGCGGCTGCTGAATTACGGCCTGGCGGGTGAATACCAGCGCGGTTGGTCCGCGGCGCTCGATCGCGAGGATCCAGGCGACCGCGGTTTCGGCGGCATCGCACGGGCGCCACAGCTGCATGTGCGGAATCGCACGCAGGCTCGAGAGGTGCTCGATCGGCTGGTGCGTCGGGCCGTCCTCGCCGAGCCCGATGGAGTCGTGCGTGTACACGAGGATGACGTGCGCACCCATCAGGCAGGCGAGGCGCACCGCGTTGCGCGCGTAATCGGAGAACACGAGGAACGTGCCCCCGTAGGGAATGTGGCCGCCGTGGAGCGTGATGCCGTTCATGATCGCCGTCATGCCGAACTCGCGCACACCGTAGTGCAGATAGTCGCCCTCGGCCTTGCCGGGCGTGAGGGTCACTGCGCCCTTGAACAGAGTGTTGTTTGATGGGGTGAGATCCGCGGAGCCGGCGAAGATCTCCGGCAGCGCAGGTCCGATGATGTTGAGTGCGGCCTGCGATGAGGCGCGTGTCGCCTGCGGCGCGCTCTGCTTGCAGAGCTCCTGCTGCACCTGCGCCGCGATATCGCGCCAGCCCTCCGGCAGATCCCCGCGCATGCGCCGCGCGTACTCGCGTGCCAGATCCGGGAACGCCTCAGCGTACCGCGCGAGGAGCGTGCGCCACTGCGCCTCGCTCGCCGTACCCTGCGCGCGGTGGTCCCAGGCGCTGCGGATCTCCTGCGGCACCACGAACGGCGGGTACGGCCAGTTGAGCTCCCGCCGCGCGGCCGCCACCTCGTCCGCCCCGAGCGCCTCGCCGTGCGCCTCCTTGGTGCCCTGCTTGTGCGGGGCGCCGTAGCCGATGATGGTCTTGCAGTCGATAAGCGAGGGCCGCCCGGTTTGCGCGCGCGCGGCGTCGATCGCACGGGCGACCGCCGCGGCGTCGAGCCCATCGACATTCGGCACTACGTGCCAGCCGTACGCGGCGAAACGCTCCGGAGTGTTGTCTTTGAACCAGCCGGCGACCTTGCCGTCGATCGAGATGCCATTGTCGTCATAGAAGACGATCAGCTTGCCGAGACCGAGGGTGCCGGCGAGCGAGCAGGCCTCGTGCGACACGCCCTCCATCAGGCAGCCGTCGCCGCAGAAGCACCAGGTGTAGTGATCGACGATGTTGAAGTCTGCACGGTTGAATTCCGCCGCCAGCAGCCTCTCGGCAAGCGCCATACCGACCGCATTCGCGAGCCCCTGCCCGAGCGGCCCGGTGGTGGTCTCGATGCCGAGCGCGGGATCGTGCTCGGGATGACCCGGGGTGCGGCTGCCGAGCTGACGGAAACCCTGGATGTCCTCGAGCGTCCATGGGTACCCGGTGAGATACAACACCGAGTACAGCAGCATCGAGCCGTGCCCGTTCGAGAGCACGAAGCGATCGCGGTTCTCCCACAGCGGGTTCGCCGGGTTGTAGCGCATGAAGTCCGACCAGAGCACCTGGGCGATATCGGCCATGCCCATCGGCATGCCCGGGTGTCCGGAGTTGGCGCGCTGCACCGCGTCCATGGAGAGCGCACGGATGGCGTTGGCGAGTTCGCGGCGTGTAGTCATGCGGCCCTCTGGGCGGCCGGTGGCCGTCCGGTGTCTTCACGGACTAGTGCCGCGCCTGCGGTCAGGCAGCCGCGCACTGCGGGGCGCGCATTGTCCATCAGTCCCGCCCGTCGCTCAATCACATTGCCGGGCTCCCCGGCTGCGACGCACTGCACGTCTCACCGGCATCTCCGCCGCGCACAGTGTCGCCACGCTGCGCCAGGCAACTTAAGTTGCCGTCATTCGCAGCGGCGGCGCGGGCACTGCTTCACACTCTGCGCAGGTCCTGCGCGGCCAAGCGTGAGGCCGTGCGCCGCGCGCGCCACGCCACGCACGACTGGTTCACTGCCCGGGGCGGCGAGGCTCTGCTACGCTGGATTCATGAGCGTGCTCCGCCTTATTCAGTTCACCGACCCGCACCTCTATGGCAGCGAGAGCGAGTCGCTGCGTGGCGTGCCGACTCTGCCCGCGCTCAGGGCAGCGCTTGCGCAGGCCCGCGCACGTGACTGGCGGCCTGATGCGCTGCTGGTGACGGGGGACATCGTGCAGGACGATGCGGGCGGTTATGAGCATTTCCGCAGGTTGTTCGGCGGGCTCGGGGTCCCGGTGCTGTGCCTGCCGGGCAACCATGACGAGCCCGAGGCGATGCGCCGCGAGCTCGCCGCTGAGCCGTTCGTGCTCGATGACTTCCTCGATCTCGGCCGCTGGCGCATCGTGCTGCTCGACAGCTGCATTCCCGGCGCGGCGAGCGGCGCGATCAGCGCGCCGAGCCTCGCCGCGCTCGAGCGTGCGCTCGCCACGGCCGGCACGCGTCACTGCCTGGTGTGCCTGCACCATCACCCGGTGCCGATGGCGAGCCGCTGGCTCGATCGCGTCGGCCTGACGAACGCGCAAGAATTCCTGCACACCATCGACGCGCATCGCAACGTGCGCGCCATCGTCTGGGGCCATGTGCATCAAAGCTACGACGCGCTGCGCAAGGGCGTGCGGCTGCTCGCGACACCTTCCACGTGTGCACAGTTCCTGCCCAACTCCGATGAGTTCGCGGTGGACCCGCGGCCGCCGGCATATCGTACGTTCGAGCTGCGGGCCGATGGCTCGCTGCTGACGGAGGTCGTGTGGGTCGAACAACACTGCGGTGGCTCCTCGCGCTCGGCCTGCTCGGCAGCCTGAGCGCGCAGGCCGCGAGCCCGGTTTGGGCGGTTCGCGGCGCCCACAACGTCGTTTACCTCGCCGGCTCCATCCACATGCTGCCGGCGAACGACGCGGCGCTCCCGCCGGGCTTCGCCCGCGCCTACGCCGATTCCCCCAAGCTCGTGATGGAGCTCGATCTCGGCAAGTTCGATCCGATGGAGGCGATGACGTGGATGATGGACCACGGAACGTTGCCGGCCGGCACGACGCTGCGCGGAGTGCTGGGCGAGCCGCTTTACGGGCGCGTCAGTGCCGCCGCCGCCAGCCTCGGGATGCCCATGACCGGTCTCGATACGCTGGCGCCCTGGGTCGTCGGCATCGAGATCACGGATCTCGCCTACGAGCACGAGGGCTTCGATCCCGAACAGGGGGTCGAGGAGCAATTGGTGCGCCGCGCCCAGGCAGACCGCAAGCCGACGGCGGGCCTCGAGACGCTGCCCGAGGAGCTCGGCAGTCTCAGCTCGCTCTCGAGCGCGGACCAGGTGCGCATGCTCGACCAGACCGTCGACGAGCTCAAGGACCTGAAGACCGAGATGGGCGAGGTCACCAGTGCGTGGCGTAACGGCGATGCGGCGCGCCTCGCTGCGCTGCTCTCGATCGAATACCGTGCATTCCCCTCGCTCTACAGGCCGCTGGTGACCGACCGCAACCGGCGCTGGATCCCGCAGGTGGAGGAGCTGCTGAGGTCGAGCGACAACTCGCTGGTCGTCGTGGGCGCGCTGCACCTGGTTGGAGAGGGGGGTCTTCTCGAGCTGCTGCGCAGCAAGGGCTACACGATTACGCAGCTCCACTGAATCCGTGGCTCCCGCCGGTCTGCGCCAATCGCAGGCTCCTGCCACGTGCTGCGTAGAAGCGCCACAGCGGCAGCGCGAGCAGCAGGGTCCACGCGAGCACGAGCCACCCCACGAAGCCGTCGAAGCGGCTGAGGAGAAACCCGAGCGCGGCGCCCGCACGCGGCCCGGCAAGCTCGTGCGCCACCAGCATCACCCAGACCCAGCCCGCGTGCAGCCCGATGCACGCGGCGATGTTGCCGGTCGCGGCCCGCACGAGGCCGAGCACCACGCCAACCGCGGCGAGCGCCAGGAAGGCGTCGGCGATCGCAAGGGGATGGGCAAAGGCGTGCAGGGTTCCCGCGAGCAGGTCGATGCCACTGTGCGCGCTCACCTGCTCGGGCGGGATGTGGAACTTCCCAAAGAAGTGCGTCGCGGCGTACAGCAGCGCCGTGAGCAGCACCGCCATGCGGGTGCCCGACTCGCGCTCGATGGCGGTGTGCATCGCCCCGCGCAGGAAAGTCTCCTCGATGAATGCCACGGCAAAGCCGCTGAGGGCGGAGGTGAGGATGAGCTTCGGGAGTGCTGCGGCGTGCGATCCCGCGCGCCATTCGAGCACCCCGAGCGCGGCCATGACGCCGACCACTGCGAGCATGCTGGCCACCCCGAGTGCGAGCGCGATGCCCATCTCCTGCATGAAAATGCGCCTTGGTGCGCCATAGCCAAGACTCTCGCGGTCGGCGAGCCCGAGGCGGCGGGCGAGCGTGACAAATCCCAGCAGCAGCACGAGCATGCCGAGGCGCTCGGCGATGCGGTGGAATGGAAAGTCGAAATGGGGGTGGAGCAGCGTCCACGCCGGATAGGCAAAGACCGCCACGGCCGCGAGCGCAACCACCACAAGGCCGAGAAACCAAGCGAATGCACGCATTTGGGAGGAGCGCTTGCCCGCGGAAGCCCCGCCCGCATAGCTTATGGCGGTCGCGCAGCTGTGAGGAGTCATGTCGGCATCCCCCATGCAACCGATCGTGATCTGGTTCGGTCGGGTCGGCGACATGATCATGCTGACTGCACTGCTGGAGATACTGCATCGCCGGTTCGGGCGGGCGTGCCGGGTTATCGGCGCAGGCGCGTGGTCGCAGGAGATCTATGCGGAGCAGCCGGATGTAGCCGAGACGCTCTGGCTACACCGCTATGCGCCCTTCGCGCTGGATCTGCGCTGGTGGCGGACCGTGTGGAAACTGCGCCGCGGCAGGCACGACCCGGTGTACGTCTGCGAGACCGATCCGCGCAAGCTTGCGAGCATCCGCCGGCTGCTGCATTGGGGCCGCATCGATCGGACGCGCTGCGTTTTTCTGACGGATCATCCCACGGCGCTGGCGCAGGTGCACTGGGTCAACAAGCTGGTCAGCCTCGGACGAATCCTGCCCGCGGCGCTGCGCGAGTCAGACTACCCCTGGCCGGTGCCCGCGCCGCGTTGCGCACCGCGGCTCACCCTTTCGAGCGCCGCACGGGCCGCCGGCGATGACTGGCTCCGCAAGCACGACATCCGCGATCGGCCCATCGTGCTGCTGCAGCCGGGGAATCGACGCACCATGCGCGGCCGCTCGCTGCGGATCAAGGAGTCTGACGATCGGTTTTGGCCCGTCGACCGCTGGGCCGCCCTGATCCATCGGATACACGAGCGTTTGCCCGATGCGGGGATCGTACTCTGTGGCGCTGCGCGCGAGGAGGTGCTGTTGGGCTGGATCGACGCGGCGGCCGCCCTGCCGGGGATTGTGCTCAGGGGGCTGCCATTTCCGGGTCTGTTTGCGCTCTGTGCTCGCGCGCACAGCATGATTTCCATCGATACCGGCACGGCTCACGCGGCGGCTGCGCTCGGAACTCCTCTCGTGGTGTTGTTCGGATCGACTCCTCCGGCTACGGTCACTCCGCTCAGCCCGTGTGGCTCGGCGGTCATCGGTGTGGGCGGCGCGCCCCTCACGCCGCGGGTCGATCAGCTGTCGGTCGAGGCGGTGTTCCAGGCTTGGAGCCGGCTCGTGGTCAGCTGAGCAAACGCAGCCACTGCTGCCTGATCAGGCTCAGGCGGAAGCGGGCGTCGGGGCCAACATGCGGCCGCGAGCCGCTGCGCCAGTCCCGGATGCGCTCGACGTACGCGTCGAAGAGTCCCGCGGCTGCCGCAAGCCGTGCCGGCCCTGACCGCCAGCGCGCCGGCAAGTTCCCCACCGCCGCCTCGTAGCAGCGCGCGGCGGCGCTCACCGGCAGCAGCTGCTGCGGATCGGCGATGATCTCTGCAGCCGCGCCGCAGTCGTGCGCGAGCACCGGGGTGCCGAGCGCGTGCGATTCGGCGAACACCAGGCCGAAGGTCTCGGGGATGACGAAGTTCGGAAAGAAGGTGCACAGGGCGCTGCGCACTTGCGCGTGCATGCGCGGCTGCGGCTGGGCTCCGAGGAGCTCGACCCCGGCACCCACCAGCGGCTCGCCCGGCTTGTAACCGGGATTGCCGATAGCTAAGCGCAGCCGCGGCATCGCGCGCTTCAGCTCGCGAAAGGCGTCGAGCGCGAAGCTCAGCCCCTTGTTGGGAGAGGAGAAGAACACGAGCTTCTCCGGGTCCACCGGCGTGTCATCCGGGCGCAGTGCGTCGTCCACGGGATTGTAGATGGTGAGTGCGCGCACGACGTCCGCCACGCCGATGCTGCGCAGCGTCGCCTCGACGCCGCTGCGCTGCCAGTCCGATACGCACACCGCGGTGACGGCGCTCTCGCGCAGGAGCGGCGCGGTCGCCGCCAGCCAGCGCGCGCGCCGCGCGCGCGGATGGAAGCGGTCGTGCAGCCACAGGTACACGCGCGCCCCGGGATAGTGCTGCTGCACGAATGGCAGCGCGCGCGAATCGCGGTTGACGATCACGTCGGTGATGCCCGCGAGGCGTTGCGGCGTACGGTAGCGCTGCCACTCCTGCGTGCGGTTGTGCTGCATCACCCACGCGCCGAGGGCATCCGCTATGCGTACCAGCGTCGCCTCGGTGCCACCGAGCGCCTGGGTGTGCAGCGTACGCGTGTCGTACGGCTGTTGGCATACGGGGTCGTAGAACAGGACCGGGCTCATCTGAGTGTGTATTGTACGAGCTGTGTCGCGAACCGACGGCGAGGGTGCCCGTGGCGGATGACGGCGGCTTATCGGCGTGCATCATCACGTTCAACGAGGCCGACCGTCTCGAGGCATGCGTGCGCTCGGTCGATTTCTGCGACGAGATCCTGG
>Ga0210384_10002188_pt1 | contig 24322 bp, 18 predicted proteins | sample IncBWH2MmetaG_FD_160574 | JGI IMG/M metagenome (GOLD analysis project Ga0210384, IMG submission 160574) | Forest soil microbial communities from Barre Woods Harvard Forest LTER site, Petersham, Massachusetts, United States - Inc-BW-H-2-M | ecosystem: Environmental > Terrestrial > Soil >...
CTGGGGAAAGGGACTCAAATGCCGTCCCCTTCCCCAGACCCCTTCTCCTGCTAGGAGATGCAAGAACGCCTTTAGGAAAGCGGAAGCTGTGTCCAAATAATTTGTGCCATCTAAGGGGTTCACCCCAAGGATTTCGGTCCAACTTCAGTCCAATTCAAGAGGTCGGTTGCACCGCGTGCGTCCGCGTAAGCGACACCAGATGCGGCACTTGTGTGATTTTGCCTGCTTTCTTGCAAAGCAGGTGCTCTCCCAGCTGGGCTACACGCCCCCTGCAACTAGCTGATACTAATAATCGGAAAGGAAACGGGTCGGTGGTTGAAAGCGGAGTTTCTCGATTTGTTGGAGAGATACACTCGAGACTGAAGGATTCTCACTGAAGCCTACAGGCGAGCCTCGATACTGGTTTCTTGGACTGGTTCAGTTGCTCGCAGTACTCGGGGAAGCGAAAGGGCGCTACGGCGAGGGCTCATTCGCAGAAGCGAAATTACGGAGGTAAGAAAACCTCTCGCTGATCGTAAGCAACCGCGAACCGTCTTGCAGCGAGTGGTCGCGTGAACTGGTAAGCAGGTCGACCACGACAGCGGACTCCCAGTCCGCACGGTAACGGCTCTAAGGTTGAAAGTGACGAGAATGTGGCGAGATTGTGGCGAGAATATGGTATGATTTTGGCGAGATTGACGGCGAGAATATGGCGAGAACATACATCCACGAACTTATTGGCTGGCCTGCGTTTACCTGGGATGCAAAGGCCCTTGCCCCCCTGCTCTCTGGGGTCAGACTGCGCCAGGGGCTACTACTGGGCAAGATGCGAGGTTACGGCTTTACTTCTAGGTGGGCTGCGACGCTAAACGTCCTAACGGAAGAAACGACCAAATCGAGCGCAATCGAAGGCGTGGTGCTTGATCCAGAGAACGTTCGTTCATCGCTCGCCCGTAGGCTGAAGCTGGACGCCGGAGGACCCAAGACTCACAAGGATCGAAATGTCGACGGCGTTGTTGAAATAATGTTGGACGCGACGCAGAAATTCAGCAAGCCGCTAACAAATGACCGATTGTTTGGCTGGCACGCACACCTTTTCCCCGGCGTTCGCACAACCAGAGAAAGATTTCAAGTGGGTGCATGGCGTGATGACAGCCAGGGTCCAATGCAAATTGTGTCGGGGCCGGTCGGTCGGCACAAAATTCATTACCAAGCACCTGCGGCTGATCGTGTCGAGAGCGAGATGGGAAACTTTCTTGCTTGGTTCGACGGCAATGAACAGGAAGACCCACTCTTAAAGGCGGCAATAGCGCACTTGTGGTTCGTTACGATCCATCCCTTTGAAGATGGCAACGGAAGAATCGGAAGAGCAACCGCTGAAATGTGTTTGGCCAGATCGGACGGCAGCGCTCAACGCTTCTACAGCATGTCATCGCAGATTCTAGAAGAACGAAAAGACTATTACGAAGTTCTCGAGAAGACGCAGGCTGGATCGCTCGACATCACGGAGTGGCTAACTTGGTTTCTCGCATGCCTGGACAGAGCCATTGAACAATCGAATCGAATCACGAGCGGCGCCCTCAAGAAGGAACTGTTCTGGAAGAGCTTAAAGCAATCGAAGGTCTCTCTAAATGCTCGGCAAACAAAAGTCATGAACAAACTATTCAGTGGGTTCGAAGGGAAGTTGACGAGAGAGAAATGGATGAAAATGGCGAAAGCTTCTTCGCGCACTGCCCTTCGAGACATCGAAGAGCTGATCGCCCTCGGGATTATTGAACAAGAAGAAGCTGGAGGGAGAAGCACGTCCTACCGGCTAAGGAAGATCGTCGAACAGAAGCACCCGGAAGGCGAGTAATTGGAATCTATGCCGCCTTTCGATTGAGCTCAGGCGAAACAAGAGAGGTGCCGCGCAAGTTCCTGTTGTACTTATCGCACCCTCACCTTCGGTTCGACCGACAGCCCAGGCTTCAATAGCCCTTCCGCGTTGAACTTCTGTCCTTGGGGATCATCGAAATCGATTCGCACCGGCACACGTTGCGCGACTTTCGCGTAATTACCGGTGGCCTTTTCGGGAGGCAGTAAACACAAAACCGAGACGGTGCCACCGCCCAAATTGGTGACGCGGCCATGCCACTTACGGCCATATGCGTCCACCTTGATCTCGACCGGTTGACCCGGGCGCAAATGGGCAAGCTGCGTCTCCTTGAAATTGGCGGTCACCCAAAGATCATCCACCCCCACAACATCGATAACTTCCTGTCCCATAGTCACGTTTTGGCCTATTTCGACACTTCTCTTGCCCACAATTCCCGTCACCGGGGAAAAGATCACAGCGTAGCTCAGGTTCAGCTCTGCTTGAGCAAGTTGGAGGTATCGTCGCGCCACCTCGGCGTCGGCTGAAACGTTGCGGTGGGAACTCTCGGCGCTGAGTAGCTCCTCAGACAGATTCAGTTGCGCAAGTTCTTCGGCGATCTTGTAATCCTGGGTATCGATGGTCACTAGCACTTCGCCAGCATGAACGAGCTGTCCCTCACTGACATACACGTCTTTGATATTCCCGTTAATTCGAGCGCTCACCGGCATTATATGGCCTCGCACTTCCGCGGTATCGGTGCCTTCATAGTGGAATGCGTTCCAAGCGAAGTAGGTGGCGGCAGCAGCGATCCCTACCGCAGCCGAGACCACCAGGACTTTTTTGCGGCGGGTTATGAAGTTTCCTCCGGGTGTCTCCGCCGAGTGCGGACCGCACGCTTCGTGATCCACAACAGCGATTGCCTGCTTTTCATCGGCAACAGTCTGAGTGCCATTGTTGTTCGGCATGGTGTTCCTCGTAAATACCGGTATCCCCGGTTATGTCTTCGTAGCCTGAACATTTCCGCAAGTCATGCGGGAGAGCCGTTCGAGAACCCGCTTGGTGAACACACCGGAGGAGCGGAAGCTTGCTCCTTCTTCCATCAGCTCTAGCAGTATGTCTTCTCCGTCCTCGGTAATGGCAGTCAGGCCCTCCAGATCAATGACCAGCTCTCGGCCATCGAGACCTGCAGTCGCCTTCTGCCACACGTTCCTGAGCAAGGCCGCCCACGGCGAGACGAGCTTGCCCTCGATCACCAACCGGCGGTGACTCGAGGTATCGAGAATGGAGATCTTCAGCATTGCTTTTGCCCTCAGCCGCGATAGGAGCAAGGCCCACACCAAACTCCGAGAACCGTAAGGCGCTGAATCTTCAGGGAGAAGATTGGGTCAGAGAAGTCAGAAGCCAAAAAAGTCAAGAATGTCGAACCGAAACAATTTCGAAAGTTGACCCGATTCGGCTGGCCTAGGCAGCCCGGCAGTCACTCAGGAATACAGCTTCGCGTAGATACCGAGTTTTCTCATGCGATACAAAAGGGTGGTACGGTTGATGCCCAGACGGATTGCCGCCCCATCAGCTCCACCGACCCGGCCTTTCGATGCGGTGAGCGCTTCTATGATCTCGTCACGCTGCTTCTTTTCATATTCTCCAACCGCAGCGTTGATGTCGGGTCGCGAACCGCTTGATTTGCGAACCATGCGCTTCTTGTCCGCGAAGGCCCCATCCGTGGTTTTTCCCGCGTCCGTTTTTCGCAGTTCTGCAAGCGGTGCCTCAAGCGATTTGCCGCGCGTCAGGATCACCGCGCGCTCAATGAAATTCTCCAATTCGCGGATGTTCCCCGGCCATTCCCAAGCTGCGAGTCCCTTCATCACCGCAGAAGGGACCGATTCGATTTTCTTCTGCATCTGATTTGCAAACTTCTGCACAAAATAACTGACCAGCAGCGGAACATCCTCTGTTCGTTCGCGCAGGGGCGGAATGCGGATTGGGAACACGTTCAACCGGTAATACAGATCACTGCGAAATTCCTTGTTCGCAACCATCTGTTCGAGATCGCGGTTCGTTGCCGCCACTAGCCGCACATTAACCTTCCGCGTATGAGTGCTTCCCAGGCGTTCAAACTCGCGCTCCTGCAAGGCACGCAGCAGCTTCGGCTGAATTTCAATCGGGATGTCGCCGACTTCGTCCAAAAACAGCGTGCCCTGGTCGGCCAGTTCGAGCCGACCAATCTTTTGGGTAATGGCTCCGGTAAACGCACCTTTCTCGTGCCCGAACAATTCGCTTTCGAGCAGGCCCGTGGGAATAGCGGCACAATTCAGCTTCACTAGCGTACGGATTTTACGGCGGCTGTGGTCGTGAATCGCGCGCGCTATCAGTTCCTTCCCCGTTCCGGTTTCACCAAGCAGTAGAACCGTCGAATCGCTCGAGGCCACGGTTTCAACCAATTGCAGAACGTGTTTCAGCGCCGCGCTATGCCCGATAATCCGCTCGAAGCCCATCTCAGAGCGAATTTCTTCTTCCAGGTAAAGTTTTTCCTGCGCCAGCTTGTCCTTGAGTTCGGAAATTTCTCGGTATGCCAACGCGTTTTCAATGGCGATGGCTATCTGTCCTGACGCCCGGCTAAGGAAGTCGACGTCCTCAGTCGAAAATAAAGTCTGCCGCTTACGTGCGATTACCAGGACTGCGACTGGCCGACCACGGCTCACGAGTGGTATCAGACAGTGGGCGTCCAGGCCCTCTGCCACTACCAAGTCGTATATTTCAGGCCCGAGTTCCTCAGGATCATTTGTGGTTACGATTACCGGTTTAGAGCTTCCCCAAGCTCTCTTGAAGGCGCTCCCTGGCGTGACCACCATCTCGTCCTTAACGAATCCTTTCGCATCGGGAAAATCGATAACATAAATCCGACTCTTATCCGATGCCTCATCGAAAAACGCGACGCCCGCGGCATCGGCCTGCATGACATCTCGAATGTTGGCGGCAATCGCCCGCAACAGTTCCCGAAACTCAAGGTTCGAGGTGATTCGGTTTGTCAGGTCGAGCAGCAACTGCAACCGAGCCCCCAGGCGGGACACTTCTTGGAACGCCAGCGCGTTTTCGACCGCGATTGCAATCTGTCCTGACGCCCGGCTCAGGAAATCGACGTCCTCCGGCGTAAAGGGAATCTCAGTAGTCCGTAAAATCGACAGAATTCCCAAAGCCCGGCCGCGATCTACCAGTGGAATACTGCAAACGGCCTTTAGGCCTTCCATAGCCGCGACGTCATATGGCTCGCGCGCGTGTTCGTCACGTTCCCGCGGGTCAAAGACTATCGGTTTCAAGCTATCCATCGCTCTCTTCGCTTCGGAGCTTAGCGGCAGGAGCAACTCTTCCTTGATGACTCCCTTGCCGTGCGGAAAATCCACAGCAATTACCCTCGCGTTCCCCGAAGCAGCGTCGGGCAGGGAAACAGTGACGGCATCAGCGTGCATGACTTCGCGTATGTTCGCTGCAATCGAGCGCAATACTTCCCGCAGATCCAAACTGGACGTGATGCTGGTCGTCAGATTCAGGAGCAACTCAAACCGCTCGTTCCGACGCTGAAGTTCCGCTTCTGTACTCATATCCCAAGCGCCTCAAATCGTTGCCGAGAATCTAAGAAGCAGATGATGATTGATTTCGCCTGGGGTTAGCAAGCCTTGCCCGTCCGGCGCCGCCCGGATACTTCTGAATGAATGGAATTAGCGAAATTGTTCGGCGTCGATCTGGCGCGAGGTGTGCTATCGCTCCCGAGGATTCCGAAAGTTCTTCGCTTCCATGCCGCAGGGAGCTGCCGAGGGAGGTGACGTTGTTTCTCAGACCGTTCTGCTCACGTCGTTCGCTGCCCTCCTGAGAACGCCATGCGGCGGAGACCTGCGCTCCTTATTGCTGCCAGCCACCACCGAGGGACTCATAGACCTGGACAAGCGCCAGTCGTTCATTGAGCTGCGCCTGGACCAGATTCAGCTCCGCCGAGTAATAGCTGGTTTCGCTCGTCAGCACTTGGAGATAACTCGCGCCCCCCTGCTTGTATAGAACGACCGAGAGCTGGTCGGACCGCTGTGTTGCTTGAGTAAGCAGTTCCTGCTGGCTGCGAAAATCACGGTCCTTTTGATAAGCGACAAGCGCATTCGAAACCTGCTCCAATGCGTTCTGGATGGTTCGCTCGTAGGAGAGCACCGCTTCCTGCCACTCCGCTCGGGCGAGCCTGAGTCCCGCACGGAGCCTTCCGCCTTCAAACAGCGGCTGGCTCACGCTGAAGGCCGCAAACCAGGTCTGGGAAGGCTGGCTGAGGAACCGATTCAAGGCGTTGCTCTCGAGCCCTCCGGTCCCGGTGAGCGAAAAGCTGGGGAAGAAAGAGGCTTTGGCGACGCCGATTTGTGCGTTGGCTCGGACCACGTTCTCCTCCGCCTCGCGGATGTCTGGCCGCCGCTCAAGCAATTCCGAGGGCAGACCAGCGGGAACGCTCTCCGGGACGGGTTGTTCGGTGATGGGCAGGCCGCGAGCAATGGGACCTGGATTTTGGCCCAGCAGGATGCTGAGCACATTTTCCTGCTGCTCGATTTGCCGTTCGAGGTCGGGAATGGTCTCTGAGGCGGTATAGACGAGTTGCTCCGACTGGCTGACATCCAGATCCGAGGCCGAACCGTGACTCAATAGCACGCGAGTCAATCCGAGCGATTGCTGCCTTGAGGCCAGCGTGCGTCTGGCGATCTCAAGCTCGCTATCGAGTGCGCGAAGCTGGAAATACGCTGTCGCAACGTTCGCCACGAGCGATGAAATCGTCGCTTGCTGCCCCCATTTTGTGGCCAGTAATTGAGCGCGAGCCTGTTCGGTTTGACGGCGGTATTTTCCCCAAAAGTCCAGATTCCAGATCACAGACAGGTTGAGTTGGCCCGCATTGACATCGTATGCGGGAAACAGGTTTGACACTTTCGCGTTTTGCTGGCTGTAAATGTTCGCGCCGAGGCTCGCGGACGGAAACTGATCGGCGCGGGTGATGCCGACTTGCGCCTGAGCTTCCAGCACACGAGTGGCGGCGATGCGCACGTCATAGCTTTGCTCAAGCGCGGTGTGAATCAGTTGCAAAAGCACAGGGTCCTGATACACCTGCCACCACTGCTCGTTGCCGAGCGACGCCACTCTAGCGGTTTCGGCAGGCATCGCGGCGCGGTAGTCTGTCGGCACACTGACTGCCGGCCGCTTGTAATTCGGACCCACCGCGCAGCCAGCCAGCGCCATCACCACGGGCAAGAACGCAAGCTTTTTCATGATTAATCCCCTTGGCCCGAAGTTTCTGCGGGCACCAGGGCTGCTGAATTCTGCCGCGCGGCGCCCGAGAACCGCTCGACCACATAGAAGATCGCTGGAACAAAGAATCTGCCGATGAAGGTCTCCGCCACCATGCCGCCAATCACCGCCGTCCCCATGATCTGCCGTGCTACCGCACCCGCTCCAGAAGCTGTCCAGAGTGGCACGCAGCCGAGAATAAAGGCCAGCGCCGTCATCATGAGCGGCCGGAAGCGAAGCCTGGCGGCGGAAAGCGCAGCGTCGACGATGGACATACCGCGTTCGTAGTCCTCCTTGGCAAACGCGACGATCAGAATCGAGTTCTTGGCAGCCAATCCGATCAGCATCACCAGGCCGATCTGGGCGTAGACATCGTTCTCGATTTGAACCATGTAGGCAGGTAGAAAGAATCCGAGCACCGCGCGGCGCAGCCAGAGCGCAGCCAGAGCCCCGAATACCGCCACGGGCGTGCTGAGTAAAACGCTAAAAGGCACTGTCCAGCTTTCATAGAGCGCCGCCAGAATTAGGAAAACGAACAGCAGCGAAAATCCAAAGATGACCGACGGCGGCAACCCCTGTCGGGCTTTTTGTTCCTGATACGACATGCCCAGGTAATCGAAGCCCATTTCGCGAGGCATGGTTTGCTTGAAAACATCTTCCAGGGCCGCGGTTGCCTGATCCGAGCTGTAGCCGGGCGCAGCGCTCGCATTGATCTGCGCGGACCGGTACTCGTTGTAACGCATGGTGAACTCGGGACCGGAACGGCTTTCGAATCTTGCCAGCGCGGAAAGGGGCACTGTCTGCCCTTGGCCGTTGCGAACATAGAATTGACCGAGATCATCGGTTGTCGCGCGGTAAGGCGCCTCGGCCTCCACGTACACCTGCCAGGTGCGCCCGAAATCGTTGTAGTAGTTGACGAACAGGCCGCCCATGTACGCTTGAATGGTGTTGTAGACGTCCGTCAAATTCACGCCTTGCTTCAACACCTTGTCCCGATCGACGTTGATGAACTCTTCGGGCACGCTCGGGATAAAAGTGGTGCTGACCCTGCCGAGCTCAGGGCGCTCCCGAGCAGCTACCAGGAAGTTTTTCAGGTTATCCGCAAGAAACTTGACATCTTTTCCGGCGCGATCCTCAAGGACAAACGTCACGCCGCCCGCAGTGCCGACGCCGGGGATCGCCGGCGGCGAGAAAGCAAAAACGGTCCCTGCCGGCAGCTGCTTGAGCTCCTGGTTTAAACTTGCCTTGATGGCTTGATATTGTTCGCTCGAGCCTTTGCGGCCCTCCCAGGGTTTCAGACTGACAAAAAAGAAGCCGTTGAAGGTGGTGCGAACATAACTCAGCAAGCTGAAACCGACCACGCTGGTCGTGTACTCGACCCCGGGTGTCTTGGCCAAAACGTCCTCTACCTGCTTCGCGGCCGCGCTGGTGCGTTCCAAAGACGACGAATTGGGAAGCTGCATGTCGACGTAGAGGTATCCCTGGTCTTCGTCGGGCAAGAAGCTGGTGGGCAGATGTTTGCCAAAGGACCATGCTGCCAGGCCGGCCACTACGAGCAAAACCATGACCACCCCGGCCTTCCGAATCAGGTCTCCGGACAGACGGACAAAACTGTCGGTCGAGCGCTCAAAGTAGGCGTTGAACCAGCCAAAGAACTTTCCGAGCGGTCCGCTTGTTTGCTTCTTGGGCTTGAGCAGTAGCGCCGCGAGCGCCGGGCTCAGCGTCAGGGCGTTAAACGCTGACAGCATCACCGAGATCGCGATGGTCAGGGCGAATTGCTGATACAGCCTGCCGGTGATCCCCGGAATGAAGGCGGTCGGCACGAACACAGAGGCCAGGACCAGCGCAATACCCACGACAGGGCCGGAAAGCTCTTGCATGGCTTTTCGGGCTGCATCCTCGGGAGTCAAACCCTCCTCGATGTGGTGCTGCACTCCTTCTACCACCACGATGGCGTCGTCGACCACCAGCCCGATAGCCAGCACCAACCCGAACATCGAAAGCGTGTTGATCGAGAAGCCGAACAGCGGGAAGAGCACAAAGGTTCCCACCAGCGAGACAGGCACGGCCAGCATGGGGATCAGAGTGGCGCGCCAGTCTTGCAGGAAGAGATAGACCACAAGAATTACCAGCACAATCGCAATCAGGAGAGTCCAAAAGATCTCCTTCATCCCTTCCGTGACCGGCAGTGTCTGATCGAGTGACACGATGTAATCAATGTCCTCCGGGAAGCGTTGCTTCATCTGGGTCATGAGCTTCCGGACGCCCTCGACGGTTTGAACAGCATTGCTTCCCGGCAACTGATAGACAGCGACGGCAGCGCTAGGCTTGCCATTGATGCGACAGAACAGGCTGTAGTCCTGGGTGCCTAGCTCTACTCGGGCCACGTCTCTTACGCGAACGGTCCCGCCATTCGGCGCTTCGCGCACGATGACGTCGCTGAACTCGTCCGGCGAAGTCAGCCGTCCTTGAGCCAGCACGGCATAGGTGAACTGCTGGCTGCTTTGAGCTGGCTCGCCGCCCACCTGGCCAGCCGGATTCACAGTATTCTGGGCCTGCAGCGCGTTCGCGATATCAGTGACAGTGATGCCAAGCTTGGCCATTTGATCAGGCTTCACCCACAGCCTCATGGCATATTGCCCCGACCCGAAGACTTGGGTCTGACCGACGCCGTAGGAACGCGCCATAGGATCGTTGAGGTTGATGTAGGCGTAATTGGCCAGGTAGTTCGAATCGCGAGTGCCATGCGGCGAGTACAGGGAGATCAGCATGAGTGGAGCAGTGGTCGACTTCTTGAGGGTGATTCCGTAATTATTCACCTGGGGCGGCAACTGACCGTTTGCCAACTGCTCGCGTGATTGCGTCAAGATCAGGTCCATGTTTGGATCGGTCTTTAGATCGAAATCGACGATCAACTGTGTCTGCTGGTTCGCGGTGGCGTTCAGTGAGTACATGTAAGTCATGTTGTCCACACCGCTGACTTGTTGCTCGATGGGTACGGCAACAGCTTGCTCGAGAGTCTGCGCATCGGCACCGGGGTAGTTCGCTTGCAACCTGATCTCAGGGGGAGCGATGTTTGGAAACTGCGCCACTGGCAAGGTCACGATTGTAATCACGCCGACTATGACCGTGAGGATTGCAATCACGATCGCGACGATGGGCCGTCGAATGAAAAAATTGGCCATGGCTTAACGCTCCTCTGCCTCGTTGTAGGGTGTGGGATGCACCAGCTCGCCTTCTTTGGCCTTCTCCGCACCAACCGCCACGACGCGTTCTCCCGGCTTCACCCCGGATCTGATCACCCAGAGCATGCCCACTTTCGGTCCGACCTCGACCGTGCGAAGCTGCGCCCGGCTATCGGACCCGATGACTGTCACTTGGTAGCTGCCTTGCTGCTGACTGACCGCCGCCTGTGGCACCAGGAGCGCTCCCGTGATGCTTCCGGTGGGCGCCTGAATGCGCGCGTACTGGCCGGGTCGCAACAGATTTCTGGAGTTGGGGAACTCGCCCACGATCTCGATGGTTCCGGTCTGCGTGTTTACTTGGCGATCCGCGAAGATGATCCTGCCGGGATAGGGGTAGGCACTCCCATCGCCCAGAGTCAAGCGCAGTGGGATTTGTGAGGCGTGCGTCAGCCAATCCACGCTTCCCGGACCGCCGCGGTCCGCCATCCGCAGGTATTCCTGTTCGCTGATGGGGAAATAAACTTTGATGGGACTAACCTGTGAAACTGCCGTGAGGACTGTGGACGGTCCCACCAGGTTGCCCACCTGCACAGTGTTAATGCCGGCGATGCCGTCAATCAGCGAAAGGACTTTCGTATAACCCAAGTTCAACTCAGCCTGTTCGACCGCGGCCTGACCGGCCTCGACGGCTGCCTTCGCACCGAGGAGCACCTGTGTGTCGTTGTCGAGCTGACTCTGGGGTATGGCATGCGCTTCCGCCTCGGGGACGTCGCGCTTCACATTCAGGTCCGCGTTGGCCATTTGCGCCTCGGCTTGAGCCAGCAGTCCTTTCGCTTGGTCGAGCGCGGCTTGAAATGGGCGCGGATCGATTTCAAAAAGAACTTGGCCTTTTCGGACGAATCCGCCTTCCTGATAGTCCTGGCGAATCAGATACCCGCTCGCGTGCGGTTGAATCTCGGCATTGACGTACCCTTCGAGCGTTCCCACCCACTCCCCCTCGAGCGGTACGTCTTTCTGGATGACTCCTGTTACTTCGACTGTCGGCGGTCGTGGGGGCGGCGCGGAAGCTACCCGGCGTTCGCATCCCGAGCCAAGGGTCGCGAGCAGCAGCAGCGCGATCAGGCAACCAAGCTCGGTCGAAAGCCTTGGTTTTCTTCGGACGCACAGGCGCTCAATAACGTGCTTGGTGTAGATTCCCCCGGCGGTAAATTGCGCACCATCGAGGGCCAGCATGCGCAAGAGCCGTTCCCCGCTCTTGTCGATGAACCTGACTTCGTTGAGGTCCACGATCGAGGCACATCCGGCATCCGTCGAGTGGTTCACCTTCCAGCATGTCCTGAGTTCTTCTACCCAGGGGCCGGCAAGGCGGCGGCCACGCAGAATCCATCTCTCTTCCGTTGGCGTTCTATTGAAGCTGATTTTCAACATGCTATTTTCCTCAGAGCTTGTCCTTAGAACTGGCAAGCACAATCGTCTTGATACGGATCTCATTTCTTCGGGCCCCCCTGGTTAGGTCTTGTTGTACTTTTCCTCAAGCTCGCGTTCCGCCTGTATCCAGTCGTCCAGGTCGCAGCCGTGAATTCCGCCGCGTTCGATGTGAATCTCAAATGCTCGCTGACGGATTTCCGCTGGGGATGGCCCGTTCTGGACTCTTTTTTCTTCTGGGACGTCCGGTTGAAGAATGCTTTTCGGCATGTTCTGAGCATCGGTGGCTAGATTTCGCGATTTCATAGTGTTTCCTCCCTTTCAAAAGGTTTCCTTTGACCTCGAAGGTCGGCCTCCGGTCCACCAGGCCCGATCGGAAAAGTCGGGACCCGTGACCCCCGGGCGGTCTCGGCATTTAGAACCGCACGACGATGCCGGCGAAGGGCCGAGCTGAGTCGCCAGAAACACGATTCAATGACGGCCGTTGGCGCCCGAGAGACCATCTGGGCCAGGCTGCCGAGAAAAATGAAAATCTTTGCTGCGGCAATCAAGACAGACGCCAACACGAGAGCCTCCGTTCGCGCGAATCTGAATTCCAGTCACAGGCCGAGCGATCTTGGCAGACGCGACCGGCGTCACTCGAACCCACTGGTATGCAGCTTTCGAACATCCGACTTGATCTCATCTGACACCTCAGCGCTTGGCCTACCTTCGAACTCTTGCAAGTGGACGAATGCTTTCTGAAAGGTTTGCTGGACGATGTCTTCGGCATCTTCCCGAACCCCTGCGTAGCGGAGCGCAAGTGGAAAAATCGTTTGCCGGTGGCGTTTGACGAGGGTTTCAAGCGCCACTTCATCCCGACGCTTCGCGGCAGCCAGGAGTTCTTCGTCCCCAGCTGAATCACGGGAGGAACGAGAGGTCACGCCTGATTTGCCAATTTCGTTCAGAAGTTCGCTTGGCATCGCGCTTCCTGTTCAAACCTTTCGAATGTGCCCGAGACTTTCAACATTGCCTCTTACCCTCGCTTGCACCATGGGCAAGAACCAGGCCAAATCTGTCGGATCGTAATTCGTTGAATTTTCAGGGGAAGATGGGTTCGGAAATGTCAGAAGTCAAAACTGTCAGAAATGTTGAACGGGAGCCGTGTCGAACACGGCGCGCGATCCGGCTGCCCCACAGGAGCGAAACCATCGAGGAATCGAGCTTTGCGCGGATGGCGAGATTTCTCACTCGACAATGGGAAGGCTTTTCTCGCGGGATGCACCCGCGCCCGAAGATCACGCGCTCCATGTGACAGGCGACAAGCCGGGATGCTTTTGGGGAGTTCGATCGCAACGTACAGCGCTGGGGGATCGAGTTGCGTCGGGTGAATGATTCACCGCTTGGGGTTCGGGTCAATTGGTTGAGGGATGTGCTCCGGTCGCGCACGAGAACGGCTTCCTGTGCGAAATCGAGGAAATCGCACAAGAATGCTTCCGATAGTGAATTGCGCCGGGCGTCTCATCCGTCCTTGGGATTCTCGCGCGTCTCGGCCGCAAGCCGTTTCACGACATGCTTGGTGAACACGCCCGAACAGCGAAATCTGGCTCCTGCTTTCATCAGTTGGAGCAGGACGGCTTCTCCGTCCTCGCTGAATTCGGTGAGACTTCTCAAATCAACTATGAGCTGGCGACCATGGAGGTCTGCTGTGGCCGTCCGCCACACGGTCCTCAACTCGGCGGCCCAGGGAGCAATGAGCTTGCCCTCTACCAGTAGTCGGCGCTGGCTCGGAGTGTCGCGAATGGAGATCTTCAACATCGCCTTCCTCGAGGTGCAATCAGGGCAAGGCCCATACCAAATCTTGGGACCCGTAAGTTGCTGAATTTTCAGTGAGAGTTCGGTCCGGGAGTGTCAGAAGTCGAAGAAGTTAAGAATGTCGACGGTCTCAAATGCGAGCGGGCGACCTAGAGGTCCCAATCAAGCGTTACTTTGCTGGTCCTTCTAACAAGGAGAACTCGAATCCAACCGATATTGTCCAGAACTGCGCTTGCAAGATAGATGGTTGAAAATCCCGACCGAAAAGCCGGACTGAACCAGGCGTCCGACCGGAATAGAGCGACCAACTAGGTGAGGCAACGCGCCCCGTGTTGGTTGACAGCTTTAACTTCCTTGACTTCTGACACCTCTAAACCAATCTTCACCCGAAGATTCACGGACTTACGCCTCCTGGCATTTGGCTTGGATCTTGCATGTGATCGAAGGCGAGGGCCAAAGGCAACGTTGAAATGCCTTGGGCTCTTTCCGAGAGGTGAGCACCATGCGAAGTCGACGCTCCAGAGAATTCTCGAAGCTGCCGGTCGCGCAGCATGCCCCGGCGTATTTGCTGGGATTGGTTTTGTTGTTTGCAGCTTGTCCGCAAAATCTAGCCGCCCAGGATCAGGAAGCTTCGACCGAGGCCTCATCCGGCCCGCCGTACGTGCAACAAACTCCCGAACAATTACAGCAATTGGTGGCGCCCATCGCCCTCTATCCCGATTCACTCGTGGCGCAAATCCTGGCGGCCTCGACGTTTCCCGCAGAGGTCGTCGAGGCCGACCGGTGGATGCAATCGCATCCCGACTTGAAGGACGAGGCTCTGTCACAAGCCGTGGACCGCGAACCTTGGGACCCGAGTGTCAAAGCACTCGTGGCGTTTCCATCGGTGCTCGGCAATATGGACAAGAACCTTTCCTGGACATCGTCCCTCGGTGATGCCTACTACAACCAGGAACAGGACCTGATGGACGCCATGCAACTGCTGCGCCGCCGCGCACAAGAAGCGGGCAATCTCAACTCCACGCCGCAACAAACGGTAACGACGGAGGGTTCCGACATTGAGATTGAGCCGGCCAGCCCCGAAATCGTCTACGTTCCTGCCTACGATCCCTGGATCATCTACGGGGCCCCGCTTGCCGGCTGGCCGGGATGGTATCCCTATCCGGGCATTTGGTATGACGGGCCGGCGCTCATTTTCGGCGGTGGCTTCGGCATCGGGTTCTTCGGAGGCTATGGATGGGGCTGGCACCACTGGGGTTGCGATTGGCATCATCACTACGCCGTTTTCGACCACGGGCGCTATGACTCGCCAAGCAGAACGTTTTATAACCGCCAGAGATTCTATCGAGGCGAAAGTGCGCGCGGTGTTTACTCCCAGGACGAAGCAAAGCGACAGCCTTCCACAGCAGACCGTGGAGGCGCGCGGAGCGTTCAGGACCGTCCCGAAAAAACACCCCAGCCCTTCGGGGGCGACCGCGGGGCCGCCCGCGGCTATGCCGAGCCTCGCGGCCAGAGCGGCGTTCGCTCCGGCGCCTTCAGCGGCTTCGGCGCTGGCGGAGAGGAACGGGGTTTTTCGTCGCGCGGAAGCACGAGCTTCGGCGGCGGAGGCGGCAGACGCCGCTGAGCGCACTCCACTTTGAACTGGGTTGCGATTCGTTTCTCACATTCAGAACGGGAGAATTACTCGATGAAGCGGACGAAACGGAACTTCGAAAAAGTTGAGTTCGATGATCTTCTGTGGATCGCTGCGCTCGCTACACTGCTGTTCGTGTGCTTTCCTGCCAATTCCGCGGCTCAGCAAAAAGGGCAGAAAACATTTTCGTCGCCGGAGGAGGCCGCGAAAGCTTTTGTCGCCGCAGCACACACCAACGACGAAGGAGCGATGCTCGGAATCCTAGGGCCGGATGCGATCGAGATCGTCTCCTCCGGGGATCGAACCGAGGATGCCCGGAACCATGCGAATTTTGCGCGCAAGTACGAGGAGATGCACCGCTTCGTAAAAGAGCCCGACGGCTCCGTAGTTCTGTACATCGGCGCGGAAAACTGGCCCACACCCATACCGCTCGCAATGAAACGGAATTTGTGGTTTTTCGACACCGAAGCGGGCAAGCGAGAGATCTTGTTCCGCCGCATTGGGCGCAACGAACTCTCGGCCATCCGTGTTTGCCAGGAGCTTGTGGCTGCGCAAAAGGAGTACTACGCGATCGAGCACAATGAGTACGCAAAGCAAATCTACAGTGATGAAGGCCAGCACAATGGCCTTTATTGGAAGGCTTCGGACGGTGAGCCCCAAAGCCCCATCGGGCCTTTGGTCGCTTCCGCCGTGGCCGAAGGATACTCCAAAAGCGAAGGCGGCCCGCCGACCCCTTACCGAGGCTATTTCTTTCGTATTCTAGCGCGCCAAGGCAAGCATGCCCCGGACGGCGCAAAGAGCTACCTCGGAAACGGCAAGATGACCGAAGGCTTCGCTTTCCTGGCCTATCCGGCGAAATACCGCTCCTCCGGCGTGATGACCTTTATCGTGAACCAGGATGGCGCTGTTTATCAGAAGGATGTGGGCAAGAAGACCGCAGCGCTGGGTAAAACCATGCAGGAATACAACCCCGATTCCAGTTGGCGCAAGGCGGAGGAGCAGCCGGCACAAACCGCTCGGGGGCAGAAAGCCCAGTAATTTTCGGATAGGCCCATCCGTCGGTCACTCAGAATTGGCCGAGTTGCTCGGAACTTATCAGCCAGTTAGAACCCGGCAAACAGAAAGAAGGAGACAGTTTATGCCAGCGATGAAAGCGAGACGATTCAGAGGGTTCAATGGTCAGGAAGATTTGCAGCTGGCGAATCCTCTCGAAGCAGAGGTTTCGAATGGGAAGAGCGCCCGTGCGGATGACTGCGCCCGGCGCCTCCCCCCTCAAGAACACAGGCCTGTCGATCGAGCCGTGCCCCAAAAAGAAATTCGTGTCGGAATCGTCGGTGCAAACGCCCAAGCAAGCTGGGCGAAGCTGTCGCACGTTTCAGCGATCCACGGCCTCGCTGGCCTGAAGCTTGCGGCTGTGGCCACTCGCAACGAGCAAAGTGCGCGGGAAGCGGCTAAAGCATTCGGCGCTGACAGGTGGTTTTCCGATCCCTTAACAATGATCCACGATGACGGGATTGATGTTGTGACGGTAACCGTCAAGGTGCCCGCACACCGTGAACTCGTTCTAGAAGCGCTAGCGGCAGGCAAAGCGGTCTACTGCGAGGCGCCTCTCGGACGCACCGTCGCCGAGTCAGAGGAGATGGCCCGTGCGGCAGGTTCACTACATACCGCGATCGGATTGCAAGGCCGTTTGAATCGAGCCGTGCGCCGTGCGGCCCAGTTGCTTTCTTCTGGCAGGATTGGACGGCCACTAAACGCGAGAATTGTTTCCCGCACCACCGGCTTCGGGCCGGAGATGCCTTCCGTCTATGACTACTTCAACAAGACGTCTTCTGGGGCCAACCTGCTGACCATCACTGCGGGACATACACTCGATGTGGTGGAAGCGCTCCTCGGACCGATCATCGAGGTTGACGCCCGGACCGAGATTCTTTGGCCGGCTATCAAATTGACGGACATCGGCAGACAGAGCCTGCGCAATACTCCCGATCACGTCGACGTCCTGGGAAAGACGCACTCGGGTGCCGTATTCACGGCCGACATCAACGGCGGTGTGGAGCCGGAGGATGCTCGGTTCGGCTTCGAGATCAGGGGATCAGAGGGATGGCTCAGTTTGACTTGTGATCACCCCTACGGCTTTCAGGCTGGGGACCTCAGGCTGACGTCCACCATCCCATTCGCGACACCCGACGAAGCCGCGGTCTCCGGTGGGACCATGGGCGCGGCAATTAACGTGGGAGAGGTTTACGCTCATCTTGCCCGCGATATTCATGCGGGTACCTATAGCACACCCGGCTTTGAACACGCACTTCACAACGCCCGGTTGATCGAGGCTGTCAGGCGCGCCGCCGAACGAGGCGAGCGGCAAAAACTCAAAAGTGAAGACCTGGAACCAACGAAGGCTGAATGAAAAACTGCAACGTGGGCCCAATCTTTTGTGTCCTGCAAGGGATTCATCCCACGCTCTCGGTCCAACTTCAGGCGAATTCAAGAGCTTGCAGGCACCGCGTGTGTTTGCCTACGCGAAGCCAGATGCGGATGAGCCTCGTCAAAATGCTATCCGTTCCGAAAATGGCGTGATTCTTGCTGCGCCACGGCCTGGAGAGTCGGAACTCGACCAACAATTGTTTCAAGGAGCGCGCGGGTTTTCTTGGCTGGAAGCATGCGCACCTATGCGGTGAACGCCTGGGACGAAAGTGAAAGACAGCCTGGATCAGGAAGCCGTATCGTAACCATGACGCAACCCGCCCTGTCGCTCATCACGCTGGACGTGACTCGAGGCTCTGGAACGTGTTCTCGAGTTCGGGGTACGCTTCCTGAGCCCAAGAAGAGTGCGGCGCTCGCGGTGGTAGCGAACATACTGGGAGGGAAGTCGCTTCGGATGGCGTTCGTCAACTGCGATGATCTGACCCAACAGTTCGCGCCGGCGACCTTTCTACTCGCTAGGGCGATTCGGTTGCTGCACGACGGTCCGGCGTTCGCCGATGTCAAGTTTGTGCTGTCCGCCGCAGGCGTGCGATCCGCGTGCAGGAGTAACAATTACAACGCGCTGGATCTGGCGGGGATCAAGGATTGCAATTTCTCAAAACTTCCCATCTAGGCCGCTCTGTCAGGAAACAATCCCGGCATCCAGCGCGCGGCGAGCGCGGCAGGGAAGAAGAGCCGCAGCGGCGCGCGCGCCCCGTCCGCGGTAAGTACGCCGCGCTTGATCAGCGCCGAGACGATGCGGCGCGCGTGGCGCTCGCCAGCGCCTACCGCGCTTGCGGCTTCGCCGCGTGGCAGCTCGCCCCGGTAGAGCACCGCTTCGAGGATATTGCCTGACTTCGGTGGCAGGGCACCAAGCCTGATCTCTTCTTCCGTCCATAGGAGGATGCGCGCGCGCAGGCGATCCGGCTGCATCAGCTCTTCCATGAATTTGACCTGGTCGATGCAGGTTCTGAGAAAGAAATCAGTGAATGCCGCAAGGGCCTCCTCGCTGAGATTGCCCGGGCCGTCAAGATCGTTGCGGCGCGTGGCATCGCAGGCGGCAAGGTGTCCCTTGTACGCATCAACACTGCGCGCAAGGCCGCGCGCCACCGACCAGACGGCACCGGTGTCGAGCGTATGGAGCAGCATCGCATGTGACATCAGCCGCGCGACGCGGCCATTTCCGTCGACGAACGGGTGAATCCACGCCAGGCGGTGATGCGCTGCTGCCGCGCCCACGATTGACTCTGTCTTACCAACCGCGCCGTACATGTCCTCGAAGCGCCTCAGAAAACGTGGCACCGCGCCGGGGCTGACTGCAATATGAGCGCCGACCGCCACGTCGTTCCTCCGCAGCTCGCCGGGCACTACGCGGACCCGCTCCTTCGTCGTGGGGTCCTTCACCCACAGCAGGTCATCGGGTAATTCCTCCGAGAACCGGCGGTGAACTTCCTGAATGCCCTCGCTCGTGAGCGCGCGTCCCGCCAGGTCGCCGCTGTCGATCCACTTCTGCACGTTGATATGAGCTTTCGCTTCGAGCTGCAGTTCGCGCTTGCCGGCGTCTTTGCTGTAGTCGTTCTTGAGGGCGCGCTCGATATCGACGGGGTGTGTGTCGTGCCCTTCGATCAGGTTGCTGTAGTAGCAATTCATCTCCCGCACAAAATCGGCAACAGAAAGGAGCAGACTCTCGGGCAGGCTCCGGCGAAATCCGCTGGACTTCTGGGCCAGATCGAGCGCCAAGTCCGTCAGGGCGCCGCGATGACGGGAGCCTTCGCCGATGAACAGGGGCTCCATCAACGATACCGGTTCGCCGCGGTCCGTGGTCGCCCTAGTGTCCCCTTGCATGTCCGCTTTATTGCTCATATAACAATATTATATATCATAACTATAGCATTGCTTAAGCTTATTCAATGTCCGGAACAATGTCCGGTTGTAAGTCCGCCAGAAGGGGGATCGGCTCCAAGGAATGGATTTTCGCCTCGGACCTTAATTGCTGCGCGTCTCGGGTAAGGGCTTGCTGTCATCAGCAGCGCTACGCATTCAGGCTCGGAGCTTTTCCTTCTCCCGAGCTAACTAAAAGGCCAAATGCCTGCTGACATATTCTCCGAATAAGCTAGCAGTCGACCAGAATCAGCCTTTTGTTTCCCAAAACCCCGGTGGTCTCAATGGGTCGACGCAACACTCAGGTCGAACCCGACTTCGATTGAAAACAAAGGCTAAATCGCTCGCTAGAGTTAGATCAGCCGGAACGCGACCCTGGCTAGGTTTTGACCGAGTACAGCCAAACCGATGGCTTCTCCCGGGGAAGCATTGTCGAATCCAGGCATCGGATGGTGTTGCATCGAGCGGTTGAGCTCGCACCGTTTCTCGGTAACTTCCGTTTTGCCGACAATTCACCCAGTGAGTTCTCGCTTCTCCTTCCGCAGGGTTGTGATGGAACGGGAAGCGGTGCCCAAGGAGCGTGGTGTTGTGGTGAAAACAACCTACGTTTTGCAGTTGCCTGGCTTACGATTTGTCCAAGCTAGAATGAACAGATTGGGCGGCCGCGACAACAGCGCTTGGACAATTAGATGATTCCGAGGCTGTTGATGGGCTGATTGCCAGCCTCAACGAAGACAACGCCTCCATTACCATCGAAGCGAGCTCGGCGCTAGGACAGCTCAAGGAGAGACTCGCAGTCGAGCCGCTGAAACAAGCCTGCGCCCGCTGGAGTACGGGCCATGGTGAGAGCTCTGGCTCCGTCAAAAGCTCCCTCGCTCAAGTATGGTTCGCTCTCGGAGTGACCGACTTCGTCAAGCAAGCAACTGGCATGCCCTCGAACGAGCAGCTGGTCTGGCAGTTGCGGCGAGGGGGACAGGTGACGGCGACGAATCTGCGCGGTCATGAAAGACTGATCAAGCAATCTTAGCGTTGAAAGTAATGCCGGGAGGCGTCGGCGGGACACTCTCCTAAGTCAGGCCGTCCGCCAACGGGAGCCATACCTGGAAACGCGTGTCGCCGGGTTTCGAGCTGACTTGAATATTGCCCCGGTGCTTCTTCACAATTCGCTGAACCGTGTCGAGGCCCAGCCCTGTTCCTTCCCCCACTCCCTTGGTGGTGAAGAAGGGTTCGAAGATGTGCGGCCGTATCTCGGGTAAAATCCCCGGACCGTTATCGGCGATCTCAACCACAACGCAATTGTCCTCGCGATAGGTTCGAACTCGAAGCTCTCCTTCGCCCCCCATTGCGTCAATGGCGTTATCGATGATGTTGGTCCACACCTGATTCAGCTCGCTCCCGAATGAATTCACGAGAAGAGGAACGCGCTGGTAGTCGCGCTGCACGATGACTCCGCGTTTGAGCTTGTGGTTCAAAATCGTAAGTGTGGTTTCAAGACTTTTAACGATATCGACATTTTGCAAGGGGGTCTGATCCATGTAGGTGTATTCCTTGATGGCACGGACCAGATCTGCGATTCGTGATGTGCCGCTCTCGATTTCATTCAGGAGCGTGGCCACCTCGACGGAAGCAGCGATCCTCACCAGGGCGGCTCGGGCGGTATCCGCATCGAGGATGGCGAACAATGATTCGAGCGCTTCCGGCTTGACGTTCTTCCGCGCCAGATCAGCCGCCATTTGCCACAGGTCGTTCTGTCCATGACTCCGCAGCAAGGAATCTATGTGGTCTTCGAGGTCGCTCACAGCGAGCGGATCGGGCGGAACTTCGTTGCTTTGGACGAAGGAGGCCTCCAGCTTTTCAATTTCTGATTTCTGAGCGGCGGTCAGGTCGCGCCTTCCCAGTTCGTGGCTTGCGTCGCGGATTTTCTTTAGGACGTCGCGCAGCTGGCTTGTGGCGCGCTTGGCGGCGGAAGCCGGGTTATTGAGTTCATGGGCCAGTCCTGCCGAAAGTTTTCCCAAAGAAGCCAAGCGGTCGCGTTGCTGCTCCAGGCGCGTCGTTTCGCGAATTCTATCGGACATCAGGCCGACCAGACGCTGGGTCAACTCCGGCATCTTCTGCACAAGTTCGGGAAATAGCGAAGCAGGGAAACGCAGGACGCGGGCGTCGGTCAAGGCGCGTGCGCCGATGGTAAACTGCTTCATTCTCGAAAAGGGCAATGCTCCGGTCACGTCGCCGGGCTTCATCGCAAGCACAACTGTTTCCCCGCCGATTTCGCCGCGCGCCTGGAGTTGTCCATCCAGAACCACGAACATGGCGTCCGCCGGATCGCCCTGGCGAAAGTATGTGTCACCGGCCTTGAGGCGCATCTCTTCCGCATTGCCGATGAACCAGGCGATCTGATCTTCGGGCAGATCGACGAATACTGGGACGCGAAGCAGTTCCGATTTTTCGACCATTTATACCTTGCTCAAATATTGATGGATGAACTGCACGGCGACCGAGCCCTCACCGACGCCCGAAGCGACCCGCTTCACCGAGCCGTGGCGCACATCGCCTACCGCAAAAAGGCCCGGAACATTGGTCTCGAGAAGGAATGGATCCCTGTCGAGCGTCCAGCCCTTGGGACGCTCGCCGTCTCGTATGAGATCGGGGCCTGTGAGGAGAAAGCCGCGTTCATCGCGCTCGACGAGATCCGCCAGCCAGTCGGTTCGCGGCAGTGCTCCAATGAAGATAAACATGGCACTCGCCGGCACGCGCTCCACCTTGTTCGTGTCCGAACATAGAACCGAAATCTCTTCCAGGTGAGTTTCCCCGTGTGCCTCGGCCACGCTGGCGTGTGCCCAAATCTGAATGTTGAGCGTCTCCTTAACCTGGTCGATCAAATACTGGGACATGGTGCTTGCCAGTGAGCTCCCTCGCACTAGAATTACCACACGGTCTGCGTACTTCGCGAAGTTCATTGCCGCTTGACCCGCCGAATTCGCTCCGCCCACCACGTAAACGATCTCGCCCTTGCAAGACAGCGCTTCTGTGGCGCCACCGCCATAGTAGATACCGGCCCCCTGCAACCGATCGATTCCGGGAGCTTCCAGGCGCCGCCACTGTACTCCGGTCGCGATCATCAGGGCGTGGCAGGAGATCTCGTTGCCGTCCGCCAACTTGATGAACCGGTAAGAACCTTCCGTTCGGATGCCGACCGCTTCTTGCGGCGCCAAGATTTCCACTCCAAAACGCTGGGCCTGCACCACCGCGCGGCGGGCCAGATCGCCGCCACTGAGCCCCATCGGAAATCCAAGATAATTTTCAATACGGGAACTCATTCCTGCTTGACCACCGGGGGCTTCGCGCTCGATCATCACCGTGTGCAAGCCTTCCGAAGCGCCATAAACAGCAGCAGCCAGGCCCGCCGGCCCTCCACCCACGATCGCCAGGTCATAAAAGCTGGTTTGCGCGCGAGTCCGCAACCCAACCCTTTGAGCCACTTCGGCAGGGATGCTCTCAAGAAGTTTCGTGCCGTCCGGGAACAACACGACCGGCAGACTTGCGGCCTCCGGCCCCAGAGCTTCCAGTAGGCGCTTGGTTTCCGGGTCGTTGGCGGAAAGCTCCACGTCAATCCACTGATACGGAACGCGGTTGCGCGCCAGAAAGTCACGCAACTCATACGACCGGGGGGACCAGCGCGTCCCCAACACCCGGATTCCCTCGAAGGCGGGATGGTAGGAAGCTCGCCAATCATCGAGCAAATCATCCAATTGCGGGTATAGGTGCTCGGTCGGAGGATCCCAGGGCTTCATGAAAAAGTAGTTGATGTTGGCTTGATTGATGGCGCTGATCGCAGCGTTCGTGTCGGCGTAGGCGGTGAGTAAGGCCCGCTTCGCCTCGGGGAAGATCCGCATTCCTTCCTGTAGGAATGCGACACCATCCATGTGTGGCATGCGCTGGTCTGCAAGCAGCAGGGCCACATTGTCGTTGCGCACCTTCAGCTGCTTCAAAAGAGTAAGCGCTCCCTCGGGAGAATCACTTCCCATCACGCGGTACTCGGCGCCGTACTTTGAACGCAAGTCACGCTCGATAGCACGTAGAACGTCCGGGTCGTCATCCACGCTCAACAAAATTGGTTTCGCCATGGTCAGTCCAGTTTTGGTACAGGAGGTGATTCTAGACTTCTGAACCGCTTAAACAAGCCCATAAGATGAAGGAATGGGGGGTTTGGTCGCACGGCAGATTTTACGGGCAAACCTCTGGCTCCGATGGTACAAGCATTGCCAATGCGCCTTACACTTTTTGCCAACAGACACTCTGATCGATTTCAGCGCTTCACCGGCACAGAGGCGCATCCACTCTCTCTATGAAGCCGCCATGCGAGGAAGCCGTAGTCCGGTCGGGGAACGCTGTTGTTCCGTGCACAGCGGAAGCGGGACGTTGGATCCTGGCCGCGGCAATTCTCGGTTCCAGCATGGCTTTTATTGACAGCACGGTGGTCAACGTGGCTCTACCGGCACTCCAAGCAAGCCTTCAGGCAACCGTCGTCGGTGTGCAATGGGTGGTCGAGTCTTATGGATTGTTCTTGGGAGCTTTGATTCTGTTCGGCGGGTCCCTGGGGGACTTGTTTGGCCGCCGGTTGATTTTCCTGATTGGCGTGGGGTTGTTCGCGGCTGCTTCCATCGCTTGCGGTCTGGCCTGGAACATTCAGCAACTCGTGGTGGCGCGAAGCGTGCAGGGTATCGGGGCAGCCTTTCTCGTGCCCGGCAGCCTGTCGATCATCAGCGCATCTTTCGATGAGAAAACGCGCGGCCGGGCGAT
>Ga0210384_10002189_pt1 | contig 24317 bp, 22 predicted proteins | sample IncBWH2MmetaG_FD_160574 | JGI IMG/M metagenome (GOLD analysis project Ga0210384, IMG submission 160574) | Forest soil microbial communities from Barre Woods Harvard Forest LTER site, Petersham, Massachusetts, United States - Inc-BW-H-2-M | ecosystem: Environmental > Terrestrial > Soil >...
TAGGTTCTGAATGAGTACTGCCATAGAGATCGATTCCCGACGAGAAGTATTGTCAGATCAATCGACTAGAGGGTGTTGCATCGACCGGTTGAGCTGGCAGGGCTTCTCAGGTCCTGGGCGGGTGGTGCACCCTTTCTACCTTATCGATTGAAGCGCCGTAACCTGCGGATGATAGCGTTGCGGCAAATTAGCGCCGAGATTGGGATTCAGATTTTCCGGGTGGCCGTCGATGAGAACGAAGGCGATGTCAAGGCGCAAAATTCACGTGCAGTGGTTTTCGCACCGCGTAGTTGCCAGAGTAGAGCGGAGAACCGAAGCTCTGAAACTATTACGGTGAATCAACTTTCGGCGAATAGTTCAACTACTCTTACAAATTTGGGGTTTGGTGCACAGTCGAGGGTCCTCAAAAAAGTGGACAGGTGTCCAACGGTCCAGAAATGTAAAACTGGCACCCACCCCGGCCCTGTCGTATAGACACCGCCGTCTAAGCAGGCTGATGCGCCTTGAGGAAGGAATGGATTTGGCGCACCGCCAGCGGAATCCGCTCTTTGGGCTCTTTCCAAGGGAAGATGCTCACTTCGGCTTTCGGCGCGAGCATCACGCACTCCATGGCGACGGCGTAAGGGTGCGGGGGGACATCGTCCGGAAGGACAAGGATCGGGTTTTGGCAACTACGCACGAAGTCGCGTGTCACGGTGAAGACAAAGTCGGGATTGGTTTCGAACATCCTGGTCACAAATTGGTCGGCCGTCTGCAGCGTAATCTCGGGCCGCTTAGCGGTCAGCGCCGGACCCCAGGTCGTCCAAAATGCGCCCGGGTACTTGCGGTCGCGCATCTCCGGACGCCACCCCACGGGCTGCGCCAGCACAGCCGCGGCAATACGATCGGGGGCGCGCTTCAAGAGACTCCAGATGAAAGGGCCGCCAATGCAGAAGCCGATCACCATGAACTTCTCGATGCCTAGATGATCCATCAGACCGAGCTGGTCGTCGGCGTAGGAATCCCACGGCCGGTCGACCTCGACAGGGCCGGTGGACTGGCCACTGGGGGCGTTGCGCAGGTCCGCTGTGATGCAGCGATACTGTCCCTTGAACTCCTCAACGGCGTTGAAGGGCGAGTTGCCGGTGAAGAAGGATATGGTGGAGTTCAATCCCCCGCCGGGAAGCAGCATCAACGGGAAACCGGATCCGGCCTCCTCATAGTAGATACGAACGGAACCTTTTTCGTAGAACTTGCCAGTTCCTCCATTGCTCGCCTGCTGTGCAAATGCGCGCGGCAACGCGGCCGTTGCCGCGGCCGCGGCGCCCGCTGCCAGTATGGTGCGTCTTGTTAAACCCATAGTCGGCGTCCTCCTTGTTCATTATCATGGCCGGTCTGTGCAACTCCAAGCGCCAGCATGATCCGCAGTTCGAAGGGATTCTAGCACAGGGTCTCTTGGCGCGTAGGAGCCGTAGCGGCATATGACTGATTTAGCTCAATCACTCGATCAGAAAGCAGATAGGTCCTGGTTAGCGAGCTAACCGGAAGTAATCTCCCATATAAACCGGATAGGGCCGGCGAAACGGGATTATCGGAATGTGGGAATCTGCCCCATGAGGCCAAAAGTTACATTCCGATAACTATAGATTATCGGTAACTGGCCTCATGGATATGAGAGCCGTCAAATTGACGCCCGGGCCACGGTTCAAATAGCGAAACTTACTTTCCGCTGGGCGAGACGACGACGAGTGCGCTTAGTTTTACGCCTGCGTGCGCAAGATAGACAGTTCCGTCTTTGGTGACCACAGCATTGCGGGCGCCCGCCTGCGTGGGCACTTGCGCAACGCTGACGAGGTGACCGCTTTGGTCCGCGTGGGCGATGGTGAGCTTCGCGGCCTTTGCAGCGCCCACATATAGCATGTGCGTTGCAGGAGCATAGTCAATGTCATCGACGCCATCGCCGGTGTCAACCATCGAGAGAACGGCGCCGTCATGACCGACATCGAGTACCTCCGCCAGCGTGCTGCAGGCCACGAACAAATGGCCGTCCGTCGCGTCGAGCCTCAAGCCGTGGGGCCCTTCTTTGCCGCACGATGGATTCCAGGTTGCCAGGGTCTTGTGAGTTTTCAAATCGATGGCCAGAGTTTGGTCCTTATCTTCCATGTTGGTATAGAACCGGCCTCGCTTGGCGTCCACCGCGTATCCCTCGGGATTGCCCTCGTAGGTAAGTTTCGCCTTTTGCTCCATTGTCTTGCTGTCGACCACCCGGATTGATTTGTCGCCGGGGGTAGTCACCCAGACTTCCTTGGTCGGAGCGACATAGACAACGCCATCCGTCGGAGAGTCGAAGTGGGCGCACGCGCCGGGCGCCAAAGTGCGGGAGTCGAATGCACAGACGCTCGCGTCTGCGCGGTTGCCGATGTAGACGACGCCTTCTCCGACGCTGACGCCACTAGCACCCAATACGCGCTTGCCGTTGCGGCCCTCCACCTCCTTGGTAGCAAAGCCGGGAATTTGCCTCACCTTGCCGGTGGCGGCATCAATGACGTCGACGGCACCGGTGTTACCTCCCGGCACCCAAACGGAGTTGGTGCTAGGGTCGAAAGTGATGTAGTCCATGGAAACATCGCCCGCGTTGTTGTCGGGGAGCGGCAACGTGCGCACGCCATAACTCTCGCCTTGGGCAAACACAGTCCAAGCCGCTAAAACGCTCAGGAAAATCGATCCGAGCACAGTCGCCCATCGTTTCATAAGTACCTCCTCTGTAAGGTTGCCAGGGACACTTTCTAACTGGCGAGAGTATACGCTTTATTCTCCAGAAGCAGCCGCCCAAACGGTTTTACGGCTGGCCTCTTGCCGGATTCCGCCCGACAAACGGGGTTATCGTAATATGGCCGAACCGCTTCCTGACGCCTAAAAGCCAGATTCCGATAACGGAACTTCTCAGGACTTGGCTTCCGTCCTCGAATTCCGTGTGAGCGCGAACGTCACAGCTGTGATCTAATTGGCAGGCAATGAGGCCATCGAAACTCGTTCACGTGGCTCTCACCCTCGCAATTGGGTTTGTCTCGGCAAAAGCGGGTCCACAACCAGGCCCGTCCATCAAGAGGCTCGTTAACTCAGCCGATTTGATAATTGTGGGAAGAGTGGAACGCTTGCAGCAAACGGGTGTGGGTTCGATTGAATTGCAAGGACACGATTACGCACGGGTGGATTTTAAGGTCGAGATGAGCGTCGAAGAAACGATAAAGGGCCAACCTCCGCCCTACCAATTCGCATTCAACTATTCCAACCCGGGCACGGATGACCTGGGAAACGTGGCAGATGGGGCATTGACTGCCGATGTCTACCAAATCGTGTTCTTGAAGAAGACGGTCGCAGGCTATGCGTTCGCCAGCCCCTATTTTCCGTCTCTGCCGGCAACTCCAAACTCCTGCGGTCCAAATTGGCAACTAGTATCGGGTGGTGACGCCTACAGCAGGGTGCTGCAGCGAGTGCTGAATTTGCTTTGCACAACTTCCAGCCGGGACGAAAAACGGGCAGCACTTGGGGCGCTGAATTGGCAGGAAGACTCTCCAGCAGCCCCTGTATTGAAAGCGGCTCTGGACCTTCCCGAAATTTCTTCTGACAATGTCCTTAAAACCACAATGCTAAGCGATCTGCTGAAGTGGAATGACCTCAGTGTCTTGCCCATGGCTGAAGATGAATTATTTCTGCCCTCCCAACAGGCGGAGGGCTATATGAAGTCGAATCTGTTACTCGCAATTTCGAGTCTTGATCCGCAAATTTCAGTGCCGCTGCTCTCCAGGGCACTGAAACTGCCGGAACCTGATGCGCGAGTTGGTGCAGCACGGTTTCTGGAGTACACGAAATCGGATGCGGCGCTAGATAGCCTTTTGCGTTCCTTGGATGACCCTGACCGGGAAGTTCGGTTTGCCGTGATGCAATCGCTGGGAAATATTACCGGGCAACATGCCTGGCGTCCTCACACCGACACCTCTGAGTCCGACCCTTTCTGGAATGCGTGCGTCGATCATTGGCGAGAATTTGGAGCGCAGCGGAAAGCGGACTTGACCAAGTCCCGATAAATGGTGCCGGCTCAACCGGTCGATGCAAAACCATCTATTCGGTTGATCTGACAATACTTCGCATTGAGAATCAATCTGTGCGACAGAACTCAATCAGAACCTAAACAGGGCTTTGTTTCGTTTGAATCAACGCCCGCGATCGAAATGAGCCTCGTGGACTCCTAAAAGAAGGCTTTGAGTAAGTGTTGCATCGACCCATTGAGACCGCCGGGATTATCGGAATGTGGCTTTTCGATTGTGACGGGGAGACGAGATTCCGATCAGACAATTTCCCGAGAGAAATCCAGTTTAGGGCGGCATTGATTCTTGAATACGCATAATTCACAACGTCGAAGACCAAGCCTCGTGCCGCCGGAATGAAACTCAGCATGGAGGGTAGGGCCCGTGCGACGCGAGCCCTGGGCCGAACGCCTTTTGGCCCTATGAATTTATCGGTTAGGCAGAGCCCGCACCGAGGTTGTGATTATTGAGCGGCAGCGAACGAATCCGCTTGCCCGTGACGGCGAATATGGCATTGCACACTGACGGGGCGACCCATCCAAGAGCTTCTTCGCCGATCCCGACAATCGGATCGTCCGTCGCGCGAACAAAATGGACTTTTATTTCCGGCATTTCCGTCGCCTGCAACAATGGATAGTCGTGGAAATTGCTCTGCACGACGCGCCCTTTCTCGACGGTGATTTCCTGGCGGAGTACCGCCGCAAGCCCCATTACCATTTGCATTTCGATCTGCCGTTCCGCGGCAAGCGGATTCACCAAGAACGGCCCGGTGTCCATCGCTACATCGAACCGTTCCACCCGAACTTCGCCCTTCTTGCTGACTGACACGGTAGAGACCACCGTGCAAATAGTGACTTCATTCACGCCCGGCCGGCGGCCATCTCCGATGGCGATTCCCATGCCAGTACCCTCGGGCAGTTTCTTTCCCCAACCGGACTTCTCAGCGGCAGTATCCAGGACTTTCACCCAGTTCTTCGCGCGCGGGAAATCCGGGTTGCCATCAATCAAAGCGCGCCGGTATTCGTAGGGGTTTTTCCCGGCCGCATGGGCAAGCTCGTCCACGAAGCTTTCCAGATAAAACTCGTTCTGCGATCGGCCCACCGATGTCCAAACGCCGGTGGGAACGTGCGTCTGTCGCAGGTGATAGTCGAACCGTTGGTTGGGGATCGCATAGGGGATCTGGTGCAATCCTCGAACGGTTTGAGCAGTATCTTGTGGCGGATTTTGGTCGATGCCGATGACGCGGTTGATCCAGGCTACGGGTTGGCCGTCCGGCCCCAGGCCAGCCTGGATTCTGGCCACGCGCATCGGGCGATAATAGCCGTGGCGCGTCGTTTCCTCGCGGCTCCAGACGACCTTCACAGGACGGTCTACCTGTTTGGCGATCATCACTGCCTGCCGCACGTTGTCGTTGTAGTTGCGGCGGCCGAATCCGCCGCCAATGAAACAATTGTGGATGTAAACGTTCTGCTGGGGAACACCGGTTAATTTCACCGCATCAAGCAGCGCGTCATCCGGCTTCTGCGTTCCCACCCAAACGTCTACTCGATCGGCAGTGACGTGAGCGGTACAATTCATCGGCTCCATAAAGGCGTGATCCAAATACGGCAACTCGTACACTGCATCAACTACCTTGGCGGCGCCTTTGAGCGCCGCATCAGGGTCGCCCTTCTTCACGACGACTTCAGCGCCCGGCTCATCCAGCGCCGCCCGGGCCATTTTGAGAAACTTTTCCGAAGTGTCCTCGCCATGCGCGCCTTCGTCCCACTCAATCGGGAGAAGATCCAATGCTGTCTTGGCATGCCAGTAGCTGTCGGCCACTACCGCGACTCCCGCTTCAATATCCGGACCGCCGAATTCGACCACCGAGTGCACACCCGGCCGGTTCTTGACGCCGGTGGCGTCGTATTTCTTTACCTTCCCAAGGAAGACCGGCGACGCTTTGACTGCGGCATAGAGCATGCCGGGAAGACGCACGTCAATTCCATACGTCACGCTGCCGTCAACGCGCAGGGGCGTTTCGAGAAACTGCGTGGGCTTATTCATCAACGTAAACTGGTCCGGTGTCTTGATTTTTGGCTCTTCGGGTAGCTTGATCGCAGCGGCTTTCATGGCCACTTGGCCGTAGCGAAGGGTTCGGCTCGTCGGGGTGTGGGTGATGATTCCATCCTTAACAGTCAACTCCGAGCGCGGCACGGCCCACTGGTCGGCGGCCGCAGCCATCAGGCGCTCCCGCGCGCTGGCTCCCGCCTGCTGCAAGTATTCGCGGCTCATGCGAACGCCACCGCTCGCGTTTGTCGCCATGCGCCGGTAAACTTTATTCTCGCGGAAGTGGCGATTGGCGGACGCATATTCCGCGCGCACCTTGGACCAGTCGCATTCGAGCTCTTCGCAAATCATCTTTGAACAGGAAGTAAATGTCGCTTGCCCCATTTCGCTTTGAGCGACACGGATGGTCACCGTATCGTCGGGTGCGACGACGAGCCAAGGGTTGATCTCGGTCTCGCCCTTGCCCACGAGCGATTCCCACGGCTTGTCGGGAATCTTTGCGGCATTGGCGGCCGCTTCGACTGGAATCCGGGGAAACGTCAGGGCCAGCGCGAAGCCTCCGCCGACCGTCAGCGTCGTCACCATGAATTCTCTGCGGTCCATTCCATTGATCACTGCCATAGGACCCTCCAATGATCTGCTTAACTCTTCACTGCCAGCTGCGCCGCCCGGTGAATCGCCTGTCGAATCCGCGTATAGGTCCCGCAGCGGCAAAGATTTGTGATCTCGCTGATGATGTCCTCGTCGGTGGGGTTGCGGTTCTTGGCCAGCAGCGCCGCAGCCGCCATGATCTGTCCCGGCTGACAATACCCGCACTCCGGCACATCGCCTTCTCGCCACGCCACCTGCAAGGGATGCTGCGCGTTTGGCGACAGCCCTTCTATTGTCGTCACCTCTTTCCCCGCCGCCTGGCTTACCGGCTCTATACAGGAGCGCACCGCCTTGCCATTCACGTGCACCGTACAGGAACCGCACAGTGCGATCCCGCACCCGTACTTGGTTCCGGTCAGGCCGATCGTATCCCGAATCACCCACAACAGAGGTGTCTCCGGCTCCACGTCTACGGAGTACATCTTCCCATTAACTCTGAGCGAGAACATAACTAGCGCCTCCCAATTTTGTGGAGATTCGCACGGCAACAATCCGTGGATAGGAATCACGTTCGCGCACGGTGACTTGACCCTGGACCGAGAAGAGTTGACAGAAACCTGACAGTATTGGCCAAGCTCTGCGGTTGTCTGAGGATGGATTCTATCAGTAAGTGTCACTCTCAATCCAGCTTTGTTGGAGTTACAGCCTAATCATGAATATTTTAGTAGGGCCTTTCTCTCTTAAGAAAGTGGCTGCTAAGTAATTCATTCTTCAGCGAGGCGCCGAGCCACTTTCTTCCGGAATTTTCAAAACCAGTCAAGAGAGTCGCATGTTTCCCTGGACCGGACGGTGGGGGCTAGACCCTCCCCGGGTCCAGCAGTTCCAGAGGTTGAATGATCGAAGTTGGAGGGTGGACAGGAAGGACAATCAACTCGGCAATCCCGAGAGGGAGGCAGCAGGTCACGGTGCAAAATCAGTTGCTCGGGCCCTGCACAGCAAACTACTAGGCTCTGGACGCCGCTTAATCTATTCTTTACGACGTGGCTTGATAGGTTTTGGCTTCCGTCAATCGCTGGTACACGAATTGCGGCGAGAGTCGGGATGCCAGTCGCAAGTGAAAACATTTTCCGAAAGCAATCCTTCCGCTGTACTTGACCAGCGAGGGGGTGCGATTGCGAAAATATCGAAAGGCGAGAGAACACGGCACGTAGATTGATTCCTGTACGCATTCCCGAATTGCGCGGCAAACTACTTACAAAGGAGCGTTTTCATGAAGTTTTCCACGATGGGCCGAATTGCAGCGAGTCTTTTCCTGGCATTGTTCTGCGCTTGTTTTTTGTCGCGCTCCTATGCCCGGCCGAAGCCGGCAGCGTCCGGCTACCATTTGCTTAAGACGATTTCATTGCCCCCGGCAGCCGGCGGCGGCGAGTATTACGATTACATAACGGTGGACGCGGCGGCACGGCGCGTTTTCGTATCGCACGGTACAGAGGTCGTAGTTCTCAATGCCGACGATTACACCGTGGTTGGCAAAATCGAAGGACTGACGCGCTCACACGGAGTTGCCGTGGCCAGGGACCTGGGGAAAGGGTATATCACAGACGGTGACGGCAAACCCGGCTCCACCGTTCAAGAAGTGGTTATTTTCGATTTGAAGACCTTGAAGGTCACGGGAAAGGTGAAGACCGGCCAGCTGGACACGGATGCAATCATCTACGAGCCGGTGACCAAGCACATTTTTACCTTCAACGGCGACAGCCACGACACAACCGTCATTGATGCTGCGAAAGAATCCGTAATCACGAATATCGACTTGGTCGGGAAGGTAGAATTCCCGGCCGTCGATGGCAAGGGCATGGTCTACGACAACAATCCGGAAAAAAATGATGTGGTCGCGATCGACGCGCGCACGAATGCCATCAAAGCGCGCTGGCCGACGGCGCCGGCAGGGAGTCCGACTTCCATGGCGATAGACCAAAAGAACCGGCGACTGTTTTCCGCGGGACGCGGTCCGCAGTTTGTGATCATGATGGACGCCGACACAGGAAAAGTGATCCAGTCGTATCCAATTTCGGCCGGAGTGGATGCGAACGCTTATGACCCTGCCACAGGCATGCTGTTCGTGGCGACGCGCGAAGGCATGATGCACATTTATCACGAAGATTCACCCGACAAGCTCAGCGAGGTCGAGGCGATCAAGACGGAGTACGGCGCCAAAACGTTGCAGGTTGATCCGAAAACCCACAATGTTTTTCTGACCACCTCGGATTTCAATCCGCCGCCCGCTGCAACGGAAAAACAGCCCCACCCGCTGGCAACAGCCAAGCCGGGAAATTTCAGAGTGCTGGTGTACGGGAAATAATTGCAGGAGCAAAAGCTGGGATAACGTCAAGTCCCCTCAGTTCTCCGGCGAGGGCGAAAATGCAAAATCATCCGCCCGCGTCAGCCCCGACCCGGCTGACGTGGGCGGTGTCGTCTGGTGGACAAACCCTCGAACAGTTTTCTTATTCTTCGTGGTCTTGCAAAGTCCAAATCACAAACAGATTTACACTATCATCCACCGCGGCAAGCCTGGCTTTTCTCCCCAGCCTCTCCACGGCCAGTCCGAAGGACCCGCCGGGAGTCGGATCAAGAGAAATCTCTTTCACGAACTCGCCTTCCACGGTGAACTCGACAAGTTCACTCGGCTGCGCCGGGTCAATATTAATGTTATCGTTGTTGGTGACGAGCAGGTTCCCGTTTGGCGCCATCGCCAATCCCAGGGCGCCGTGAAGATGCTTCGCGTCTTGGTAAATGAGCGTGCCGATACCTCCGTCGGTAGTGCGGTCGCCCGCGTCGTGAAACGCATAGACGGCGTTATCCTTGGTAGACACCACGTAAAGAACATCTTTCTCTTGGTCATAGACCAGGCCGGTGGGCGCATCCACGAATGTGACATTGTCGCAAACGTGCTGATAACCGGAAGCAATTACTGTGGGATTGTTGAAGGTGACGCCGGAGGAACTGACATCCAATTCATAGCGCACAATCTGCCCCGACTTGGCGTTGGCCACGAAATATTTTGCCTTGCTGCCCCTGTCAAACAGCGCGGAATCCCAAGGACCCTGAACTGAAATATCCGTGTATGCCGACACGAAATTCCCGCCCTTGTCGATCACAATGATGGATCCCGGCCCAGCGTCCTTGCAAAAGCCAGTGGCTGACGGGAAATTACCGACCAGGACAAATCCCCCGCGCAGAATGTTTAACGCGGTCGTGAGACCGGTCGGAGTTTTACTTAGAAAAAATAGCGTCAACGGCCCGTTGGGCGGCACATCGACGATAGTGGTACCGGTACCCTGGAGATTCCCCCCTGTCATGGCAGGAGCGTTGTTGAAATTCGACACCAGGACATCGCCGGGACTTACCTTCCCGCCCGCGGGGAAATTGCGGGGCACGAAAGCCACGCCGTACGGATTTCCATCCCCGTTGGAAGGCACGGTCGATACAACTCGGGTTGGACCGGGAAGGAACGGATGTTCGTCATCATCCGCCAGCAATACGGCAGTGCAAAGCAGGCTGCAAACGATGGCCGCGGCAAATACCTGCCACAGGCCGAACATTTTTCCACAAGCGAAAAATTGTGAGTCCGTGATTCGTTTTATCTGGGCGTTTTCGCGATTCATTTTAACTCCCCTCTCGTAGGAGCGCCGGTCACGCAGACTCCGGCGCATTATTTTTTGGGCGGGGACTATTTCCCAAATATCGAACTAAGGTGCAACGTTCGAAAGGGTGAGGCTACGCAAGAGCCATGAATGGCGTGTCACAGAAAAATCTGAGAAATGCCAAAGAATTGTAAACAATAGCGGATGCCGGCGAGCGCCTGTTGCTTGACGGAGTGATTACATAAGGTTCCGGGATCGATGCCAGCTTCTACGGCACCGGAAGAAATTGCAGCGTGTAGGCCATGGTGGGATCGAATGGTTTGTCGATGACTTTCAAATCCACGAGCTGTTCGTACATCGTGGCCCAGCGTTTTGGATCCATTTGGCCGAGCTGCGCGCCGCTCGGATCCTCTCCCGCGACGAAATGGCCGTCCCGCAATCGCAGCCACGTAAATTGCATCCACTCCGCATTGAGCGCGGGGTTGAGTTTGGCGATCATGGCGTGGGCGGCGGCCGGATCGTTCAGATAATCCTTCCATCCCTTCAGGGATGCGCGGACGAACTTGGCGACAATTTCGGGATGCTGCCGGAGGTAATCTCTCGTTGTGTACATCACGCGGTAGGGGCTGTATCCGGCATCGCTGACCAGGAGAACGCGCGTCTCAACGCCGGCCTGGTGGGCAAAAAAAGGCTCCGACGTCGCAAAAGCCTGCTGGATATACTGTGGATCCGCGACAAAATTGGCTACATTCATCATCGCCGGAACGACGTGAACGTTGTCCAGTTTGAAGCGCTTGACCACGAATTCAAACCATGTGGATTCGCCGACCTTGATGGCCACGGAATGGCCGTTCAGGTCGGAGAACGAGTGGATCGGCGAGTCTTTCCGCACCATGATGCCCTGCGGATCGTGCTGCATCGTGGCGGCTACCGCGACGAGCGTTTGTCCTTGCGCATTCGATTCGAGAACTTTGTCCGAAGATCCCATGCCAAATTGCGCGCTCCCGGCGGAGACCTGCTTCTCGACCGAGATGTACGGGCCGCCGGGAAGGATCGTCACGTCCAGTCCTTCGTCCTGGTAATATCCCTTCGCCAGGGCGGTATAGAAGCCTCCGTGCTCGGGTTGAGGATACCAATCCGCCTGGAAGATTATTTTTGTAAGACCGTTATCGGAGGCAGAGTGCCGGCATCCCAGCAGGGAGAGGCCGGCGAAAATCAAGACGCACGAATTGCGGAAAAAACTTTTGGCCATTTCGGCTGATCCATTCCAGAGTCTGGGAAGCAGAATAACACGCGGCCTTTCGCGGAAAGCGGCCGAATCGTTCTCATGCAAAAAATGAATAAAGGCCCGAGGCGAGCCGGGTCCGCATTGTGATAAATTGCGACATGGCTTTGTCCGCTTCTGCAAGGTCGCGCGTCACGGCGATGGATGAAGGGCGCATGCGGGAGATTTTCGAGTTCACCGCGCGCTCCCTGAAGACCGCGCGCCCGGTGCCGTTCGGCGCGCTGATTGTCAACACGCGGACGGGCGAGCGGCTGATGTGCGCGACCAACGCGGTTATGCGCGAAAGCGATCCGAGCGCCCATGCCGAAACACGCACCGTCCGAATGGCCTGCAAAAAACTGAAACGTCCCTCCCTGGCCGGGTTTACGATGTACTCCACTTGCGAGCCGTGCCCCATGTGCATGGCCAATGCTCTGTGGGCCGGGCTCGACCGCGTGGTTTTTGGAGCGACGATCGAGGATGCCAACCGCTTCGTCCTGCAAATTCATATTTCCGCGCGGGAAGTCGCGCGGCGTTCGGACATGGCTTGCATCGTGGACGGCCCGGTATTGCGCGAATTGTGCAACTCGCTGTTCACGCACCCGAACATGCAAAAGGCGTTTCGGACCTGGAGCACGAGCAAGGACAAGTCCGGCAAATCCTGAATCTTGACGCGAGCCGATTTCTATGGACCCGAAGCACATTGCCGAACTTCGTTCGCTGGCCGGCGATCCCTCTCGCGTCATATTGAATCCGCAAATTGTCGAGCAGCTCTCACGCGACTTCTACTGGTATTCGCCCGTACTTCGCAAACAACTCGACGGCAAGCTAGGCGACGTCGTGGTGCAGCCGCTCGGCGCGCCCGAAATTCAAAAAATTCTGCGCTACTGTTACTTGAACAATCTTCCTGTGACCGCGCGCGGCGCAGGCACGGGCAATTACGGCCAGGCGGTACCGCTCGAAGGCGGCGTGGTCCTGGACCTCAGCCGCATGGATCGCATCGAGGAAATTCAAGTGGAGGGCGTGGCCGTTTGCCAGCCGGGAGCGCGCCTGGGAGACCTGGAGAACGAAGGGCGCAAGGCGGGATGGGAACTGCGCTGCTATCCTTCGACGATTATCAAGGCGTCGGTCGGCGGATTTCTAGGCGGCGGCTCGGGAGGAATTGGCACGGTCGCGCATGGGAACCTTCGCGATTTTCAAACTGTGCGCGCCATCGAAGTCGTCACGATGGAATCAGAGCCGCGCGTGGTTCTCCACGAAGGCGAAGCAGTCCACGAAATTCTCCATGCCTGGGGCACCAACGGCATCATCACTCGCATTTGGCTCGCGCTAACACCGGCCGTGGAATGGTCCCAGTGTATCGTGGCGTTTGACGCCTTCGGCGCTGCCTTCGACTTCAGCGAGAAAATTGCCACTGGCGACGCATGGATCAAACGGCTGGTGACTGTTTTCGAGTGGCCGATTCCGTCTTTCTTCAAGCCGATTCTGCAATACGCGCCGGAAGGCAAGACGCTGATTTTTTTTATGATCGCTTCCCACCAGCTTGCCGAACTGGAAACCGCCGCGCGAGCCGCCGGCGGAATCGTGACTCAAAGCGGAGCGTATCCCGGCCTCAACGCGAGGCCGCTGCTTTCCGATTACACCTGGAATCACACGACGCTGTGGGCGATCAGATCGGACGAAGCCTATACTTACTTGCAATGCGGCTTCAGCCCCGATACTGCCCGCGAACAGATGCGGCAATTGCGCGAGCGGTTCGGAATGGAAATTTTGTTTCATATGGAGTTCATGAAAGGCGGCGATGGGCGCGTGTTTCCCGGCGCGATTCCTGTCGTGTACTACACTACGGAGGAGCGCCTGAACGACATGATCGATTTCTGCCGCGCAATTGGAGTGTGGGTGGCCAATCCGCACGTGAACAATTTGGAGGGAGGCGGGCGGTATCGACCCGACAACGTGCAATTGCTCGCCAAGCTGCGCTACGACCCTAAAGGCTTGCTCAATCCGGGTAAGATGATCACGTTTCATTCGGAATCCGCGACGGCCGGAGCAACCACGAAATGAAAACCTGGATCCCGGACGCGCGGACCTTCGCCTATTTGAATTGGAAGCAAGTCGACGCGCTTCCGCGCGAGTCCACGCTTCTGGTGCTTCCCACCGCGGCCATCGAACAGCATGGGCACCATTTGCCCCTGGCAACCGACACGCTGATCAACAATCTGCTGCTCGGGCACGCGCTCGGCAAATTGCCGCGCGATTTGCCCGTCTACGCGCTTCCGCCTGTGCATTACGGCAAGAGCAACGAGCACATCGGGTTCCCGGGTACGCTTTCGCTCAGCGCCAACACATTCATGGCCGTCTTGCGCGATCTCGGATCCAGCTTGTCCAAGGCCGGCTTCCGCAAACTCGTTCTCTACAACACACACGGCGGGAATACTTCACTGATTGATGTCATGTCCCGCGACCTGCGCGCGGAATTCGGCCTCAGAACTTTCGCGCTGCACGGCTCCGGTGGAATTTCGTTCGAAGGCCTCGACCCTCAGGAACGCGCCTACGGATTCCACGCGGGTGAAGTCGAAACCTCTTTCCTGTTGGCGAGCGTGCCGGAGTTGGTGGATCGCTCCGCATACACCGCCAACTACATCGCGGACATTTCCAAACCGGCCACGCTGCTGCCGGAAAATGCCCCCGCCACTTTTGCCTGGCTCACGCGCGATATCGCGTCAAGCGGGGTGATGGGCGACCCGCGCCCTGCCACTGCGGAAAAGGGTGCGCGCTGGCTGGAACAGGCGGCCACGCGGCTGGCCGCTGTGCTCGAAGAAATGGCTCGCTATCCGGATGCGCGCACGGCATGAGCCCGTCTGGATGGATCGATTGCGGCGACGGCGTCCGCCTGGAACATGGCGTCCGCGCCCGCATGCGCGACGGCGTGGAACTGGTTTCGGATCACTACTATCCTCCCGGCCCAAGCCCGCAACCGATACTCCTGATGCGCCAGCCTTACGGGCGCGACATTGCCTCCACCGTTGTCTTCGCCCATCCGATTTGGTTTGCGCGCCATGGATACAACGTCGTCATTCAAGACGTTCGCGGCCGCGGCGATTCCGATGGCGAGTTCTACCCTTTTCGCCATGAAGGCGCCGACGGCGCCGAAACCATTGCGTGGCTGCGTACTCGGCCCGAATCCAACGGCCGCATCGGAATGTACGGTTTCTCTTACCAGGGCATGACGCAACTCCTGGCTGCGGCTGAACAGCCCGAGGGCTTGCTATGCATCTCGCCCGGAATGACGGCTGGCGACTTGTATCAGGGCTGGTTTTATCACGGCGGGGCCCTGCGCCTCGCGTCTACGCTCGGTTGGGGATTGCAATTATTGAAGGTGGACGCGCGGCGGAAAAAGCTGCGCGAAGCAAGCGACAGGCTCGAACAAGCCTGGGCGCAACTCGCATCGCAAACGAGCGTGCTGCCCCTAAGCGCGCATCCCGCCTTGCACGGCAAAGGCCTCCCCTCCTACGTGCTGGACTGGCTCGACCACGATGAGCCCGGCGATTACTGGAGTGCGCTCGACGTCAGCCAACGGTTTGAAAAAATCCGCGTTCCAGCGCTGCACATCTCGGGCTGGTATGACATGTTTCTCCGCGGCAGCGTCGCTGGCTTTGTCGCCCTGAGCAAATCCGCGGGCAGCGATTTTGCGCGTGAACACCAATACCTGCTGGCCGGACCCTGGGTGCATATTCCTTGGGGAGACCGGATCGGGACGGCGGACTTTGGCCCCGAGGCACTCATCGACACGAATACGATTCTTCTGCGCTGGTTCGATCATTGGTTAAAAGATTCCGGAGCCTATAAGGGAGAACCGCGCGTGCGCCATTTTGTGCTGGGAGAAAATCGCTGGCGCGAATCGGCAAGCTTTCCCACCGAGGGAAACTACGCCCTTTTTCTTCACAGCGAGGGCAGAGCGAACTCGCGCAAAGGGAATGGAACACTCACCATCGTCAGCCCAACTGCAGATGAACCGCGCGATATTTTTATAAACGATCCTGATGTGCCCGTCATCGCTCCCGGAGGGCCGGCCGCGGCGGTAGGCCAGTTCGATCAAGCCACATTGGAACTGGGAAATAACTTGTTGGTTTATTCGACGGAGCCGCTTGAAAAACCGTTGTGGATTTTCGGCATTCCTCGCGTCGTTCTTTATTGCTCCACTTCTCTGGAGAACGCGGACTTCACCGCAAAACTTGTGCGCGCCAGGCCCAACGGGGCGGCGGAATTCATTTGCATCGGAATCGCGCGGTCCAGCCGCCTCTTTGCAAAAACGGAATACGCAGCGGACAAGATTCACCGCTGGGATTTTCCGCTTGAGCCTACTTCGTGCCGCTTTGAAAAGGGCGACCGCATCCGGCTCGAAATCTCCGGCAGCGCCTTCCCGCTTTACGACCGAAACCCGGGGAGCCATGTGCCTGCCTGCCGGGCGACTTCCTGGGATTGGCGGCGGTCGACACAATTCGTATTCCACGGAAGAGGGTGCCCTTCCGCTCTTTATCTTCCAGCGTCCGAGGCGCCGTAATGAGCGCCAACGTGGGCGTCCCGGAAATCGAGATCGCGGGCGTCACAAAGCAGTACGGAAACGCTCACGCGGTTTTGCAATCGATCGACCTAGCCGTTGCCAAGCAGGAATTCGTCAGCATCATCGGCCCCTCCGGTTGCGGAAAATCCACGATTCTCAAATTGATCGCCGGCCTGGCCGTCCCGACAAGCGGGACGATACGCGTCGATGGGATGCCGCCGCTGAACGCCAGGGCGACCATTTCCTTCATCTTCCAGGACGCGACCTTGCTTCACTGGCGCACCGTGAAACAAAATATCGGACTGGGCCTGGAGCTGGAGCACGCGCCGAACGCCCGGCGCGAAAAAGAGATTGCTTCACTGCTCGAACTCGTGGGGCTCAAACATGTGGCCAAGTCCTACCCGCGCGAGTTGTCGGGAGGAATGAAGATGCGCGTATCCATCGCGCGCTCTCTGGCGACGAATCCGCGGCTGATGCTCCTGGACGAACCGTTTGCGGCGCTCGATGAAATGTCCCGCGATCGCCTGAATGAAGAGATCCTGCGGCTGCGCGCGGAGCAAAATTGGACGGCGGTCTTCGTGACCCACTCCGTTTCCGAAGCCGTTTTTCTTTCCGACCGGATTGTGGTGTTGGCGCCAAATCCGGGGCGAATCCACGCGGAGTTTCCAGTGCAGCTGCCCTCGCCACGAACGTCCGCGATCCGCAATTCGCCAGAGTTCGACGCGATCGTCGCGCGCGTATCGCACACTTTGCGGGAGACGCTTCGCCAATGAAGCAGCGCGCCATCACGGTGCTGAACGCGCTCGCCGTTTTCGCGGCGCTCGTGGTGCTCTGGCAGCTGATCTTGTGGGTGTTTCACGTCCCGCCCTTCATGCTGCCTTCGCCCTGGGCAGTGGCGCTGGCTGTGGCCGCTCGCTTCCCTTCCTTGCTGAACTCCCTCGCCATCACCGCGGAAGAATCCGCCGGCGGACTCGTGGCCAGCATCGCGGTTGGCGTACTGGTGGCGCTGCTCTTCGCCCAATCCCGCTGGGTGCGCAAGATGCTTTACCCGTACACGCTGCTCCTGCAAACCGTGCCCATCATCGCCGTCGCTCCTTTGATCTTGATGTGGGTTGGAGCGGGAATCCCCGCGGTGACGCTGATCGCGTTCATCATTTCACTCGCGCCGATTATCGCGAACACCACGGCGGGCCTCATCAGCGTCGATGAAAATCTGGTGAATCTTTTCCTGATGCACAACGCCTCGCGCCGTCAGTTGCTCTTCAAGCTGCGCTTGCCCCACGCAGTCCCGGATCTTTTTGTCGGCATCCGTGTCGCCAGCGGGATTGCGGTGATCGGAGCGATTACCGGCGAACTCTTCGCCGGCTCGAGCCGCGTCGGAGAGGGCGGCCTGGGCTATTCGATCCTGTATGCTTCGACGCAATTGCAGACCGATTATTTATTTGCGCTGGTGCTTGCCGCGACCGTGCTGGGCTTCGGCTTCCTGTTTCTGGTAATGTTTTTGGAATGGTATTTTCTGCACCGCTGGCACGAATCGGCCCGCGCCCCGGAAGCAGAATGACGGCGTATGGCGACGGGGCCGAGTGACGCGGCGGAATTTCGCGAGGTGAACCCAAATGCTGCGACTCGAGACTGAAACTGGATGGTGGCTGGTCACGCATCCCGACCACGCGCGGCTTGCGGGAGCTTTTGCCGGGCGCTGGGGCAACGATCTTTTTCCGGCGCCAGAACCGCGCGAACACGTCTTGCGCGGGATCACCCGCCACGACGACGGTTGGGCCGCGCGCGATGCCGTTCCGCAAATCACGAGGCAAGGCAAGCCCAGCGCGTTCTCGACAGAATTGGTCGGCAAATATTCAGGCTTCGAGGAAATCGACCTCGTGGATTATTTGGCGGTGCGCGAGCGCGCGGTCCGCGAGATCGCGGCGGAAGACCCCTATGCCGCGCTCCTCATCTCCATGCACACTTACAGCCTGCTGAACGATCACGCCGACAGGTCAACCATTTTGCCGGAGCAATTGCCGCTGTTTGAGAAATTCCTGGAAGGCCAGAAGGCGCTGCAAGATTCCTGGCGCAAGCAAATCGCGTCGAGCCCGAAATGGAAGCCGGAACACAAGAATGATGATGTAATTTTAGATCACTTTCGCTTGCTGCAGGCCAACGACTATCTCTCTCTGCTCACCTGCGTGGATTTTCAAAAACCGGTGAATTTACTGCATGCGCTGCCAACCCGCCAGGGCAAGCGCGTTCCCATCCAGGCGCGCTCGGTTGGCGCCCGCCGCTTTGTTTTGGATCCCTATCCGTTCGCCGAGCCGTCGCTCCGCTTTCAATTTCCCGCCCGGCACGCCAAAGGAAAGCTTTTTTCTTCGGCGAAAGAATTACAGGACGCCTTCGCGGCGGCGCCCGTGGAAATGCTTTCGGTCACCGTCAGCGCGGAATAGTAGGACAGGCTTCAGCCTGTATGGTTTTGGTCCTCACACGGACGCAGCGGAGACAGGCTGAAGCCTGTCCTACTTCAGAACCGAGACATGCGCGGAAACAATCCGCCAGCCCTCGGGAAAACGCACCCACACCTGGCTTTGCCGCCCCGAAATTATTTTTCCATCCACCGCGCGCTCAAATTCCAGCGTGATGCTGCCGAAATCGCGGCCGAACGTGACGATGTCCAGCCGCATCACGGTCCGCGCCAAATTCGCGGGCGAGCGGCCTTTGCGGAAAGCGTCGATCTGTTCGATCCCGTACAAATTTTCACCGACTCCGAAGCGCAACGCATGGGGCGAGGCCCAGAACATTCGAGTCAGCGTCTCCGCATCGTTTGCCATGAGCGCAGCTTCGTATTTTGGATAGAGTGATTGCAGCTCGGCGATGATTTCAGGATCATTGATTCGCATGTAGGATCCGCATGAGTGGCACAGGCTTCAGCCTGTGCGCTTTTAGCGTGTGAACCATCAAAACCACACAGGCTGAAGCCAGTGCCACCAAATCAGAAAAGCTTCCTTGCAGGCAGAATCTGCTTCGAGATCGCCGCCGATACCGTGAAGATCGGCTCGTTCACAACCTGGCTCAGCCGCAGATTCATCGCCACGCTGCACAAGAGGTAAGCGTGAACCGCGCTGAAGCCCCAGCGATCGGCGAGCAAATCGATCATGCGCGAAGTCGCCGCGCGGGCCGCGCCCACGGCATCGCTCGACGATTCGACGACAACCCATTCGCCGCCCACCGGATCGGATTCCAGTTTCCGCGCCGCGGGAGTTTCAATCATCGGTCCGGGAAGCGCGCGCTTTTTGTGCACCTCGAAGCGCAAAGTCACATCGGCAGGGCATTCAATTCCGTTAATGCTGACTTCCCCGTCGCCCTGGGCGGCGTGCGCATCGCCCGCAGAAAAAAGCGCGCCACGATTGAGCACCGGTAAATAAAGCGCAGCGCCGGTGCACAGCTGGCGCACATCCATGTTGCCGCCGAATACGCCCGGCGGCCGCGTGCGAAATTCGCCGTCCTCCACGGGCGCCACGCCCATCACGCCGCAGAACGGCCGCAAGGGCACGACGGCAGGCGCAATCGACTTGCTCACCTCTCCCTCCAGCTTCCAGACGAAAAAAAATGGCTCCGCGAAGCGTTGCTTCAGAAAACCAAGGCCGCTCACCACGCTGGTCCAGCCCCAGCCTTTGTGCGCGACTTTCAGAACGTCGACCTGAAGAACGTCCCCCGGCTCTGCCGCCTCGACAAAAATCGGTCCAGTGAGCGCGTGAATGCGGTCGCGGTCAATTTTTAAATAATCGGCGAGCGTCGTGGACGGCCCGACTTGCGCGCCGCTCGAATCCACACATTCCAGGTGAACGGTGTCTCCAGAGGCGACCCGAAGGCGCGGCTTCAGCGCGCGGTTCCATCGGGAATGTGTGGGTTCGGCACTGAGAGAATATTCGGCCATGGGCCTTCCTATACCTCCACCGTCATTTGCAATTCGACCAGTGCGTTGCGCGGCAACGCCGGAACGCCGATCGCCGCGCGTACATGCCGCCCCGCGTCTCCAAAAATTTCGACAAAAAGATCAGACGCGCCGTTGATCACCTTGGGCGAATCCGGAAATCCGGGAACGGCATTCACGTACCCATTTACTGTCACAATGTTCTTCACCTTGTCGAGCGAGCCGAGGTGAGCCGTCAGAACAGCCAATTGAATCAGCGCGCAAGCGCGCGCTGCAGCATACCCTTCGTCAATCGTCCGCCCCGCGCCTGCGGTTCCGCTAATCACCTCGCCGGCGCGAATGGAAATTACGCCGGCCAGATACACAATTTGCCCGACTGTCTTGGCCGGAACATAGTTCCCACCGGACTGAGGCAATGCCGGAAGAATGATGCCAAGCTCTTTGAGGCGCGCGTCGATCCCCGCAGCCATAAACGCCGGCGACCTCCATCAAAAAAGAATCGCGACAGTTTAACATATACATTCGCTCGCCAGATTTCCGCTTGCCTCTTGGCAAGTGTAAGCTACGATGTGCCATGCGACCCACGTGGTCCAGCCTCCTCGCCTTCACGGCACTCTTCCTCGTCGCAGCAAGTACGCAACCATTTTCTGAGTTGCATCAAAATAGACAGCTTCCCTCAGACCTCGAAGTAAGTGGCGCGCTCGCGGGCTTACCGCCCGAAGCGACGCGCTACATCACTCGCGAGGAACTCTTGGCCATGCCCCAAGTGAGTTTCACCGTAACGGACGACACGAACTTCACGGGGCCGGTCAGGATTCGCGGAGTGAAGCTGGAAGATCTGGCGCTCGCGCTCGGCTCCAATTCGACTTCGGACATGGTCATCGCGATCTGCGATGACGGCTATCTAGCGCCCTATCCGCGCGCCTACCTTGAGGCGCATCATCCCGTGCTGGTGCTCGAAATGAACGGCCATCCGCCCGCCGGTTGGCCCAAGGCCGCGGAAGATCGCACTTCCGATATGGGGCCCTACATGATTTCGAACCCTAAATTCACGCCCAGTTTCAAGATTCTGTCACACGCCGACGAGGCGCAGATTCCGTGGGGCGTTGTGCGGCTCGAATTTCGCGACGAAAAAACGGTCTTCGGCATGATCGCTCCGCGCAGGCCGCACGCGCAGGACCGAGAAGCGCAGAACGGTTTGCGCATCGCGGAGCAGAATTGTTTTCGCTGCCATAACGCGGGACGCGAGGGAGGACGGAAATCAGGCCGTTCGTGGGAGTTCCTGGGCACGCTTGCAGCGTCATCGCCCAAAGATTTCGCCGCCTACATTCGCGCGCCACAGGCGAAGAATCCGCAGGCGCAGATGCCCGGCAATCCGCGCTACGATGACGCCACGCTGGCCGCCCTCACCGCCTACTTCCGGACATTCTCAAAGCCGGCAAAGCCATGACCCTTCGCGCAACCAAATTGTTACTTGTGTTCGGCGTGGCCGTTTTTTATACCCTGGTAGTCTTCAACAACATCACAGATTACGACTCCGACTACGAATTCGTGCGGCACGTATTGATGATGGACTCCACATTTCCGGGGAATAACGGGATGTGGCGCGCCATCCACTCGCCGCTGTTGCATACCGCTTTCTATTTTTCGATCATCGCGTGGGAAGCAATCACGATGCTTTTGGTCTGGTGGGGCGGATTCCGCATGGCCCAGGCGCTGCGTGGAACAGCCGCGGCGTTTCATCGCGCCAAACGAGTTTCCATCGCGGGGCTGACCCTCAGCCTGCTGATGTGGCTGTTCGCGTTTCTGTCCATAGGAGGGGAGTGGTTCCTGATGTGGCAATCAAAAGTGTGGAATGGTCAGGAAGAAGCGTTCCGCATGTTCACGGTCGTGGGAATCGTGCTGTTGATCGTCGTGCAGCCGGACACGGACGATCCATCTTGATGCGGAATATGGGGGCGTGAAATGAAACGGGCATATCCGAGCTGGGCTGCGTTCTTTTTGGCCTTGCTGGCTGGTCCAGGCGTGTTTGCCCTGGACGATCTTACCGCATCGATAAAGCAAATCCTGGATCACAGGAGCGATGATTTCGCCTCGATTCGCAAGGACCCGCACGGCTCTGGAGACGCGACCGCGTATGCATCCAGCGTGACTTTGCCCGGAGCCATGCCTTGCTACATCGCGCAGACCGCCAATCCGCATTATTCAAATGAGTGCGACGTCATGGAAACCAAAAATCGCGCCACCCTCAACACGAAATACAAGCAGTATGTGAAAGCAATACGCGACGCCTCTCCCGCATCCTGGACCAATTGGACGGAGCATTCCGGCAAGCCGATGGGCGAATCTACATACATCGGTCCCAATCGCTTGCATGCGGCCGCCGCAGTTCGTTGGGTTCTGGAAGGGATGAATATGGACTGGTACGACCTCTCCGTCACGTTTTACGCAGAGGGGTACACACTCCCAGAGGCAAGATAACTCAACAAGGCCCGGGCTGGCGGAATCCTGCCGCCGGGCAATCGGTTAACGGAAAAGTAAGGCCCTGGGGCGCAGCCCGGCAATGAGAGCCCCGCAGCTCACGACGTCTTCGTCTTCACCATTTTTTTCGCCATGAACAGGAGCAGCCGCCGATCTTCTTCATCCGTCCGGCTGAGCAGTTGGCGGAACTTCGCCAGCGTCCGGGCGTCCTTGCCGGTATCGCCCCACACCAGAGCGCCTGCCGACCTGCGCTTCGGGAGCATGGGCAGTTTGGGCGGCTCTTCGCCGTCGTAAAAAAGCTGGTAGAGAGGAACTTCCAAAGCGCGGGCGAATTTTTCCAGCGTTTCAACCGCCGGCACGGTATGGCCGTTTTCGACTCGTGAAATATAGCAGCGGAGCAGGCCCGTCCGCTTTTCAATTTCGCCTTGAGAAAATCTTTTCTGTTCCCGCAGAACTCGCAATCGATCGCCGATAATCATGGTCGATATAACCTCCGGGGTTGGAATATTCTCAAATCAATAACCAAGTGGCTAATCAGCAGGACTAGGTACCAAAAGCATACATCAGAAGATTCATTCATCAAAATAGTTTCGCGCCGGCAACCGGGATCGGCGCGGAGCGGCATGTCACAGCAGATGTCGCCACTGCGGCGCGAGGATGCCTTTTAGCCGTTCAGGCTTTGAGCGCGCTCAGTACGCGCTGCGGCGTGAACGGAACCTGGCGCATGCGCGCGCCCGTGGCGTCAAAGATAGCATTGGCGATAGCGGCCGTGACCGGAACGATGGAAGGCTCGCCTCCGCCCAGCGGCTGCATTTCCGGCCGGTCAATGAGCACGATCTCAACGTCCGGGATTTGCTCGAAGCGGATGACCGGGTAGCTGTCCCAATCGAGATTCTTCTGGCCCGTCTTGTCGAACTTCACTTCTTCCAAGAGGGCCCGGCTCACCGCTTGCAATACGTTTCCTTCGATTTGGTTTTTCAGCCCATCGGGATTGACGATCAAGCCGCAATCGTGCCCCAGTGTAATTTTCTTTACGGTCACATCGCCGGTGGTCTTGTCGACTTCGATTTCCGCGACGGCCGCGGTCATGGTATTGGCGCGATTGGCCACGGCGATGCCTCTGCCCAGGGCCTTGGTCCCCGTGGATGCGGGAGCGGGCGACGGGCGATCGGTCCAGCCGGCTTTTTTGGCAGTGGCGACAAGAATTTCGGAAATCCGCTTGTCGCTGGTGAGGTAGCGCAGCCGGAACTGCAACGGATCGGCGTGCTGATCCGCCGCGATTTCATCGATCGTGGATTCGCTTGCGAAAACTCGACCGAGATCGCCCGGCGCGCGAAGATTGCTGGTTCGCAGGGGCCATTGGCCTTGCTGCACCCATGGGATGTCCGCCGCCAGGACTTTCTGATTTTCGAACGTGTAGATCTGGCCTCCGCCTCCGGCGCCGTTCAAGAATCCCGCACCCGCCGGCTTCATGCCAATTTGGCTCGACGCCAGCATGGGATTCGCATCCGATTCAGACCACGGGAAACTCCGGTCCATGAAATCCCAGGCGATTACCTTGCCTTGCGCATCGACGCCCGCGCGGACGGTTTGCATTTGGGCGGGCCCTTTGGGATCCCAGGCGTGCTCGTCCTCGCGCATCCATTGCACGCGGACCGGCTTGCCCACGGCGCGGGACATCAGGGCCGCGTCTTCGGCCACGTCATCGGTCTCCAGGCGCCCGTAGCTGCCC